>Ga0315295_10000205_pt1 | contig 49977 bp, 55 predicted proteins | sample YL17G14_0_MG_FD_204453 | JGI IMG/M metagenome (GOLD analysis project Ga0315295, IMG submission 204453) | Sediment microbial communities from Yellowstone Lake, YNP, Wyoming, USA - YL17G14_0 | ecosystem: Environmental > Aquatic > Freshwater > Lake > Sediment | place: USA: Wyoming | collected... | reverse complement strand
TCGCCTTCCTGCAGGCCGGAGTCACCGCAGCCGATGACTGCGACATCCTTGCCCTTATAAAATGGTCCATCGCAGGTCGCACAATATGAGACGCCTTTGCCGTAGAATTCGTCTTCGCCGGGAACGTTTAGTTTTTTGGGAGTGCTGCCCGTGGCGACTGTCAGAGTTTTGCCAGTGTATGAGCCGGTGTTTGTTATGACTTTGACTGCCTTTCCGAGCAGTTCTACTTTGGTTACCTCGGAAAATTCTGTGATTTGTGTGCCGAATTTTTGGGCCTGCTGTTTGAATTTTTCCATCAGGTCCATTCCGTTTGCGCCATCCGGCGTTCCGGGCCAGTTTTCTATATGGTCAATGCCACACGACCACCACAGGCCATCTTCTCCAATAGTAGCGTTTGGAGGCCTTCTCTTGAAGTGTAAATGGCGGCGGTCAGACCTGCCGGACCACCTCCTATAATAATGACATCATACAAACGCTCAGGCATAGTGGAATGTCTTTATGATTGGTCTAAGTATGGTTCGATTTTCTTCTTAATGCCGGCTTCGAAGTTTGGCGTAACACCGGTCATCTGGTCAACAAGCTCGCCATTTTTATAAAGGTTTAATGTAGGTATGCTCATAATGCCGTTGTCGATAGCGATCTGTCGCTGGTCTTCGACGTTGACCTTGCAGACTTTCAGTTTTCCCTTGTATTCTTTAGCTATTTTATCAAGCACCGGGCCTGCCATCCGGCAGGGGCCGCACCACGGCGCCCAGAAATCCACCAGGACAGGAAGCTGCGACTGCATAACTTCACTGTCAAAATCCACGTCAGTTATGTTTATCGGCTCGCCTTCATCCATTGTCGTCTCCTTTCATTCTATCTGCCTTTGGCCCGGCAGAACGTCTTTGGCGGGGTGGAGCCCCTACGCTCCTATTTTATTCATTATCCTGCTGTTTAGTTATCTGTGAATGTCTTTGCGTTCGCAGGTTCAGTTCGTCGAGCTGCTTCTGGTCCACTTCACTGGGCGCATCAGTTAAAAGGCACTGGCCGCTCTGGGTTTTGGGAAAGGCGATGACGTCTCTGATGTTGTCCGTGCCGGTGAGCAGCATAATTAATCTATCCAGGCCTATTGCTATTCCGCCGTGCGGCGGTGCACCGTATTCGAGGGCCTTCAAAAAGAACCCGAACCGCTGCTGTGCCTGCTCGTGCGATATATTGAGCAGACTAAAGACCTTCTGCTGAATTTTTGGGTCGTGAATACGAATGCTTCCTCCGCCAATTTCGCTGCCATTGACGACGATATCGTAGGCCTGAGAGCGAATGTTGGCGGGGTCTGTGTCGAGTTTGTCCAGGTCCTCTTTAACCGGGGCGGTGAAGGGATGGTGGACCGAATCATAGCGTTTCTCATCCTCGTTCCACTCGAACAGAGGAAAGTCTATTACCCAGAGGAACTCGAAGCTTTTTTCATCGTAAAGCTTCAGGTCCCTTGCGATTTTGCATCGCAATGGCGCCAGAGCTTTGTTAGCAGCGATTTCCTTATCGGCGATAAGCAAAATCATCTCGTTATCCTTTGCATTGAAGCGGTCGATTATTTGCTGCTGTAACGGGGGGCTGAAGAACTTTGCGACGCCACCGGCAAGCGTGGGCTTGCCATTTTCATTTTTAACCTTGCACCAGGCAAGTCCTTTGGCGCCGTAGCCGGCTGCAAACTCGGTAAGCGTTTTTTCAATGTCGCTCCTGGAATATTTTTCGCCCGGCGAACAGAGACCTTTGACTATGCCGCCCGATTCAATGGTCGATGTGAACACGTTGAATGTGCTCTGTTTTGCGATGTCGGAAATATCTTTTAGCTTCATATCAAATCGCAAATCGGGCCTGTCGATGCCGTAATCAGCCATTGCCTGCTTGTAAGATAATCGCCGCATCGGCACCATGACATCCACATCCAGTGTCCGCTTCCAGATTTTTGCTATTAAGTTTTCGTGGATGCCGATGACGTCGTTACTATCCACAAAGCTCATCTCGACATCGATTTGTGTGAACTCTGCCTGCCGGTCGGCCCGCGGGTCTTCATCGCGGAAACAGCGGGTTATCTGAAAGTATTTGTCGATACCGCTGACCATCAGAATCTGCTTGAACAACTGCGGCGACTGGGGCAGTGCATAAAAGCAGTTTTTGAGCAACCTGCTGGGTACGAGAAAGTCTCTTGCGCCTTCAGGGGTGCTCTTGGCGAGCATTGGAGTTTCGATTTCCCAGAAGCCCAACTGGTCGAAATAGTCCCGTACAAGTTTTGTGACGCGGTGGCGGGTGTGCAGTATCTGCTGCATTTGGTGCCGGCGCAGGTCTATATACCTGCTGGTCAGGCGAATCTCCTCACTTGTCTTGTCGGCACTATCAATTTCAAATGGCGGTGTCTTTGAGACGTTGAGGATTTCCAAATCGCTTACGAGAACCTCGATTTGGCCGGTCGGCAGCTTATGGTTTTCCATACCCGCACTTCTGGGCCGGACGATGCCTTTAGCTGCTATAACCCATTCGCAGCGAACCGTCCTTGCCAGTTGATGGGCCTCGGGCTGAGACTGGGGATTGAAGACCAATTGGGTCAGGCCTTCCCTGTCGCGAAGGTCTATGAATACCAGATTGCCGTGGTCGCGATAGGAATGGGCCCAGCCTGCTAAAGTTACTTTTTTGCCTGCGTCCTCAAGACGAAGCTGACCGCAGGTATGTGTTCTTTTGAGCATCGCAAAATCTCTCTAAATTCACATTTTTATTGACCGAATAGAACAACTAATCGTTGAATTTTCACCATTAAGATAGTCGAATAGTGCAGTTTCGTCAATAATTGTTTTGGTATTTGGTCGATTGATGAGCGGCCAAGTCCTTAATGTCAGTGATAGGACTATAACTGTTGGTTAGAGGGCTGATGATTTTTACGCTTGCTTCTGGGCTTCATTCGCTCAAATCGCTGAAGGAATAAAAAGTACAATCCGGGCCCGAAAGCCACCGCCATAATCACCAGACCCGCTGCTATACCCAAGTAAGTGACCCCTGGCGCGGAGCATTCATCTCTGCGTCTGACAATGATATGACTCGGCACTGCCACCAGCAGTTCGACAATACTTCCGCGAATAAGCCAGGTCGTAATACGCTGGAATAAGGTCTTGGCCTCAAGATTCCGGTAAAACCGATAAAAGACAAACAGCCAGACAATCCAGCAGAATATCACAAATGCTAAACTGGCCCAGTTGAAATAGTCGCTGGGAATATCATCACCCCAGATTACCATCAGTATCGACCATATTACGCCCAGAACGAGGATGGAAAATAATAGTGCCGCCGTTACTATGGGGACCCAAATCAGCCGCTGTGGCTTTGGTGCCTCTGCAGTTGTCTTTACCGGAAACAACAGCATCAATGCCTGTATCGCCGTTATGACTCCACAAAACAGCCAAAACTGCCAGGCTGTGTAAAGTAAGAGAACGCTTGAATCGACGAAAGCTATCAATGTAACCAAAGGCACAAAGATAATCACCACCAGGCATATATAAAGCAGAACCGTAATAAACGCCCATTTTGCCATTTGGCACTTCTTTTTCTTATTTGGAGGTTCTGAGGTTATGAAACACCTCTTGACATTTTATTTCACCGAACCGCTATTTCATATATTTCAGGATAGTCGAAGGGGAACGTTTCGTCAACAATAGCTTTTTTGATATTTGATATTAATGGTCCTGCGAGTCGGACTGAGGTAGTATCTGCTCTGTATGAAAGTATAACTTCCGTATGCTCTACCGGCCTTGCAAGACGATGTCAGGATGTGCAAAAACAAGGGAGCTAAGGGTGAGCTCGTACAAAAAAACAAGCCATCCTTAACGTGGTTACGACTGGGAAAAAACCATTCACAACCATAATTTTTAGATGGCTGTGCTTTGGAAAAACCACTCACAACCACATTGAAAGGATGGCCGATGAGGCATGTATCAAAGAAACAACAAAGCTCTGCTGCCGGTCTCGTGTTACTTCGTAGTTGCGGCTTTATTGGGTTCTGCAGGCTTCGTGGGTTCGGCCTTCTTGGCGCAGCCAGCCAGAACCAGAGTTGAGACCAAGAGAATCGTCAACATAATGGAGATTAATTTTTTCATTGTCGTACCCTTTCATTAAAAATCTCGCCCGCTGACGGTGGGGCAATCCCTCAGCTATCAAGACCAGAACATGCTGATAGCTTTGATTATACCTAATCAATGTAGCCCAAGCCAAAGTGGTTTTTATACTTGAAATCACAATCTTGGTATATCTGCGCAGAAATGCAAGCAAAATCCTGACAAATGAACAGGCAAATTTTGCTCTGGATGCATAAAGGCATCACGGATTTTTTGGCCCCCTTGCGGCAGGCCAGGCGTGAAAGCCGGACTTCCGGTGGAGTAAAAGAAGGCCGAACTTTTATTGGGCCAGAGCGTATAACTTCGTAAGGGATTATGGGCTGAGGTTTTACGCTTCTCTCCATTCCTCCTGACCTCAGCCCATTTTTATTTAGTAGCCCAGGATTGCCAATGGGATGATGCTCTGAAACCGATAGATAACTGATAACTACGGTTACGGCAAAGACTTGCAGCTTTCTAATTGTGGCAAGTCGGCATCTCCCATAGGTTTTGAGGATATTGCCTATAGGCAAAGCCCATCAAAGGCAGGTAAAAAAATTTTCATTCCGCGGTTGAAATATAGCTGCCCTGCTAAAAAATATTTTTTATTTATACTTGACAGAAGACAACATTAAAAGTATTATAATAACCTCTAACCTTGAGGGTATGCTCTATGAGATAATTTTTGCCGGGTGCGAACAATTTCTGGCAAAAAAAGTATTGCTTTGTAGTAGAGGTTTTTGTTATAATTAAATGTAGCCCAAAGACAGGGCTGGGGCTTATCTCGCTTTTTCCTCTCCCTCCGCACCTCAGCCCTGTTCATTTTTTGCGCACAGACTGGAGTGAATTTCCCTTTGCTGTTTTCTACCATTACTGCCTTTATTATCGGGCAGGGCTTTGCAATCTTAAGCTTTTTTCGCCAGATGTCTGAAAAAGATTTGAAGCATCGTTTGTTGTTTGCCGCCAGAGGGGGAAATTTTCCTTCTGATATTTTCTGCGTTACAGCTTTTGCTGGATAATCAAACCCGCCGTATCGTCAAGATGCCTGACGGCAAAACGGCGGGCTAAATACTGATCCCTGGCCCCCGACCCCTGCTCGTCCTTCGTCCATTCTCCGTAGCGCCCCCGATTTGCCCGCCTTCGCGTAGCTCGCTACGGCGAGCGAAGGAAAGTTGGGGGCTACTGCAAAGGATGAATCTTTCGTCCTTCGTTCTTCGTCTGTCATTTCTGCCTTCCCTCGGTCATTCCCGCGCAGGCGGGAATCCAAATCCTTCGTCCATCGTCCTGCGTCCCGGCCCCCCACTCCGGGTTTTTTACGGCGGCTTTTTTTGGCAATGGCGTAAGCCATGCTGCGCATAGCGTCGGCACTATATAAGTATATGCGTATATACTTATGAGCTATATCGTCAATCGTCAAGATGGCTTACGCCATTAAGAGCCAGGGTTTTGCGATGCGGGCTTGCCACGTCCTACGATGCTGCGAACCACGAATCACGAGCAACGTAGGGTGGGGTTTAGGCCGCCAATCATTTAATACTCGCTGTTGAGGAATTTAATCAGCTCTTCGGGAGCATAATCGTTGGCGAAGATGAGGATATCGTTTATTTGGGCTTTTGTCAGGTCGTCTTTAATTTGTTGATTGTTAATGTCCACATTTACTATTATGCCGAACCTAACATCCTGGATAGGGACATTTTCACTGCTTGTGGCAACTCGGCTTACGTAGGTGGGCCTGATTTCCAGATTGACGTTCTTTTCTTCCCTCGGCATTTCCAGCAGGATGCGGAGGTTTTTTACCGTTTCTCTCCAGAGGTCATTTTTGAGGTTGCTGGCTATTATCTCAAGTGAGTTTATCTGGCCGGTATCGAAGACAAATTCGTGCACAACGCCTACTCGTAGTATTTTTCGGTCAGAGAATCTGGTTCGCAGCTCGTCGAGTGCCCTGCGGAATATCTTATCTTTATCTGAGATGTCCAGATCGTGCGCCTGGTCGATAAATACGCGCTGCGGCAGGGTGAAAACAGGCCCTCGGACGGTCAATACGAATGTCGGCAGCTCGAGGCGTTTGCTGCCGGCCAGGGCAAAGACCTTCTGAATCTGCAGTTGATTTGGTCCTACCACGAGGGTTTCGAAAACTTCGGGGAACTGCCCTATCAGCCAGTTGCAGTAGTCCTGAAGCTTGGTTTTGTCGTCCTTCGGCGAGATGGCCGGCTGGATATGCACGCCGAATTTGACTATGTGCTGCGATATGTTTTCTTTATCAAACTGATAATTCATTTCTTGCCGCTCGACATAAGGAACTTACTTCACTATGCACAGCTTACAACACTTGCCGCCGCAAGTCAAAGAAAACTAATTCGTTATGCGTTGAGTATTAGAGGTCATATTATAAAGACCATGGGCTTATATGTTGGAAATCGGAAGGAGGGTTAATGGAAACCTTCACCTTGTATCGAATACACTTGGCCCATGCGGGTATATTTCTCGCGGAACTTTCTGGTATATTTCCATTCCAAGTCCCGTTGTGATAACCCAATCTTGTTCAAGAGTTCTTCCAAAGAAACGCTTTGTTGCGCCCTGCCCAGAATGGCAAGTGCTCTGAAAACCGCACCATCAGCAGAACACAATTGCCAATTTTCAGTGCGACTGCAAAGGAAAGCTAATGTTTCCTTTTCCCCTGGGTGGATATCGGCTTTGTACTGGATATTGAATTTGTCGTAGAAGCTTCTAACTGTCACCGGATCAACATCAATGATTTTGACGTTCTGTTTGTAGGGTTCGAGGTCAATGCGAATATCCTCAAATTCTTGACTTGCATATTTAGCTTGGTCAGCAACTATTTGTGATATGGTAACATCACAGCGATTGAGGAAATCCTCCCAGATATCCAACTGAAAAAGTTTGATGATAGGCCCGGCATCAAGCAACAGGAATTGAAATTTCTTCATCCGTGAAACCCTCGTCGTCCGTCAGATATTCCTGGGCCTCCTTGTAGCTTATACCCATATACTTGGCAAATTGCATCAGCGACAACCTGCCGTCTCTCAGCGCCCGCTGCGCTAAATCACAGTATCTTTCTGGTAGCGTTTTCACCTTATCTGACTCTCTGGACTTGTGAAGTTTTGCCAATTGTTTGGCTGCAGCAAGGAACTTTTCTGTATCTTCCTTTCTTATTCTGTACAAATTGGCAACGCGATAGACCGTTGCATCCAGAGAAACACCGAATTCCCTGGCCAAATCATCTAATTGTTCAAGTCGGGCCTCTCCTTGTTCGTTGGCCATCGATGCTATCCGTTGTTTCAAGGACTCATCAGGCATTAAAAGCTTGCTTGCGAAAGAATCGGCGAGTTTGTCTTCGTTCTCGCTCGGTTCCTTACTTTTTGCCCTGAAGATGCCCCATGTCAGAAGATGAAACAGTTCATGAGCAAGGTCATAGTTTCTGCGCCAAGCCACATTCCTGCTGTTCAAAAGAACCGCTGGACCAAACTCTTCTGAGACGGTGGAGATTGCGCTACCGCTAAACTCCAGATGGAATATTTTCACATAGTACCTCTCCTCCAGAATCTTTTTAAGAGAGGCACTGGGTATATCACCGAGGCATAGTTCCTTTTGGACCTTTCTCGCAAACAGTTCTGCTTGAGGCCAACTGAATTGATCAGCATTCGTAACATCCGGCTGAGGCAGCATTGCTTTTCGCATTTCTGCTGTGCATAACTCCAGCTTGTGATACTGCTGGCACAGTCGTCGAAACTCTGCTTCCGTTTCCTTCTTTTCTTCTTGGCTGCCTGGCCCATCACGCCAAAGCATTACTGGCTCGACAGGCAACTTGTCTGTCAAAAAGAAATCTATGGATCTCTTGTAAACTTCTGCGAGCACGTTAATCTGTGAGAACTTTGGCTCGCGTTTTCCGTTCTCAAACTCGCTTAGAGAAGATGCACCAATTCCGCTCTCCTTTTCGGCCTTTTCAAGAGTATATCCTATAGCATCCCTTGCGTTTTTTAGTCTTCGCCCGATGTCCATTTTTACCTCCTTTCCCATTTCAGAATATTATACTATAAATTTCGGCATATTGTAAAGGATTTCTTCTGAAAAATAGAAAATTTTTGCGATTTATTAGGTCAAATCCTAATTTTTGTCCTCTAATACCGTCTGGCGGTGGTTTTGGGGTTGTGGGTGTAGTTGATGAAAAAATACCGCAGGGCATCAATGGGATGGTCGTATAGGCCATCTTTTAAGGGAAGTTCATCAGCGGCGCTGCCGGAATCCGGATAATGATAGCATTGTAATGCCTCAATCAATCGCTGGCATTTAGGCGAGATAACCAGGGCGCTTCGGCCATCACCGCTGCAAATTGCCCGGCGGATAAGCTCAATGCCATCCAGAATGCCGCTCCGCCTGAAGCGGGTCGCTATCCCCAGCTCTCGCAACTCCCGAATGGCGCTTGTGCCGGTAACATCATTTACGCCTGCGCCAGCCGGGTCGCAGAAGGTGGCTGTGATGCGTTCTTCGCCGCCTGGCGTTCGGCTTTTTATTTCTGCTGCGTGCACATCAATCGTGGCTCTGCTTCGGACATACTCATCTATTACGCGGACGAGGCCGGTGGTATCAACCTGAATCCAGAGGCACACAAAAGGATTGACAAACCCAAAATCAAGCGAGCGGTATAGCGGCAGGTTCGCGTTGTAGTCGATTGGTTTGACGTGGATGGCGGCGTCGAACTCGTCAAAAACGACATTCTCCAGCGAAGGTCTTCTGCAGAGCATTTCGGATTCAAAGCTTGCTCTGCTGGCACGGCGCATTTGTGTTATGCAGTCATCGATTTTAAGATAGCCGCCGGCGTGCTTAGCTTTACCCTCGCAGTCGGTCCACATAGGACACTGGGAGCAGATTCTGTCGCTGCATTTTTCAACCACTTCCCATACGCACCATTTGAAAACGGGTGTATTAAGCTGCGGTGCAGATGAGATGATTTTCTGCATCAGGCCATAAGGGCGGTGCATTGTGCTGATTAGCTCCATAGCGGCGACTAAATTTTCCGTGCTGTGGGTGGTGAATTTTGCGGCGGCGAAGACATCTTCATCGAAAAGCTCGACCTCATCGCAGCGAAGTTTCTGGGTATGCTGGCCGCGAACGCTGGTCGGCGATTGCGTGAGGACTTCCACGGATGAGCCGTTAGCGAAGTGACATCCGGATTTGAGGGCCGGACCTGTCAGGAAACCTTCGTAGCCATTGCGGACAAAGCCGGTCAGATATTCATACATTCTGGCAGACTGTTCGCCTGAGCCGCCGAGAATTCTCGTCTTGCAGTTGGGCTTGAAGATACAATCTAAAAGCGTTGCTACGGCGGCGAGCTGCGTCTTGCCGCCTGCGCGGTTTGCCCAGACTACACAATCGGCGTTAGACCTTCGATGGCCAGATTCTTCGTCCGCCAAATACGGCTTGGCGGACTCAGAATGACAAAACAAGTCGGCGGAGAAGCTGTGCCAGAGATAGTCCATCGGGCTATTGTGCTGGTCGCAGATTTTTTTGTCGGGAATGTCTATGTCGAGGAATACCTTGATATAGTTTTTTAGGTCGCATCTTGATTTTGGCATAGTTTGCCGAAGTTTAGAATAGATGTTCGCCGCTTTTTCGATGTCGATGATGGTTTGAGGTTGTGTCATTTCTATCCCCCTAATTTGTTAAGCCACAGAGGAAACAGAGGTAATTTGGTAATTGGTTATTGGTGAGTTATTGTGATTTAACGAATTAACCGATTAACTAATCACCAATTAACTAATATTCCTCCAGCCAGTGGAAGGAAACTTAAAAATTAAAACGAAAAACTAAAAACCGTTGAGTTCCACAGTTTTGCATTTTTAACTTTACACTTTCAGCTTCTTTTCACTAATGTTCTTCGAGCCAATGAAATGCGAAAAGGGCGAAATCTTTAAGATTAACGGTGCAATCGCCGTTTATGTCGCCGGCGACAATTGTCTCGCAGACCGGTTCGCCGAAGTATGATTTACTTGCCTCAGCCGTTCCGCCATAGGCGCCCATATTGATAATACCGCCATTAGGAAATGGCTCTAATCCGATAGGACTCGCAGGGTCACCTGCATCGATACAGAGACTCGTCTCTTCGTCTTTCGTCCATCGTCCCTCGTTTGCATCCCATCGTCCTGCCTGTGATTTCAAATGGTAATCGCCGTCAACCCAGAAATCATCGTGGTCGGTATCCGGCGTCCCGTTATCGTCCCAATACCCCGGCTGGGCAAAGCAGGGGTCATCATTAATATTGCCCTCGCCCAGCCAGCCACCTTGTATATCGCTGAAGGTAATCTGCTCGCCGGAGAAGCGATTGGACACCTCATCTCCACCATCCCACAGGATAGAGTTGACGGCTCTAAGATAGTTTGTTTTCTCCCACTGTTCGCAGTCAATAGTGGCGCTGTATGGCGATATATTTCCCGCAAAAGTGCAGTTTGCCAGATTCAGATGAGCAGATGAGCACAGTATAGCCCCGCCGCCGTGGTATGCATAATTGCCTACAAGCAAGCACCTTGTCAGAGTCGCGATGCTGTTCTGGCTGCTGAATAATGCACCGCCCGAATGCGCCCAGTTGTTGATAAACGAACAATCGGCAAGCACAGCGCTGCTGTTGTAGTCAAATATTGCGCCCCCGTAGTATTCACTGTCGTAACCATACGCTACGTTACCAGCAAATGTGCACCCAATCAGGATGGGCTGGCTGTTGACATCATACATCCCGCCGCCGCAACTGAACTCATTGGCACCGAAAGCAAGGTTTTCCTCGAAACGGCAGTTGCGAAACGTTGGACTACTCTGTGAATTGAAGACCCCGCCTCCGCCAGTACCCATATATGGGAAACAGCAGCCAAACCCTCGGGTTGAGTTTCTTCGGAAAGAACAATTTACCACTGTCGGATTCCCACAGTGGTTATACATCCCGCCGCCATTTCCTTCGGGACCATACTGACCGTTAGAATTGCCGCCGGTTATTGTAAAACCATCGAGAACAGCCGAGCTGTCAGTGACGCTGCCGGTTACTACTGTGTAAGAATTTTCACTCCGGCTGGGACTGTAAACAAAATCACTCGACTCAATGTCTTCAAGTTCGATGTCATTGCCGTCGAGGTCGCCGCTCAAGATTGTTTCGTATTTGACAAGGTCTCTGGCATTGGGGTCAGGCTCGCCTATGCCTGCGTAGCCGCCACGAATTGCAACGCCGTTTTTTAGCTGGAATGTTTCCGCCCGCCCCAAGCTTGGGCGGTCGCTGAGGGCGAAATCGTCCGGCTTATAAATACCCTGTGCTACGCGAAGCTCATCGCCTTCCCTGGCCATCATCAAGGCATCTTGAAGGAACTTGTAGGCGTTTTGCCAGGATGAGCCATCGTTTAGGCCGTTGGCATCGTCATCGACAAAGATTATGCGTTTTGGGCAGGGCCAGGGGCAGTTGCAATCGCCGCAGTTCTGCGGGGCATTGCATTTTCGATAGAACGCCCATTCTTCACATTCGCTGCCATCGGGAAAGACACAGACGCCGTATTGGTTGCCCTGTGGGTCGGTTCGGATTTCGTAACGATAGCCGCATTTGACGCAGAATTCGGCTGCGGGGTTGGGGATGGCTGACGCCAAAGATGCGACTGCCAAAATACCTGCGAATATGAGAGCTGGCGTTTTCATTTTCGGCCCTCCTAAAATGATAGGTCTATCGCCAAACGGGAAGTATTATAACAGATTTGCGGGCGTTTGTCCAGAAGTTTGTGGTGGAAATTTGGAGTCGAGAAGTTGGTATGCGAGGCCAAAATCCGAAGCACTAAATCCGAAACTCGAAACAAGCATAAAACAGCCAAAATCTAAATGTTCAAAACGGCGTTTTCATCGTTCAACCAGCAGGTGTTTTTCAGTGCCGGGCTGCAAAGTTATTGTGATGCCCTGCTGGAGTTGTTTGCCGGTGAAGGTTTGTGGTTTAATAAAGTGTTTTAGCCATAGATAGTGGACCTGATGTAAAACGTGGGGCTAAATGTAGATTGCAGTTAATATTGTGCGTTTGTAAGCAGAGAATTTTACAGCCGTGCGGTGGTTAAGATGTTAGGAAGCGCCTCGCAAAAGCTGGTAAAGAGGGGTTCCTGTTCTTTGATTGCTTTGCGTCTTTCTTCCATAAGCTGGCGCACCTGCTTTTTGATTTGTCGCACTATAGATACATTGAGAGATTTGAGATTATGATACTTAGGCCCCAGTATCCGGAATCCTTTTGGCAGTTTGCTGAACCAGCCGATTTCGATGAGGAGAAAATCATCAACATTTTCAATAAAAGTCGGCTCCTGGTCAACTCCGAAGTTGACATACAATACATCGGCGTCTTTATCATAGTTGTGTTTTATATTTATTTTGTTGTTGGCCATAGCAGCTTTCCCTTTTGCCGTTTCCTTATGCTTGGATACGCAGTTCTGATTCTGTTTGTGCTCCAGTTTACTACTACGTTTACATGGGCGTGTCCCAAGACAGTATCAGCGATGTAAAAGTCGTCAAAAAGCTTTTCATAGATAACAACATTTCTTTCTTTTGTGCTTTGCCTGACCTGTGAAGGGTTTTTAAGTGTTTCTACGAACTTATCATAAAAACGTTCAAAGTAATCTCTGCCTTTTTCTTCTACAATGTGCTTCCACGTTTGCTCGGGCAAGCAAAGTTTCCGCCCTGCATAGTCTTCTAATATGAGCGTTCCATCTTTGAATTCAGGTTTTGCCATCCGTGGCAGGAAATTTTAGTTTAAGAAAGGGTTTTATTCAACATTTAACTCCAGCAAAATTATACACAATTTTTATCGGCAGGTCAAATAAAATTGCTTTAAGTTTTCTCCATATAACAACTTAAGGTAATGGGATTTAGCATAATTTTTTGGTTTTTCCATAACTATTAGGGCTATTTTAAGTCAGCTAATCTACCGCCAGGTGTTTTTCAGTGGCGGGCTGCAAAGTTATTGTGATGCCTTGCTGGAGTTGTTTGCCGGTGTAGGTTGCCTTTGAACTGGAGGTCAAATCACAAACGGTGTAGGTCTTATCAGCTTGGGCGGTGAACCATTCGGGGAACTGGTTGATGCGAGGCCAGTCGAGGGGCAGCTTCATATTGGTTTTGTGACGCGGGCAGTCAAAGATGATTTTTCCCATCCAGTCTTTTTTGACGCTGATGGCAATTTTGAGAGAATTGCCATCCTGGACTGCTCCGAAGCTGACATCTTCACGCCAGGGCTGGATGGTCAGGCCTTTTGTTTTCCACAGGCAATACATAATGGTAGTTCTGGCGAAGTTGCCGTCCCCGTGCCAGCCCTCGATGATGCCGTCGGTTTTCTGAATGTTCCACATTACCTTTATTTCGCTGTCGAGCCATTGTGTGACAGAGGGGATTGGTTCTCGGTTATATAAATTAAGAGCACTCTCAATTGAATCGGCATAACCATCGGCGCTGGTGCCTTCCCATGGGTAGTTTCTGTAGTATTCGTTGAGATTTGATAGTGCCTTGCGAACGGCATCGCGATAGCTGTCCGTTTTGTCGATAAGATAGACGGTGTAGAAGCCATTGAAGTTATAGCCCCAGGTATCAGCAAGAGAGTTATCGTGCTGGCCGGTTTGCGGGTTGATGGAGTTATAGAATAGGCCGTGTTCGTTTCGGCCAATTTCGAGGATGCGGTCAAGCATTTCGTGGACGGGTTTTTGGTAGGCCTGTTTTTTGTCCGGCATTGCAAAATTGACGGTGGCATAAAGTTCGCATAGACCTGATATAATTTCGCAGCCGTGGTCACGCAATCTTAACGAGTTTTCATCGCGTGTAGGGTGATGATTATCCAGCAGGTAGTAATCCCCCAGGCGAATGGCCCAAACAAGGTATTTTTTCTCACCGGTCATCCAGTATATTCGAGAGAGAGTCTGGAGAAGTTCGCCGGTTATCTCCTGGCTGGTAGAGGGAATTTTGCCGTAAGGTGTGTCGATGGGCGCATGTTTGAAGATGTCATCAAGGATATTAAGCATACGGTCGGACCAGGGACTTTGTCCAAGATATTCGGTGAGCGGCAGCAGGCCATCCTTGGCATACTCCGCTGAACCAAAGATGATGCGGGATAAGCCAATCTTTTCATATTGGAAGGTGCGCTTTGAAAATGAGTATGTGTCGGGCAGATTTCCGACCCGGCTTGTCAACTTTGTCTCGGTTTTTAGGATATCGAGCATTCGGCCTTCAAAAAGTGGACGGTCAGTGATGGCAGCGGTGAGGACCATAAAAGGATAGTTATCGGCAGCGCTGTCCTGGGCGTTCCAGATGTTTTTATCCTGTGAGAGATTTCGCGGTATAAGGCCGGTATTTGGGTCGGCGTATGCGAGCCAGCCGGTGACAAAATTTCGGCAGCGGACAAATCCTTCGTTTGCCAGGCGTCCGTTTCCCGCTGCCTGCTCGAAGTCCTTGTCCGCTCCAGCGAGCAGGTGAGAACAGCATATTAAGCTGATAACAATAAACCTCATATACGTTGACCTGGGTGTATCTGGCCGATTATCTCTCCATTTGGCCTGATTCGTAGAGGATGAGTGTCGCGGCGACAACGGCGGCGGTCTCGGTCCGCAAAATCCGCGGGCCGAGAGTAATCGGTATCGCTCCGTTTTTTTTCGCAAGCTCAACCTCCTGCTCGGTAAAGCCGCCTTCAGGCCCAACTAAGATAGCTATTGTGCCGGGCGAAGTTTGCTTGTCGGTTCGCAATGCCTGCCGCAGAGTGACGTGCTGCCCCACTTCAGCAGATTCCGAGGCGATAAGGCATCGCTCGAATTCAGAGAGCTTTTGTATCGCCATTTCAAAGCTGACAGGCGGCGACAGGTCTGGTATTCGGCCTCGATGCGATTGTTCGGCGGCCTCGGTAATGATACGCTGCCAGCGGTCGAGCTTCTCGGGTTTGATGGCGGTCTCGCGAACAAGAGTTCGCTGAGTTATAACAGGCACAAAACGGCTCACGCCGACCTCGGTGCCCTTCTGCAGGACGAACTCAAATTTTTCACGGGTGAGCAGACTCTGGAACAACGCAATCTGCACACTTGGCTCGCCAGCGGCCTGTCGTTTTTGTGTAACCTCGCCGACTACTTCATCATGCCTGATTTTTGTCAGGACGACATCATATTCGCTGCCCTGGTTATCAAGAATGACAATGTGGTCCCCTACCGATATCCGCAGGACGCTGCGAATCTGGTGGGCATGGTCTTTACCCAGCAGGACCTTATTGCCGTGAAAACTATCTTTAGAAACAAAAAATCGGTTCATAAATACCCAGCGTTACAGCTTATTATACTTTTCTTTAATTGGCAAATTCTTATTTATCCGCCAGATTTATCCACCATACGTTTGGCGGACGTTCGGCGGATTAAACTTTTCGGCAGAAAACTTTAATAAGCCCGATTGCCTGTCATGCTGAACGAAGTGAAGCATCTGGCCTGTGTGAGTGAGATTCTTCACTTCGCTACGCTCCGTTCAGAATGACAATTTATAGCTTGTCATGTTGAGACGAAGACGAAACATCTGGCCATTGGCAATTGTCATTTTTCTTCTGCCAGGGCGGATAAGAGTCGGCTGGCGGTTTCAGGGGGCAGATTACCTTGTGACTCGTCGCTCGTGTCTCGTGGCTCGTCCTTTATCGAATAATCCTCAGCTTCGGCAGTGCCTTTTTCAATTCGGCTACCTGTTCATTACTTACAGCCTTGCCGGAAAGCTCAAGCATTTTCAGCCCTTTAAGTTCCTTTATTGGCGTAAGGTCAGAGACCTTCGTGCCGGAAAAGTAAAGCACTTGCAGTTTGTTAAGTTCCTTTATCGGCGTAAGGTCAGAGACCGCCGTGCCGATAATGGAAAGCCATTGCAGATTAATAAGAGCCTTTATCGACGTAAGGTCAGACACTTGCGTGCCGTAAAGGACTAATTCTGTAGTTTTCTCATAATCTTCCGTGGTCAATTCATCGGGTTTCTTGTTTAACTGGCCAGCTATGGCTTTACGGACAATAGCAGCATTATCAATCTGTGCCGGTTCTTTGCGTCTGCAGCCACTTATCAGCAGAAGTGCTGATAGAAATATCGCTGTGAAAGAGATTAAGTTTCTCATATCTGCGCCCTCTCATTTTACCTGACATTTCCCATCTAAACTTCACTGAAGCACTCCTACCCCTATCAATTCTAAAAATGGTATTCAAAATTTCTTGGAGTTTCAATACCTCAAAGCCTTGTCTTTGTCTATTGTGGAAACTACGTAGTTTTGAGGTGGGTGTAACAATTTTAGCCGAAAATTAAGGGGGTTCTTTTTCTGTGCTCTCTTCTGCCAGGGCGGATAAGAGTTTGCTGGCGGTCTGGTCGGGCAGGGCGAACGGCGATTTGTTTTGCGTCGTTCATTGCTATTTCTTTTTCAGTTTTGCCCCGTTGGCGACGCGAGGTGCAGGCGGCGGTGTGGCGGCTGTTGGCTTCAGCGCGCGTTAGGCGGAATAGTTCTACAAACCAATCTCATCCAAAATCACTCCACAGTGAGTGCATGCCCGAATCTTATAACGCCGCCACCCGACTCGACCCACATACTTGCCACAAGTCTTGCACCGCCGCACCACTAACCAATCTCCTTCCTCAAGCTGACTACTGCCACACGCAGGACAGTAGTGTCCCAGCCGAGGTGAAATTAAGCGATTGTGGCAGGCCGGACACCTAATCAGAAACCACGGAATCGCAAAAATAATTACGGCAAGGAGCAATGGCACACTACATCCCAAAAAAGTCCATCCAATCCATTCTCGCATATTCTTCGGGTATCGCAGCTCAATATGGAGAATAGAAGCAGCGATGGACGTAAACAAAAAGCTCCCGACCACAAAAACTAACATAGGATGTTGAATCTGGCGAAACCTTTGCGCAACAGGGGCAAACTGCTCGCGGAATCGCATCTTCTCCTCGGCAGAATACTCGGCAACTACTTTGGCAACTGGGTGTTTGAACAACTTCTGATTATATAGACGAATCTTGTGCCATCCTTTCGGATAGTCCGTCCGGGTAATTGCGACATAGATTTTGTAGCATAGAAGCAATCCAATTAATAATGCGCATAATGCGCCTAAAATGGCCTGCGTTCCTTCACTAAGCGCTCCCAACAATGTATTATATGGTTCCACTGGGATTTCCCATATTAATCCGCCAGAGGCGGATTAAACGTTTGGCTACGCAGCCAAGCCATCGATACTGGTAATCTATGAAATTAAGTGAAATTTGTCAATCGTGGAAACTACGTAGTTTTGAGGTAGATTTGAAAATTTCAGCCGAAAATTAGGGGGATTCTTTTTCTGTGCTCTCTTCTGCCAGGGCGGATAAGAGTCTGCTGGCGGTTTGGTCGGAAAGCTCACTTTGCGGCGGGGATTCAGCAGGTTCGGGTACGCCTTTGGCGGGAGGTTTTCTGGCGCCGGAAAGCAGCGGCATTGAAATAATATCGAGACAGGCCCTGCGGGCGGTCTCCTCTTTGTCGGACTCGGTAAGCTGCACTAACTTGGCCGCTGCGAGCGGAGCATAACGGGCAATCAGGACAGCGCTCTGACGATAAGCAGCGTCAATACGCCGGTCTAACTCGCCGGTAAAATTGCTGTCGGCCAGCCATTTGTTGTAGAGCTTTCTCGACACCTTGTATTTGTCCAGTATGGACTGCTCATCGACCTCGCCGCGAAAAATCTCGTCGATGACCTCAAGCTGACGGCTGCTTAATTTCCTGGTCATTGTAAACCTCGTGATGTGTATTACGTTGCCGGATCGCAGATTTCAAATTTCATATTTCCTATACGCTATCCGCCGTTTGTCTGGCCGCCGGCGGGCGAGTCTCCCTTTTTCTGGCGATGGCAAGTCCTGCTTTGCGCTCGCTTTTACGCAGGTGGATCAATTAATCGACTATATCAAGGCGCATCCGAAAAACCCGATGTAAAGACGTAACACACCACCTGATTAGAAGGATTATTGTATGCGCTTCAGTTTCTTCCATTCACGTGCAAGTTTCAAAAAGCCAAGGGCATTCTCCGGCGTCAGGAACCCCTCGAACGGCTTGCCGCCAAGCAGCCTGGCCACTTCCTGGGGGCGGTTCTTGTCCGCCCACGCGGAAAACGCCTGGTCGGCCTTGTCCAATTCCGCAGCAGACTCAGACTGCGCAGACTTGGTCGCTCTGACTTCCTGAATCAAACCATTTTTAAATACTATCTCGCTGCGCTCGTAAACCTTCTCCACCCCGAGGGCCCGCCACATGTCATTCTTCTCCTCAACCGTGCAGACGACAGTGTTGCCCACAATCGAGATGTCGCTGAAAGCGAGGCTGTTGTTGAGAAGGACATCCACCGTGAAGATTTTGCGCAGCTTATCCTTGCCCTGTACCGCAAACTCGCCTACGAACTCGAACCGCGCATCGTCGGCGTAGAAGGAGAGTTCCTTGTCTAACTGATGAAGGTTGTGCGCCCTCTCCATGGCCCGGACCTGGCTGGTCAGACTGGGGGAGCATGAGCCGGCCAGGATTGTTATGCACGACAGCAGAGTGATGTTCCGTATGACAAGCAAAGCTTTTTTCATAGGTTATTTCCTTTCTTCAGCACCACTGATGGACCTTTCAACTTACCTTACCACGTATCATACCAACAAGCCGCCGAAATTAGAAATCATTCCTCTGGCCGGTCACCCACTCGTATGCTTCGCTGTCGAAGTCCTTTGCCTTCGGATAAAACTTTATCAGCGACCTCATCAGCCTGATTCGCTGCTCTTTTGTGTATGAGGTCAGCACCTTTTCTCTGAACCGGCTGAAAGTAATGGCATCCGCAGGTTTGTCAAATTCATAAGGGGCGGCAGGAGAGCGTGGCTGCATTTTCTTTACGATGTCAAGCAGTCGTTTTGTGCTTGGGGCGGGCGGGTCATCGTAAATCTTATGTTTCTGGATGGATTTTGTCAGGATGTCCTGCGGATATCCGCCGAAGGCAGAAAACCAGTCCGCAAGGATGCAGCCGTTTGTCTCCCACTTTGGCCAGCGTGTTGAGACCTGTTCGTTGAACCAGTTATAAAATTCGGTTCTGTTCATCGGCTAAAAACTCCTTCTTTGCCTGCTCCAGCGACAGCTTTGCCCGCAGACGGTCCTGCTGGTCGAAACTCGGTCGAAAAGAAGTCGAAGAAAAAGAGCAATTGCTGATATTTCTCTTTTCTTCTTTTTCTCTTTCTGATTTATTTTCCTTTTCTTTATCTTTCCTTTCCTTGGCTATGGCCACCCCATTGCCGTTGCCATTGGGGTCGTTATGGCCGTGCCATCTTTTGGAGGCACCTGTAAGTCCTGCTTTGTGCTGATGTTGTATGAATTTCTTTGCCATTCTTAGTTCTTTTGATACACGTTTATGTCTTATCACGCCGTTGCGTGTCTGAAATTTCTTTGCGATATTTTGCCAGACTTTTTCAAAGTCGGAGCAGTTGCACATTCTTGCCAGAGTCGGCGGGTCGAGTTCGCATCTGCCGTTGTTGCAATACAGGTAAAAAAGCAGTGTGCAATAGACGCCGCGTTCCTGGGCCGACATACGGATAAAGTCAAGGTCAGTCAGGAATGATTCGCTTTCAAGCTGGACGTATCTGATTTTCATTTTTCGCACCTCGTTCATCACCCTTCTGTTTGCTAAATTCCGCCTCGAAGTAATGCTCCATTTCTTTGCGTGTCCTGGCGGCCAAAAAACTCTGTGCCAGAACAGCAAGAGCTGCTGCCTTTTTTTCTGCTTTTGTCGGACAGTCCGCCAGGGATTTCTCGGCCAGCGACAGGGCTTGGTCGATAATCTTTTTTTGCTCTCGTGCGACAAAGAAGACCATCGGCTCGGCAAAATTGTCCGGTGCGACCGTCGCAGGCGCACTCGGCAGTTTGAGGGTAGTCAAACGCTCAATCTGTTTGGCGGTAACCGGCAGAAGTTTTGCAAGCTCACGGGCTGCGAGCTGTTTGTTTAGGCGTTGCAGCAGTGCAAGCTTTTTTTCGATGCTGTCGCTGCCGCCGAGGCGGTTGAGCGTGGCAAGCAGAATGTCGGCCTGGTGGTCGTCAATGTCCCAGATTACCACATCAGCGCTCTTATGGCCGAGCTGCTTTAACGCCTGCCAGCGATGGTGTCCATTGATTATCTGATAGAAGCCGTCTCTCTGCGGGCAGGGACGCACAACAAGCGGCTCATATCGGCTTGAGCGCTCGATGTTGCGAACGAGCTTATCGAAATTTGCTTTGCTCATCCTGTTGGGGTTGTCGGGATGAGAAACCAACCTGTCCAGTGGGATTGTGTGGAGTTCATTGTTCATAGTTCGTAGGACAAATTTTGGTTAAACCAGATATAGTAAATCGGTCTTGCGGTCAGCTTGGACAGGATGTATCTTGTCCGTTCTATCCCCGGCGTCATATTTCGCCTTTTGCCGTAGCTCTGGAGGAACTTGCGGATTCGGCCTTCGATGAAATCCGCCGCCGGCCAGCGAAGCGCATCAAGCTTCCGTTGCACCATCTCCGCATCCACAATCTCGCTTTGTTCTATTCCCACCACGCTCAAGGCCTCGACAAGCTCCGCACATCGCTTCGGCAGCGGCGCCTCGTATGCCTTCATACCCGCCTTCTCGAAAAATGGATTGACCATTCCCATTACCGCCATTGCCTCAATGATGGGGACATTCAATCGGGGCATCGTTTCACTGACCAGGCGAACTGCCAGGCCGAGACCTCTGAACCTGGGCTCGATAATGACCCTGCTGATGCAGCGGATGTTCTTGTTGATAAGAGCCAACTGTGTGCTTCTGTCGAGGCCGGTGAGAAAATTGCCGGTGGCAGTGTTTCGCAGTTCTGCTCCGACACAGGGCATTTTATAGACGATGACGCCGACAGGGTTTGGTTGACGGATATCCTTTAAGGTAAAAATCGCGACAAAGGGACCAGGGTTGCTGTCACGATAATGATAACAGGCAAGCTTATTGTAGTCCTCAGGGCAGCCGGGGACAACCTGAATTTTTTTACATATTGAGCAGCTTGCCATACTTACCTCTTTGTCTGTTTGTAGATAACCTGTGTTGGGCCGGCCAGCTCCTTGACAACGATGACATCGGGTGAAAGGTCAAGCAGAATATCATCGTGGCTTGAAGCCAGGATAAATGTGGTGCCGGTCCGCTTTGCAAACTTGTGGATGTTGTATGAGATAACAGAGGCACTCGTGCGGTCGAGGTCGGAGCAGAACTCATCGGCGAAGACAAATTTCTTTTTCGCTGCCAGCGCCACCGCCAGACGGAAGCGGTACTTCTGGCCGTCACTGAGGTTGGCCGGCTGATTGAGAATACAGAAGCAATCGCTTAAGCCGGCGATGCTGAGTGTCCGCAGACCTGTTATCAGGTCGCCGTCGATGCAATCGATAAGAGTTTTGTCGCACGGCAGTTCGATTTGATCCAGGTTTATTCTATCCGGTGCAGGAACGGATTTTTCCAATTCGCTTAGCAGGATGCTTTTACCGGCTCCTGATGGGCCTGTGATATATACGATGTTACCATCGTTGATATCCAGTTGGCACTCGTGCTTGACAGCTCTTTCGGCTAACCTGTCTGCCATCAGGCCGAACATCCTGCATACCTGTGCGACCTTGTCGGTGACCTGTCCGTTCCAATTAAAGCTTTTTGAGATATTATATGTCGCCATTTTCGTGCCCTGTCCAGCCCGCCCCTGCTTCCCCCTAAGGGGAAAGCTGCGGGGGCGGGCTAAATACTAACGACCGTTCCCTGCAAGAAGCTCTTTTATCCTTTTGAGTGTTTTGCGAACGCTGTAGCGGGTGCAATGTCTGGACGCAGCGATTTTTCTCATCGATAGCCCTGTGAGGAAGTAGTCCCTTGCGATGGATAATTCAAATGCACTGAATTTGTCGCGGTTTCGCAGGCAGGTTATATACTCGCCATCGGTCAGCCGTACAGATAGCGTGCGTATCCTTCGAGCAATACTTGCCTCACTGACACCTAACACTTGCGCCAACTGTCGAAAACTGTTGCCATTCTCCAGATACATTGTCATCAGCACCTTGTCTTTTCCGGCAAGCAGCTCGACCCTGCCGAGGAGCAAATCGGAGACATCACGATGCCGGTCTTCGGCGTCAAAGCTTTTTTGTGAGATGTTTTTGTGAACTTCTTTCATAACAACTGTGGTTAATTACTCAAACTTACCGATTTCTGTTGTCATACCCGCGAAAGCGTTGTCATACCCGCCCCTGCTTTCGCAGGGGTAAACTTGTCCCCGCGCAAGCGGGGAGCGGGTATCCAGTTATCGAATCGACCGGTGGATTCTCACCTGCGCGGGAATGACAAATGTTGCTCCCGCCTGCGCCAAGTGATTCATATTACTTCAGCCAACTCCGCTGGAAAAACGGCATTCTTTTCTAACAGAACTAATGTTGTTTATTGGATTTTTACCTAACATAGCCATATTTTAACAAATAAAAGAACAAAGTCAAGCATTTTATTAAGTTTTTTGCAAAATTTCTCAAAAATTTTTCATTTATAGAATGCTGGTGAAATTTTGGTGGTTTCAGCGGTTGAAATCAGCCAGAAAGCTGGTAAACTTCTTAAAACGGCAAAAATATGGGCTGCTGCCCGCTCCACAATCCATAAATTGTGAATTGTGGATAGTGAATCGAATAGGAGAAAGTTGATATGGTCAAAGAAAACGGCAGTGCAATTTTGAGGTGGGGAAGATTAGCTGTTATTGTAACCCTTTTTGCAGCAGGTAGATATGGCTTTGCAGCCGAGCAGAAAACAGACAAACAGAATGTTCGGGTGTTGCGAGATGTGGAATATATCCCCGGCGGACACGAACGAAATAAGCTGGATTTATATCTGCCGCAGCAAGACGGCGGTCAGAAGCAGAAGGTTGGGCGGCTGCCGCTGATTATCTGGGTGCACGGTGGGGCGTGGATGGGTGGGGATAAGAAAGATTGTCCTGCTGTCCGGTTCGTGCACAAAGGCTATGCGGTGGCAAGTATCAACTATCGATTGAGCCAGCATGCAATTTTTCCTGCGCAAATCGAGGACTGCAAAGCAGCAGTGCGGTTTCTGCGAGCGAATGCGGACAAATACAATCTGGACCCGAAACGATTCGGCGCGTGGGGGGCATCGGCGGGCGGACACCTTGTGGCACTGCTCGGCACAACGGGGGATGTAAAAGAATTCGATAAAGGCGAGAACCTGAACGTCCCCAGCAGGGTGCAGGCGGTTTGCGACTATTTTGGCCCCACGGACTTTCTTAAGATAGGTGAATTTCCCAGTACCATCAAACATTATGATGCTAATTCGCCAGAGTCGAAGCTAATCGGCGGGGCTGTCCTCGAAAATAAGGAGGCGTGCCGGCGTGCAAATCCGATTACTTATGTCACCAGGGACGACCCGCCGTTTCTAATCGTGCATGGAGATACAGACCCCCTTGTTCCCCACAACCAAAGTGAGTTGCTTTATGATGCTTTGCAAAAGGTCAAGGTTGAGGCCAGGCTGCACATCGTCAAAGGCGGAGGCCACGGCGGATTCAAAGACGTAACAATCGAAAAAATGGTCGATGAGTTCTTCGACACACACCTGATGAAACTAAATCCGCCGCAGGCGGATAAAAACTAAAAGCGCAAAAACCCAAAACCAAGAAAGGACAGGCCAGTAGCACATTCGGAGAAATAATGCCGCTTGAAAAAGGTTTTTGCTTTTGACAACCAGCTGGTTATAATGGTTTGCGAAAGGAGTCTTGGGTCCGATGATGCCAGAAAGGACACCTTCGGTTGTTGTGATTGGCGGCACTTATGTTGATATGGCGATAAGGTGCCGGCAAATTCCCTCTGCGGGGCAGAGCGCTGTCGGCTCTGCCCTTTCATATACACCTACCGGCCCCGGGCCGAACCAGGCGGCACAGGCCGCACTTTGTGGCTGCCAGGTCCATCTTATCAGCAAGGTCGGCGGCGATGTATTTGCCCAAATGGCCAGGAAGAGTCTGGCTGATTTCGACGTCAATATCGAACATCTGTTCACCGCTCCAGCCAAGAACACGGGGATTGTTGTAACATTAGTTGACGCATTGGGCGAGAACGCCGTATGCACATACAGCGGCGCCAACAGTGCCCTGGTGCCGCAGGACATTCAGGCCGCCGACCAGACTATTTCCGAGGCGGACGTGTGTCTGATTCACGGGGCTTTACCGCAGGAAGCAATTGTAGCTGCTATCCGTTGTGCCCAGGTGCACGGGGTAAAGGTGATTCTCAATCCTGCCAGGCCTATGGGGCCTGCGCGGCCACAAGGCGAATTGCCCGCCGAGTATTTTTTGGCAGATATTCTGATACCGAATCTTTACGAAGCAGCCGATATTACCGACCAGGAGGCGGCCAACATTCACACAGCCAAGCTCATCGGCTCCGAGCTGGTGGCCCGCGGCGTAAGGGCCGCCGTGATAACGATGGGTAAGCGAGGCTGTATGGTCGTTGACAGAAATGGCGCCGACCATATACCTGCTTTTGAGGTCGAGCTTGTGGACCAGGCCGGCAGAGGCGACGCATTTGCGGGTGCACTGGCTGCTTACTATGCTGTAAAAAATGATGTCAGAGAGGCGGTAAAGTTCGCCTCGGCAGCGGGGGCTTTAGCGTGCACAAAGTTCGGCTCAATCGAGGCGCTGCCCACAAAGGCGGAGATTATCCAACTTCTGCAGAAGGAGGATTAGACTCGATGCTTCCGCCTCTGGCGGATAAACCTTGATGCTCGTGGCGTGTGGTTGGTGATTCGTATTTCGTGAAGTCGTAAGCCGCTGGTTTTACCCGTGGCTAAATAATTTGGGGGGGCTCCTGCGGAAGATATTAAGAAAAGTAAATTTCCGGTTGAAATCTGCCGCTGCGCTCCGTTCAGAATGACAATTTATACCATTCATAAAAATTAATGGCGCTTTACATCATCAATATGCATGTTTAGGAATAGTCAATATGTCATTCCCGCGAAGGCGGGAATCCAGATTCCCGTCTGGACATTACGCCAATGGCAAATTATGCCGAGCGCAAAAATTTATTATGATTGGTATTATAGCTTGTCATGTTGAGCCGAAGGCGAAACATCTGGCCATCGGAAATTGTCATTTCTCTTCTGCCAGGATGGTTAAGAGTTTGCTGGCGGTTTCGGGAGTTTCGTCCAGCCCGCCGTAGAACGGCCCGCCTTCGTCGGATCTTTCACCGTGTTATTTCATTCGGGCTTCAAAAGCAGATATTGTGGACTTTGTGAGGCGGTTAATTTCAGACCTTGTTCTTTCCAGGAGATTTCTTTTTTGTTTCCGAGCATATCAACCAGTGTCCCCTGGCCTGCTTTCAGCGGCAACGTCAGCTCGTGTTCGCTGCCTGTTGTCCAGAGTGCGATGGCCTCGATGTTATCTTTTTTCAGGAGGAAGCCGAAGTCTTTGTCGCCGGCTAAATTAAGGCGTTTTTCGATTGAGAAGCCGGATAGGGTTGTTGCGAGGGTCTTGGCGGCCAGATAGGCCGGCTTGGGCGTCAGGTCACGTGACATTGTGCCGAAGTTATGTTCGCGTTCATTTGGGTCGGGGCCATCATTTTTCCAGTCATACCAGATACTGACAGGGACATTTTGCTGGACGTTTATCAGGAACATTCGGGCGAGGTATTGTCCCTGCTTTTCATCGGACAGGCGGGAATTATCCCAGTTGACACTTGAGTAGCCCCATTCGCCAGAGATGATGGGGATGGATTTACCCTGCGGGGCGTAGCGAGCGATTAGCTCTCGCAGTCGTGCATAGTCCTTGATGACAGTTTCGGGCGACTGCGGGCGATATGGATGGACCGTCAGGGCATCAATCCAGTTGGGCAGTCCTTTTTTGAAGCAACTTTCCAGCCAGTCGAAGGGGATTGTAGAAGTAGCAGGTGCAACAACGAAGGCGTCAGGGTCAGTTTTTTTGATGGCTGTAGAAGCTGCCTCGACTAATTTACAGTAGTCATCAACGCCGGGCTGGGGACTCCAGAATTGCTTTATGTTCGGCTCATTCCAGATTTCCCAGAGGATATTTTTTCCTGCGTATCTTTTCACGGCGGCTTGGGCGAAGGCGGCAAAGGCGGCCCGGCCCGCATCTGTGCGGACGGATTGCTCGGATTCATAGAGCCGGTTACTGTAATCGAGGATGTAAAGGATGCGTATGCCGCGTTTGGTGCAGCCATTCGTCAGCGCATCGTAGCCGGTCTTTTCAAAGTCATAGACGCCTTTTGTTCTTTCGATGCCCGACCAGGAAAAATCCATTCGGATGAACTTAAAGCCGGCCTCTGCGATTAAATCCAGGTCCTTCGGCTCGCCGGTAAAATGGATGTTGACGCCGAAGCCGTTGGGGATTTTTAGCTCCGGAAGCGATGCTGCGGCAGGAAGGGCAAAAGTCAAAAGTAAAAAGGAAAAAGAAAAAAGCGAAAAAATTGTTAGGACGATTTGACGGTTAGTTGTTCTATTCATTTTTAGCTCCTTAATTTTTTTGCTAAGCCATTTTGTAAATTGTAAGTGTCAATGAGCGTAAGGTGATTATGGTATGTGATAGAGAGTTTGTCAAATGAGGATTCTTGATGCTCGATACTCGTGACCCATAAATCGGGTTAAGAATTTTGAATGTAGAATCCAAAAGTCAGAAGGAGGGAGTTTGGATTTTACTGATGTTCTTCGAGCCAGTGAAGGGCCATAAGAGCGAAGTCTTTGAGATTTACGATGCAGTCGCCGTTGATGTCGCCTGCTACAATTGTTTCGCAGACCGGCTCACCAAAATATGATTTACTGGCCTCAACTGTGCCGCCATAAGCGCCCATATTGATAATACCTCCGTTTGGAAACGGCTCAAGACCGATAGGACTATGTGGGTCGCCAGCATCGATACAGGGACTTGTAACATCATCTTTAACCCAACTTTGACTATTTGGGTCCCAGCGGCCTGCCTGGGATTTCAAATGATAATCACCATTACAAGGGTCTGCAAAGCAGGGGTCAGCTTCGATATTTCCTTGCCCAAGATAGTGCCACTTCGATGGAATCAATGTATGATGGACAGTTAAATCGGTTGATTCGGTTACTTCTTCAAAAGCGGGACCCGTTTCCCAAAATATACTATTTTCAACGTAAGCCCCTCGGCCAGAGCTGGTACCTGGTCGTTGGAAATAAATTACTGAATCAGATATTCCAACGATTGTGTTGTTCACAAGAGTCATAAATGAGTTATTTTTTACCTGTGCAACATGCTCTGAGCCGCAGAAGATGTTGCCCACTACTGTATAGTCTCTTTCTTCCAGTGAGGCACTGCCGCTTGAGGATATTATGTTTGATTTGCCGGCGGCGGTATTATATTCGTCCCTTATGTAATTCATAAATACATTACCTTCGAGGAGGGTATCGATTTCAAGGTCAAGGGCATCGTCTCCGCCGCCTGTAAAGATATTGTTCCTGATTTGCAGTTGTGGTCTTGGCCTTGGACCATCGAAATCAATAGCATCATTGTGGCCTGGCGTTTTACCAAAGACATTTTTTTCAATGATGACGTGCCCGCCTTGTGGGACGCCGCTTCCCCAGATATGTTCACTCTGGTTATCAATGATTGGGAGAACAAAGTCGGCAAAGATGCAGTTCCTCACAATTAAGGATGAGTTTGTCGTTTTAATCCGCCAAAGGTTGGTATTGTCCATCGTGCAATGCTCGAGCAGTAAGTTGGAGTTTGACAGGCCTAACATTCCTGAATTTATTCGACCATATTCAATCACCGCATAAGATATGCGGTTATCTTCCATAGTGTCAAAAAACTGAAGACCTCTCCACCTGTTGCTGTTCGTTGGAGAGCGGGTGAAGTGGATGGGATTTTGTGGCGTTCCTTCAGCAATAAGTCGGCCATATATGTTCAATCTCATGTCGTTATTGAAGTATACGGTTACGCCCGGCTCGATGGTTAATGTGACACCAACAGGAACGGTAACATCGCCTGTTACATACCAGGGGCTGGAGTTGGCGTCCAATGTTGTGTCTTCTGTAAGTGTGCCAGAGAGGTTCGAGTCATTTATTGCCGCCTGGATATTGTTAAAATCCGCAGGGCCATCGTCATCGACGTAAATAGTTTTTGCGGCGGCGGTTGTAGAGAAGCCAATCGCCAAGAGAAATGCCAAGGTTATCAGCAAGATACCTGGATTTATAACATTCCGCATTTTTTATCTTCTGAATGAAGCTATATTATCGATTCAATAAGATTTTAACACATCAGGCGGGATATGTCCAGAAATTTTTGCCGGAAGTGAGCTTTCTCTTAATCAAGGTGTGGTAAACCACCAAAAAATAACCCGCCGTAAGATAACCCACCAATAACCCTTCGATTACACTCAGGGCAAGATTGGTGGGCTAACCACTTTTTTTCGCCCAAATGCGCAGGGGGGTAGGGGAGAAAAATCGAAAATTTGAAAAAAATTTTATTGCTTTTACCGCAATAATTTAACGCAAAAGCCCTCGCAGGAAAATGCGGAATTTTCGACTCAAACGCGCAAGTTCGCCCTAATTATGGAGAGACGTGATTCGTGAATCGTCGCTCGTGAATCGTTGTGCGTCGTGCGTGGTGCGTCCTGCGAATAGATAACAGGAGAAGTAAGAATGGGATTTGAGCTTGATATATTCAAAGATTCGGCGGAGGCAGGACTCAACGCAGATTTCCTCGAGTGGCTGGTCGATGAACACTCGATAGATATTCACAGCCGTTTTGCGAAGCTGTGGGAATATTACGCCAACCCGATGGTGGAGATAAGCGAGGCGGGGAGCTTGTCCGGAAAGGTGAACGAATCGGGACGGTGCTATGTTCAGGCGCAGGAATATGGTTTGCCGGCGCGTATAACAGGGTTTGCACATTCGGCCGGCGTGGGCCTGTTCGGGGCAAGGCCTGTGAGGGATATTCAGCGAAAAGAAGTGGTAATTGAAAACGATATTGCGTGGCGGATAAATGCAGCGGTGGATTTTCTGTTCGGCAAGCCCATCAGATTTGTCTCGATGTCGCCGGATGGCCAAAAACGCTCAGAAATCGAATCGATAATAAAGGCGGTGTTTGCGGCCAACGGCGACATCGGATTTTTCCAGGATATGGCGGTGCTCGGAAGTGTTTACGGTTTTGTCGATTGTTTCGTCAGGCCTGACGATGAAATTCTTCAACACATTTCCTCCTCCTCCCAAAATCTTCCACTCGAAGATGTGCTGCAACTGGCACAGACAATCGGCTTAGAATTGATTGAAGCACCAAGAGCACTGCCTGTTCTGGATGAAAACGACTACAAGAAAATCAGGTTCTACGTGCAGCACTTTTACCAGAAGAAAAACGTCCTGAATAAGAAGGCATCATTTCTTGGCCGGCTCCTGTCCTGGGGCAGAGAGAGCGAGGATACGCGACAGATAGTTGCGGTTACGGAAATTACGTCGGCTACTGGCTGGCAGAGATATGAAGATAAGATACTGACAGCAGAGGGTGAGTTGCCGTGGGGATTTCTGCCGGCGGTGCATATCCAGAACATTGCTCAGCCATACTACTACGAGGGGATAAGCGATGTTGAGCCGCTTATACCGCTGCAGGATGAGCTTAATACGCGGCTGTCTGACAGGGCAAGCAGAATCACGTTTCAGTCGTTTAAGATGTATCTTGGTAAAGGGATAGAGGGCTTTGAGGATAAGCCGGTCTCGCCGGGCAGGATGTGGCACACAGACAACCCGGAGGCATCCATCGAGGAGTTCGGAGGAGATGCAGCAGCGCCAAGCGAGGGTCTGCACATTGCCGAAATCAGAGAGGCGATGGACAAGGCCAGCGGCGTGACGCCGGTAGTGGCCGGCGTTCTGAAGAATAAGCTCGGCAACCTTACAAGCGCAGTGGCGCTGAGGCTGACGCTGATGGGGATGCTTTCAAAGAACGACCGAAAGAAGTTTACCTACAGCGAAGGGCTTAAAAGGATATGCAAAATGGTTCTGGCAATGCTCAATACTGCCGGTATCTACAGAACCGCCGAGGCGGACAGGGATGTGGACGTAGTTTTTCCGAATCCGCTGCCGGAGGACACGATGGATAAGCTGAAAGAGGCACAGATAAAAAAGGAACTTGGAGTATCAACTGAGCAGGTGCTCAAAGAATTAGGGTATGAACCCATGAAAGAAAGTTGAAGGTCCGAATAGTGGATTCCCGCCTGCGCGGGAATGACAGACAAGGAGATTTTATGAGTCAGATTGAGACACAGTCCGCAGGACGGCTTACGCCGGATATTTTGTCGGAGACAGAGGTCGGAGCAGGTGACGGAGACAATCTGAAACTTGTGCCGGTAGCTGAGTCAATTCGCTATCGAAAGAGGGCGCAGAGCGCCGAGAAAAAGGTCGAAGCCCTGGTCGAAGATCTGGCGGAGGCAAAAACGCAGGCAGCAAAGATGTCCGAGCAGTTGAAGGGCATTCAGGCGGAACAAAAGCTGATGCGTAAATTAGCTGCTGCGGGAGCTCTGGATTTGGAGGCGGCTGTGTTGATTGCCAGGGATAGGATAGAAGACGAGCCGGAAGCGGATTTGGACGGCGTGATTGAGCAGTTAAGGAAAGAAAAGCAGTATCTGTTCGCGGGCGGTGCAGTGACAGCAAAAAAGACTGCGGGAGCGAAAGAGCGTGTGGCAAACAGCCAGACGATTCTCGATACGGCCGCCAGAAGAGCAGCAACGACCGGCAACCGGGCAGATTTGCAGAAGTATCTGAGACTGCGAAGAAATTTTATTTAGAAGATTAGCCACAAAGTCACGAAGACACAAAAAAGTTAAAAGTTAAAAACATTAGCGTCTTTGTGTCTTGGTGGCAAAAAACGAAAGGAGAAGAACAGATGGCTTTTACAGGAAAAGCGACATATTCAGCGGGCACGACTCTGCCGGAGCTGGCAGAAGACGTGTCGGATTTGATAGGGATAATTTCGCCTTATGAGACACCCCTGTTGGATGCACTGGGTGACCCGATGAGAGAGGCAACAAGCACACACCATGAGTGGCTCGAGGATGAGCTTTTGCCCAATAAGGACGCAATCAACGACAGCACCTACACCAATCCGACTTCCGACACTGACTTTGTGGTTGACCACGGCAGCAGATTCCGCGTGGGCGACCAGATTCAGGTTGAAGGGTCGGAGGAGTTGATGTTAGTGACGGCCGTCAACACCAATACGCTGACGGTGGTTCGCGGATACGCCGGCACCACCGCAGAGGCGCTTGCCGACAATAAGGTACTTAACATCCTCGGCAATGCGGCTCTCGAAGGCGGAGACAAGCCCGGCGACAGATTTACCACTCGCACCAGGCACGGCAACTATACGCAGATATTCACCGCTGCGGTAGAAGTAAGCGGGACAGATATAGCTGCCAGCCAACTGGGCTTATCTGACGAGATGGATTATCAAAAGCAGGAACGGCTGCGGGAGCTATTGCGAGACCTGGAGAATACGGTTATCAACGGTGGGATGCCTTCGAGCAACCCCGAAGGCAGCGGCTCGGTGCGGAGGTCGGTGAAAGGCATCATCAAGCACCTTTCGACAAACGTTTTCCACACCGGCGACAGCGGCTTCCCAACAGGCAACGACCTTGACGAAGCGAAGATTAACTACGTGCTGCGCAAGATTTGGGAGAGCAGCAGCGGCAACGTGGACCTGATTGTGGTCGGGGGATTCCAGAAGCGCAAGATTAACGACTTCTGCGCCGACAGCCGCAGCTATGCAGCCGGCGACACGACCTTTACCAATATGGTCAGTGTTTATGAGAGCGATTTCGGTGTTTGCAGGATTATTACGACGCGGTGGATACCGCAGGATGCGGCGTTGTTGCTGGATTCTTCGCGCATCAGTGTGCTGCCTTTAGCCGGGCGGAGTTTCTATTTCAAGGCACTAGCCAGCAGCGGTGACTATGAGTGTGGCGAGCTGATTGGCGAATACACCCTGGAGCTGCGGAACGAAGCGGCACACGGGCTTATCCGTGACTTGACCACGAGCTAAGGGCTATAGCAGCCCCCATGCTTTCTTACGAAAGCAAGAACGGGGGCTTGGCTGTGGCGCCCAAAGGCAAATCACCTTTGGGCGCCTGGCCAGCCCTCTGAAAGGCGGAGAAAAGAAGATGGTTAGTTTCTCGAACGATGCAGACATTTTGAAATATGAGCCGGCGCTGTTTGGAGAGTTATATTTACCGTGGCAGGTATTAGCAGCAGGGACAGGAGGGACACTTAGCGGGACGACATTTACCGCTGGCAGTGCAGACTTTGTAAGCGCGCAAGTTTTGGCAGGTGGGGTTATAAACTTGCGGTCGGCAGACGGTCTTCTGGACGGAATGTATGAGATAGTTTCCGTGGATTCGGCGACACAGCTTACGATTTCCGTTGTCAGGTCGGATTCAAATGTCCCTGCTGTAGCACCGCCGGCGGCAAGTGACATAACTTATCGGGTCAGCACATTCGGGCCGCAGGCCGGCGAAGTTGGGTTCCAATTGACCGAACACTTTGGTATAAGGCCCGGCAATCCCGCAAGCATCTATGAGGTCGAGGATGTTCTGGATACGGATGTTCTGAAAAGGGCATCGGTGTTTGCAGTTATCGCGAGCGTGTATGCAATGCTGGCAAGCAGGGACAAGGATGAGAATTTCTGGAAGAAGAGCACGCACTACCAGGCGCTTTTTGAGAGGGCAAGAGAGCGGTGTCGGTTGAGTATCGATGCCGGCTCCGATGGGGTGGTTGATGTTACCAAAAGCGGGGCATCTGTGAAGTTAGTGCGGGACTGAGGGAAATTGGTGGGCTAAAGCCCACCCTACAATATCTGCAAATCGAGAGACTGTGTATGAGCGTTACTTTGGATGGGCAAGTTTTGTTTGACGAGCAGCAAACGGAAATCGAGCCGGGCAGTTTCACGCGGGCCTCGATAGAGCGGGCGGTGCCGGGACTGGAAGGTGTGCTCAGTATCGACCTGGGCAGTCGCGGCAGAAAGATAAGGCAAACAGGTGTGCTGCGTGCCAACAGCCGAGCGCAAATGAACGAAAGAATCAGCGCAATATCGGCTTTTATGGATGGCGACATACACACGCTGGTAAGCAGCAGAGACGGAGAGTTTGATAATCTGCGGATGGACTCCTTCAAGGTAAATAGCGAGCGGACAGGCGGCAACGGTGTAACGGTCGATTATGAAATCGTTTATACGCAGTTGACCTCGTGAGATAAACGGCAACGGCTTTATCTCACGGGGTGAAGGTTTAGCGGTAATGGCACTTATCAGCAACGGAATAGAATTTGTGAGGGCGCTGGAGCTACCCTGCGGCATCTGGGCAAATGGTAATTACATCGGGACGCCGCGGGCTGCTCTTGTGCGGTGGCAGTCCGGCTTAAGCGATATGCTTTATCAGGTTTATGTAAATGGCCAATATGCGGGGGCAACTGTTGATGGGCAGCAGAGAGAAATGATTGTTCCGCTGCCTACCTGTCTGGAGTCGCCGGTTCGGATAGAGGTCTTTGCCGTTCAACCTGAGCAGGCGCATATTGATTTTGGCGGTGAGATTAAGCAGCCGCCGGTGGACAGCGGGCGTGTGAGAATAAGTTTGCTGCGTAGCCAGAATCTGCCGTTCGGTGCAACTGCGATGGTTTACTTCGATGACGGCACGGGCGAAATTGACTACCGGATGCCGCTCAGTGACTTGCCGATAAGGATTTGGCCTGGCTGGCAGGATAAAGCAGGGTTCGGAATGAGCAAATTTGGCGTCAGCGACTTCGGTTACGATTCGGCTGCGGCGGCAGGGTTCGGAAAGGGCAGTTTCGGCAACGGCCAGTTCGGCCTCGATGCCGATGCGATTGAGTGGACAAGCCCGGTGTTGACTGCGGGCGTTTACAAGTTTGCCGTCAAGGTTATCGATGGCAGGGGCAATGCAGGCAGCGGCAGCGAAACCGAGCCAATCACGGTAACGCCTGCGGCAAGACCGGCGGAGAAGTTAAGCATTTCTTCGTTCGATAAGCAGACGAATCAATTGATATTGAATGTAGAAGACAGCGGTTAGGGAAAATGGATTCCCGCTCCCTCGACTCCGCTCGGGACATGCTTCGCGGGAATGACAAGGGTGCGGAAATAACACATACACACCGAGAGTAACGTGAGGGAAATGTTATGGCTGAAGTGTATCCATCCGACAATGAATTGTTAAACATACAGTCCGAAAGTGAAACCGGCGTTGAGTATATACCGACAGGGACGGTGCCTTATTATCTGGAATTTCGGAAATTACTGTATCGGCTGATACTGGCGGCACGGCGGGCAAACGACCTGAGGGGCTATGACGAAGGCGGGCTGGACATTGGTGTGAAAGCCGGCAAGTTCTGGCTGGGGACACAGCTTGTAAGCTATGGAGGTTCATCCGGTAACACACTGGCAGACGACAAGGAACATATCTACATCTATCTGGATTCGTCCGGCAGTCTCGTAACCAACGAATACAGCAGCTTTCCGAATATGGCAACGACGCCGCATATCCGTCTGGCGCAAGTTTGCACCTCAGATGGTGACATCGAGTCAATAACCGACTGCCGGGCGGGACATAATTTTGTGATGCCGGACGGTGCAGGGGGAGTAAAAAAAATAGTAGAGGCGCATACCGGCAACGACACACTCACAGCAGCGGAGTCCGGAAGCGTTCACACCAATCTCGGCGCCACCGGAATAGTCACACTTACGCTGCCGGCGTCGGCGCCAGCGGGGACGGTATTTACTTTCGCTGTCCAGACGGCACAGCAGTTACGCATCGAACCCGGGGCGGCGACTATCCGCGATGACAGTGGCCAGACCGCTGGAAAGTACAAGGCAGCTGATGCAATTGGGGAAAGTCTTACTCTAATAGCCGACTCCAGCGGTAACTGGGTAACCATTGCCAAGAATGGAACCTGGACTGAGGAAACATAAAAATTCCACTTTTATGGAAAGTCGATATATGGCCAACGAAATATATGCAAATTACAGTAGCGGCGAAACGCTCTATGCCGTTATCCGCAACAGACAAGGAAATGTCTGGTGCGTTTCAGGACAAGTCTTTGAGGTCTGGGGGACAGGCGGACGCGATGCGGACGATTACGACATAGCTCTTACGGACAAAGGCGGCGCCAGATATGTGGTTGATTTCCCAGCCGCCATTACCAATGCGGGCAGATACGGCATCCAGGTGTTCTTACAGGCTGGCGTCAATCCTGCCGACAGCGACCAGCTTGTGGCGGGCAGAGAAATTTTCTGGTCGGGCAGGGGCGAACTGACCGCTGAAAAGTTGCTCGCCGACAAGGCCGTCCAGGATAAATCGAGCGGGGAAATCAAATACTACGACGACGATGGCCAGACCCTTATCCTCACCATTACCCCGGCTGACGGCGAATCGAGCATTACAAGAACACCGAGCTGATTAACAAAGATAAAGGAGATATAAAATGGGTAGTTTTAGCAATTACCTGGAAAACAAGCTTTTAGACCAATTATTCTGCAAAGATACTTATATGTCGCCGACGATTTATGTGGCACTATCAACGGCTGACCCCGGGGAAGGCGGAACCGGAATGGCAGAACCTTACGCCCAAAACGGTTATAACAGAGTAACAACATCCGAAAATAACTGGAATGATGCCGTAAATGGGTTGATAGATAATGCAACCGAGATTACTTTTCCGCAGGCCACCGGCAACTGGGGAACGATAACTCATTTTGCACTGCTGGACAAACCGTTTCCAAACAGTTGGGCGGCATCGACAGCGTACAGTGTCGGCAGCTTTGTCAGGCCGGTAAACGAAAACGGTTACCATTACGAATGCACAACCGCAGGAACATCCGGCGCCAGCGAACCGACCTGGCCGACTACGCCGGGGCAGACGGTAAATGACGGGAATGTGGTCTGGACCTGCAGAAAATATGCGGGCAATTTACTTGTCTATGGTGCTCTGAGCGTATCCAAAACCGTCGGCAGCGGAGATACGATTAGGTGTGCTGCGGGGGATTTGGATGTTTCGCTGGATTGATTTAGTTCGTAGTTCATAGTCGATGAACAATGGACACACAGCAGTGAACTAAACAAAGGAGATATGGAATGGCTACAATAAGCAAAAGCTGGGGGAGTGAATCAACCATTATGAATGCTGTATCCGTAACCACTGGTTCGCTTTCTTTGGCAGTTGATTTGAAGACAAATGGATATGAAGGCGCTGTTGTGACAGTTTCGGCCACATTTAGCGCTACAGACGACCTGGACATAGAGGTTTTGTCCTCAAATGATGATTCTACCTATGATGATGCAACTTATGGAGTTACACGATTTGTAATGCCGCGCACCAATAGCGCAACAAAACGAACAAGTTTTGTTGTCAGAGATTTGCCTTACTTTAAGTTATATTGCAAGCGAACAGGAACTACGGACACGATAACAGTTACTGCCAAAGCAATGCCCTGGCGATGGTCAAGTGCATAATATCTGAGGAGTTTTAGGAAATGGCACCGACCAAACCACTTCGTGGAATACGGCTGAACAAAACTCATCCGCTCGCTCACAACCTTGTCCGTGCGTGGGTTATTAACGAGAATGGTGGAACATTTCTTTATGACAATTGCAATCATGCGATAGCAGGTTTTTCGGGCGCGCCAACGTGGAAAGCCGGGAAATACGGTCCACGATTGGAATTTGACGGCAGCGATGATTCTGCTGACAACACTGCTATTCTGCCATTTACCAGTTATCCATTTACCATAGTTGTTTCCGCTGTTCGCTGTTCGGGTACTTATTCCAATTGGTATGGAGTCCACCAGAGCGGAGTAAATATACAAAGAGCGGCAATGTATTGTTCGAACACCGGTCTTTTAACAGGGGTTGTCTATTCCGGAAGCACCGGCGGCGCAGTTCAATCTGTTACGACGTTTGCGGTAGGCGATGAATACTGGGGGGCATTTGTTGGGTATAGTTCTACTAACAGGTCAATGTTCGTCAATGGCAGATTCGAAGCGAACGTTACAACTGCGAAAAACTTTCCTGCAAGCCCCAACACCGAAAGTTTTGCAAGAATGTGGGGCGGTGCGGATGCGTCTTATTATGCGGCCAAATTCAATTTTGTTTATGCTTATAACCGCGCCCTTACGGACGCAGAGATTGCCTGGCTTTACCGCGAGCCGTTTGCGATGTTTGAGCGGGCCTCAGGCAGGGGGCTGTTATATATCCTTCCAGCGGGAATCTGGCTGGCCGGGTCCGCAGCAGCACAATCAGCAACATCGACCGTGGTAAAACTGTTTCGCTGCATTGTGGGTTCAGCCCTTGCACAATCCCAGGGGTCAGCACTGTGCAAAATAATAAGAAAAGTAAGCGGAATTGCAGCGGGCGCATCTGATGTTACAGGGCTGCTAAAAGCCACCTGGCACATCACGGCGAGCGTCGGCGGTGTAGCTACCGCAGATGGGACATTGACATTAAGCGCTCACCTGCCCTGGTTTGCTGGCTCGTTGGAGATAGAAAGACAGTGGCTAAGAGAAGTACTTTTTAACTGTGTGAGCGCCAACGCTTTCAAACTTGGGACGGCGTTAACTGCGGGCTGGTTCTGGGTTCGCGTTAGCGGCTGCTCTGCACTCTATCGCGGAGCCGGTATGGAAGAGGTAGATTTTGCGAATATACTTGCTATAGCGGCGCAGGATGCCCGCGAAATCCGGCCGCCCAGCTATCTTTTACACAACAGTAACTCGACATATTTTTATGTGGTGCGGCGGTTCAATAACTGTGGCTATCGGGAATGCACTCTCATCGCCGCCGTCGAAATTTCAATAGACGCTGGCGGTGAGCTGGCAAAACCGCATCCGAATAATATATTTGATTCAAAGGCCACACAGACAGGCGGCAACAAGATACGTCTGGTATGGTTTTATTGCCCGCTGGAACAGAAGTCAAAACCGGAGCGTTTTAAGATTTACTGGGATGGCCGGACAGGACAAATCGACTACGAAAATCCCATCGCGACAATAATTTACCGGGGGCGAAAGTATTACAGCTATGAAACCATCGCTCCGGAAGCAGGCAGATACCTGTTTGCCATAAGGGCTGAAGATGCTGATGGCGTAGAGAATAATTCCACAGCACAGTCAGGGATAGACCTGCATACCAATAGTCCCGGCTCAATCACCATTTTAAGCGCAGAAAGTATTTAGACATCAGAGAGCTTCTATGACCAACAGGATAGACTTTTTCCAGTCGGAACAAACGCAACTGGCATTACCTGCCGCGACCGTCTCGGTTTTGCTCGACGGGATGCTGTGTGCGGCTCTGGAACCAATAGAGATTGTGCGTGGCAGTTGGCCTGAATTCAGCCGGGCCAGATTGGCTTATAATCCGGCGGCGCTCACCGCTGCCATCCCGAGCGCAGCAGAAAATCTTGATACTGAATTTGCTGTGGGAAAGACTATTTGCATACGGCAATACTTCAACGGTATTCCGCCGGGTGCAGCAGTTTTTAGCTTCCCTGTCTTTTACGGCCAGATAGAAGAAATTGAGACAACTCTGGGGCCTAAAGGTGAAAATGTGGAAATAACAGCCGTAGATTTCAGTGCGAATCTAAAGCGGATTTCCGTTTACGGGCAGCGCGTGATGAGGGGAGAAGGCGAGGGCGTATTTTTGGCTGGCCTCGATACCACATTTAATCCTGACAGCAAGCCAAATGCTAATCCGGGCCCGATTGCGGTCGATGGTGAAAGTTATATGGTTTTTTGTGCTGAGCCGTCGCAAAGCAGATTATGGAGCTATGCTGAGGCAATTGATTATCTGCTTTGTGAATATCTGCCGAGCGGCCAATTACAGACGCCGGGCATTAGCCAACTAAAGTCGCTAACTGAAAACCAAATAGTTAGAGACCTTGATGTCACAGGGCTGAACCTTTTAGAGGCATTGCGGCGGTGTTGTGAGAGGGTGGGACTGCGATTCAAATTCGTTCCCCGGCCGGCGCCGACAGGGCCAAAGCAGGCGATAGTGTTCTATAAAAGTGGGACAGGTAGAACAGTCGAGCTAAACTGCCAGCGGCCAAAAGAGCAGTTTAGCATCTCCGGGACAAATATCGTTCAGTTGCATAGCAAAAGAGATTTCTGGCCGATAACGCACAGGTATATTGGTCAGGGCGACTTCAAGGTTTATGAGGCGACCTTTGAATTGATAAAGGCGTGGGACCCGGCCCTCGAGGATACTGACTATGATAAGTTTTCTCCCTCGACCAATCCTGTTTTTTATCAGGTAAAAGATGTATATCGCAAGTGGTGTCTCAACGAGGCAGGCGACTACAGCGGCGCTCCGTATAATCGGGGTGATGCATTTGACTTTTCCAGAATTTTTCAGAGTAATAATTTTGCTCATAGCCGCAGACGCTTCTGGCCGGCCTTGAGCACCGATAAGCAGGTAAAGTCGCTGGGTTATTTCCTGCAGGTGTCGTTCGATGGCGGCTTGCACTGGTGGCAGTACCTTTATGCCTTCAATAACCTGCTCGATGAGTGCGGCATCTGGCTATCGAGCGACCGGCTCGATGTCGATACCTGGATTGCGGCACTGAAAGGTGTGTTGAGATTCAGGATGACCGCATCGGTAGTCAGCGACGAGCGGCTGGCCGCTGTGGTTGCCGATGGCCCGGTTAATTCGGCTGTCCCGGTAGTTGAGCATATAACTACGCTGCCTCGTCAATTCAAGTTCCGCAAGGTTTCGGGCCGAAGCATTTTTGCAAATGTCGCAGAGGACGCGATAGGTTTGCCGGATGAAGTTGATGACGGCGATGCTCTTTATGAATTCGTTCGTCACTGGGCGACAGGTTCACCTGAAACTATTGAGACCACTGAAATACAGACGCCCTGTCTTGTGTTTGATTACCGGCTCGGCGACAGGGTAGCTACCAGTCCTGAAAGCAGGGACTTGCTTGACTACAGGAGTGACAACCGCAGCGCCAGTTTCATCGAGCGGGTACAGATAGACTTTGCGAAACAGTGCACAAATCTGAAGGTCGTTCGCAGAAGAAAGGGGCAGTTGTGAGTAACGGGACAGGTGTAAATAGCGGCGAGGTATCGGTTGTTACTTCGCCGGGCGCCAGAGCCGCTGCGTGGGCGGTCAAGGTTAAAAGCAAGTCTTCATACAACGTCTATAACGTTGTCGCTGTTGTGATTGGTGATGCGGGGACAGTTCCGGCCGAGATAGGAAAGCAGATGCAGGCGGTCAATTTAGCTGAATCGTTTCTCGAAGAGGGGACGCTGCTGGCAGGAACATACGCGGTGATGTTCCGAGTGGGCGACAAGAACGTCTTTTACTCGCCACCTTAATGCGTCGTGTGAGGTGCGAACAATGACTGAGAACAGTTCAAAAAACTGGCAGTTCAGCAGGCAGATAAACGTCTCCACGCTGGTTCAGCTTGTGTTTCTGGCGTGTCTGATAATCGGTAGCTATGTGAACCTGCAGCGTCAGCTTGACCTGTTGCAGCGTGATGTTACTATACTGCTGCAATGCCAGAACAGCTTCCAGCAGAAGCTCGAGACGCTATCCGCAAAGAGCATCTCATACGAATACCGCCTGCAGACACTCGAAAAAAATCGTGGTTCGTGAAACGTCACTCGTCAGGTCTGTCACCATATCACGCAGTTACATTCGGTAGAGCTGCATCGGTCTTTGAAAACATCCCAGATTTCGGGCGTCTCTCTGCAAAGGCCGATAGAGACATTCTTATCGAAGCTGCGAATGGTATCGATTAAAAAATTATAGAATTCGATACGCTCTTTCGGCAGGTAGCGAAGTTTGCCGTCCGAGGCGCCTTTGACAAATTTATGCTCATTCAGTTTCTGGATACGATTGCCATACGCTGCTGCGGCAAGGCGAAGGTGGCCGGGCAGAAATCTCAGCATACCGAGCGTTATGTTTTCGGGTTTTGTAACAGCCAATGTCTTTTGAATTAAATCAGCCCAATAGCCGGCCTGCCAGCCAGGGTAAAGAATTCCTGGGTCGATGCGGAACCGTATTCGATAGCCATACTGCTGGCATAGTCTGGCTGCCTCGATACGCTCATCTAAACTGGCCGTGCCCGGTTCAAAGGTCTCGACTATCTGCTGGCTGTTCAGACTCCAGGAAACAACGGTCTGTTGGTTGGGTTTGATGGCCAGCAGGTTATCGACGTTTTTGCTTTTGGTCAGAAGCATCAAATAAGCTCTGGGAAAAGCAGAGAAAAATGGGATTAACATCGTTGTAAGATTTGTGATGTGGTCGAGTGCTAAACTATCAAGCATCTCGCCCATATTGAAGCTAATTTTGTCCTGAGAGTTAGCTAATGCTTTTCGTATCTGCCTGAACATCGTGTCGTAATTGATGTTAATCTTAATAAACGGAGCGTATTTACGATACACGAACGCCAGATAACAATAGGTGCAGTGGTAGGGACAACCGTTCGAGATAGGGACCAGTTTGTAGTAAGGCCGGCACCGGACATTACAAAAGGCTTTGTTTTGCACCTTACTATAAGATGAGACAGCAGCAGGTTAACCATCGAAGTATCCTACAAAAGATGATGTTTGGCCTATGAGCAAGGTCTTTTTTCCGGTCAGTAGTGCCTGGGATGGTGACATATCAGGCGAAGGGAGCCATCGCTGCTGGTTTATTAGCTGGACTTTAGCTGACGGGAACAAGGCCATAATCCGTTGCGCTTCCGGGTGCTCTGCTACCTTTCGCCACAACAGTATCATTTTAGGTTTGAATGTCCTTGCTATGTCCATAAAGGAACAGTTTTTGTAAAGCTGAGCAAATTTTGCCTGTGTAAAAATATTATAGGCAGTAAAGCGTAAAGTTCATCTAAATTAAAGGAGAAAACCGATGAAAGAGATTACCCCAACAAAATCAATTTGCCTTTTTACTTTCGTCCTTTTGCTGGCTGGCTGTGACAGTTTGCGGTTTGCACCGAGTGAACAGCAAAAGCAGAACGCCTGGCTGCATAACCGCACAGCTACCTTAGCCGCCCAAACCGCGCAGGCCGAAGATGCCTCGGAAAAGCTGCAGTCCTTGAGCGGGCTAAGTGAGCTGCAAAGCCAGGCGTTTACTTCTTACTTTGGCCTGCCGAAAGAATTCCCAAAAGCTGCCTCCGCCGAGGAGATACTTGCCGAATCGAACTGGCAGCTTGCCAACACGGCCGTGCAGCAGTCCGGCGACCGGCCTGATGCGTGGCAGGTTGCGGATTCGGCGATGGAGCTGGGGATTGGGATATGTGCGCTTTTGGGTGGGGTCTACGGCACAAGGGCCGTTGGGTTCTTAAAGGATGCAAGAACAAAATCGAAGGCCCTGCAGGAGATTATTACTGGCAATGAGCTTTTCAAAAAGAATAATCAATCACAAGTTTCCGCCTTCAAAGAATCCCACCGCAGTCAATCACCCACCACCCGGCAAATCGTAGTAGAAATGAAAGCATAAAATGTATTGCAAAAGAACTTGTTTTTTACTATACTATTGTATATCCTATTCCTTGTTAGAACTTCGACACAAGAAGAGATGGTTATCTGCGATTTTTCAAGTCAGGAGCGTAGTTGGTCGATAAGTACCTATTAGTGGGACACTTATAAATGGCTAATCAAAGCAAAAACTTCATAAGTTTTGTAGCGTTAGGCGGATTAAATCCACAGATACTGAACATCGATTTTCTGAAGGTGAACAGTATTATTTCGATAAACGACCCTCCCTTTGACAAGCTTTTGAAACAAGGAGCTGCTCCCGACACGTTCATCTCAGTCCCCGGCCTTGTTGCTAATTTAGTGGTAGCGAATATAGAAATTTTTGTTGATCAGCAAAGACTCCAAATACGTGATACTAAAGTTTCTGAGTGGTCAGAAACAAAAATTTTGGATATTGCTAGTAAGTATTTTCAGGTTTTGCCTTACACCCCTCTGAAACTTGTGGGAGTCAATTTTAACTCGACAATTATGTTTGATACATCAAAGGAGGCCCAAGATTTTCAGGAACTGTTTTTTCCTCGAAATAGTCCGCTTGCCCAAATCATATCCAAACAGGGAATCAACGCAAGTTCGATGTTAAGATATCCTTATTCGGATTCTGGAAACCACAGCCGTATCCAGTTGACAATAGAACAACCTGATACAGAGAATAAACGGAGAGTCGTTAATATAAACTACGAGTTTGATTTCACTGGTTGGGAGTCCTTCAAAAACGAACTGAAAAGAGTTCCAGAAATCGGGAAGTATTGTGACCATATCCTTGAACAATTTTTGAAGGTGATTTAGTATGACAAGTACTGCGGATCAGACAATACAACTTGAAAAGCCGCTTGAGGGGCTAATGAGTACACAGGATATTATCAAGGCCGATATCGGGATTGTTAGTACTGCCGGATGGAACTTTGCCCAGATACATGGGCCTGTAAGAACTTTCGTTACTTCATATATTCCGGCGCAGGTTACTTTATTATGCGAGGCGGCCAGAATATTAGGTGGTATCGCTATTTATTTGGTAACGCCCAAAAGTGACACGGGTATTGTAGCAAATTGGCCTGTTGGAATAGAATTTGAAGGTGTGGCTACGGATGCATGTGTGGAATTCTGTGACTCTCGCGGATTGCTTGGGGTTTTGAGAAAATGCCTTAATCAAGCAAGGATTGTATTCTCTACTATAGCACATCTGTCTGCTGAGTTAGATTTTTTTCGGGACGAGGAAATTGAGGACTCAACCCATGTTGTTATAAGGATAGAAGTTAACTCCGACCAAAGGACAGCTCTAAGTGAGTACGATTCTTGGGTCAATTGGGTTATTCAAAATATATCACCGGATGATAGTAACTTTTTCACTCTCACAGTTCATCGAATGTAAAAGTGGAACCTACTGATTTTTTTAAGACCGCTGAGTTATTGAAAACGTACGTTGAAGAAGCTCATCTGCGTACCTCGATTGGTCGGTCGTACTATGCAGCATTTTTGTACTTCCGAGAATATCTTAAATCACTCGGATTAGAAAAGAAAAAGAATCCGACTCAAGGCGTCCACATATTTGTGATTCAAAGCTTGGGCTTTTCTAATGAGCCGGAGGGCAGCAAAGCTTCAAAATTTCTTCACGATCTGCGTCAGCTACGTACGGATGCAGATTATCGCTTAGATAAAAAGTTTTCGCAAAACGATGCGGATGACGCCTTTGCTAGAGCTAAAGCGACGATAGATGATTACACAAGAAGTATCACACCACAACGAGAAGCAGAACTGATCCGACAAGCAACAGTTCATGCCAAGCAAAACCAATGGATTTGAAGGATCGCTCATTGACATCGGCCATAAAAACTCCACACCATAGCCAATCGCCACAGACCCACCAAATCGTGGCACAATTGAAATCGTGATGCGTAGTGCGGGGCGCGTAGTGCGTTATGTCTTGTGTCACGAATTCACTTGACCGCCGCAGTTGATTACGATAATCTTTTCCGCAGTTTTAAGATTTTAGTTTCTTCGAGCGGATATCTATGAGCATGATTTCCCGCAGAAAGCTGCCGCCTTTGTGGATATTCGTTATCCTGTTCCTGCTTCTCTACGGCTCGCTGTCAGTCGGTCTAACGCGGGTATTCAAACTGCCCCGGCGTGTACCCATACCATCAACCACCAGTCTGGTCGCGGGCATCATCCTGCTGGCGTTCGGGTTCGGCTGGATGGTCTGGGCAATCAGGTCGCTGACCGTAAGGCGGGCTTTCGGCAAAGAACTGTTTAAGTCTGCGGCAGAGAGCACCCTCGTGACAACCGGCCCTTATGCTTATTCGAGGAATCCGCTTTACTTCTCAGCCATTATTCTTTTTCTGGGCTGGTTTTTTGTCTCCCGCTGGACTCCTGTCGCAATAATGACCGTTCTGTTCTTAGCCCACTTCATACTCATCGCGAAGTGGGAGGAGAAAGAACTTATTGAACGATTTGGCGACCAATACTGCAACTATAAGCAACGGACACCTTTCCTGATTCCAGGCCGAAGACGCAGGTAAGCCCTTCCACAATTTTGAGGTTCAGGGTTTCAGTTTCATTGCTTGACCGGTGTCATTGATTGTGGTAGTCTTTTCCACAGTTTTAAGTTTTGAGTTTTTAGTTTCTTCGAGGGTGAACAATAGATGGGTAAATACATAAGCTACGCACAGTCAGGCGTGAGTATAGACGCCAACGATGAGATGATTGAGCAAATCTACGCCTCCGTTGCCAGCACATTCGGCCCGCGAGTTGTTGAGAACAAAAACGGTTTCGCAGGGATGTTTCGTCTGGATTATGACGAGAAGCTCTTCAAGAAAAACTACAAAAACCCCGTGCTCGTGGCCTGCACCGATGGCGTGGGCAGCAAAGTCCAGTTGGCTGCAATGATAAAAAAATATGACACCGTCGGAATCGATTTAGTGGCGATGAACGTCAACGATATGCTCGTGCAGGGCGCTGAGCCGTTGTTTTTCTTAGACTACCTTGGGGTTCACAAGCTCGAGCCGGCGATAATAGCCGAGATGGTCAAGGGCATTGCCGCCGGCTGCCGAATAGCCGACTGCGCACTAATCGGCGGAGAGACTGCGGAAATGCCGGACACCTACGCTGAAGGTGACTTCGATATGGCTGGGTTTGCCGTCGGAATAGTCGAACGCAAAAAGGTCATCACCGGCAGAAACGTCAGAGTTGGTGACGTTATTCTGGGCCTGGCTTCGAGCGGACTGCACAGTAATGGCTTCTCGCTGGTGCGGAATATCTGCTTCAAAAGATTGAAGCTGAAGATAGCCGATTGTATAGATGAGCTTGATGGCGCCGCGCTGGGTAATGTGCTGCTGGAGCCAACACGCATTTATGTCCGTTCGATAGTAAAACTATTGTCGCAATACAAAGTCAAGGAGGTTGTCCACGCAATGGCACACATTACCGGCGGCGGCCTGGAGGGCAATGTCCCGCGAGTGGTACCGGCCAACTGCGACGCCGTCATAAATAAATCGAGCTGGCCGGTCCCGAAGATATTCACATTTCTGCAGAAAAAAGGCCCTGTCAAGGAATTGGAGATGTTTCGGGTCTTCAATATGGGAATTGGATATGTGCTGATTGTCGCTGAGGATTTTGCCGACTCGATAGCAAAAAAGCTGACAAGGTTCGGCGAAAAGGTTTACAAGATAGGCAGAATAACCACAGGGACGAACAGAGTAGTTCTAAAAAATTAAGAATTTAGAATTAAGAATTGACGATAACGCAGCTCCAAATTTTCCTTCCAAATTCAGTATTCTGAATTCTCATAATGAGCAAAAGACTGCAAAGCACAACCAGACTGGTTACGGCAGCGGCAATTTATGCCGCCTTCGCCGCATATCTATACCAGCCATACTGGCGAAATTTCCAGAGATGGGAGTATCTTTTTCTCGTGAACTCTCCTCTGGCGGCTATCGGCTGTTATGTTTTAAGCCGGCGGTGGGTGCCGTCATTTGCAGGGTCATTTTTCGCAGGAGCTATTTATGGCTTCGGGCCGTTTATGCTCGGCCTGACCAGATTCCATCCGACGGCAGGATTTCTGGCGGCGACTGTGCCGTGGCTGTTTTGTCCTGCTGCCTTCAGCCCCAAACAAAAGTGGCGGCGGTTAAGCATACCACTTTCGCTTTTGCCATATCTGGCGATAGTGCTTTTCTTTCAGGTCTCGCTCCACTACCGTTTGTTTGCGGTTCCGGCACAGGCAAAGTTGCATTTAGCCGATTTAGTCGGTCTTGTGGCTCCGTTGGTAGCTGCCAGGCGAGGGTTAATGCCGGTGGGCTTCTATCATATCCCGCTGGCGCCGCTGATTATGGGTTTTTCTATGCTGCTGGAGCGCCTGAAGGCGGGGCGAATAGGTATTATCATAATTCTTGTGACCTCCGTAGTCCTGGCCTTTTGCAAACCATTTCTTAATGTCAGCCCCATTATCTGGCTGGCAATTCCGGTCGTCTGCTGCTCGGTGCTTATTGGTGCAGGGATGCAGGGATTTATCTCGGCCGGCTTTGCCGACAGAAAATGGGTGCTGGCGATAGCGGGAATTTGCGGGGCACTTGCCATTGTAACACTTTTGCTTGCAACAAAGTACTTTCAGACATTCTTATCTCTGGGTGCAGGATACGCGAAGGTTTTTGCCGATACCGGCAGAATGTACTCGCTCGGTGCAATTACGTTGCTGGTCGTGTTCCTGCTGGTGCGGGCAAAATTACCCGCCGAAAGGCGACTTCCTATCCGTGCAGTTTTACTCTGCCTGGCGATGGCAGCCGATATATTCCTCGGCGCAAGATTTATCGTCGATATGCTACTTTAGCTCATGGTTTGTTGTTCATCGTGTGGGTGGGTCGTTCGTCGCTCGAAATACGAGATACGAATAACGAGCGACGAGTTATGAATTGAACGTTTCTCGGTCAACCTCGCCGAGGTAGAATCGGCCATCGTTACGCATAAACTTGAGGATGGCATCGAGTTGCTGGTCTATGAAGCGAGAATCGTTAGAGACCATTGCGACGGCGATAACGGCGCTTGTTTTGCTGTCCTGATGGTCAACCTCCGCAATCGAAATGTTAAATCTGCTTTTCAGCCGGCCGATAAGGCCTTTGATGATGCTTCTTTTATCCTTCAGAGAAGCAATTCCCTGCATATACAAATGAGCGGTTAGCAGTCCGACAATCATTTCCACAGTTTTGAGTTTTTGGTTCGGCTGCAGGCCGGGCTATTCCCAGTCGCTCTCGTCAAACATAACCAGTTGGTAGCGTTCCGCGGCGAATTTATTGAGAGCGATATCTACGGGTATTTTGTATTTGCCGGTCCAGCAGGCGGTGCAGTAGTGGTCCGGCGGCAGTGTTGCACAGGAAAGCAGACCTTCCAGCGACATATAGCCGACACTATTGACTTTAAGGAATTCTTTGATTTCTTCCAGCGTGCGATTGTTTGCCAATAGCTCTTCTTTGGTGGGAAAATCAACGCCGTAAAAACACGGAAACCTCAGTGGCGGACAGCTCACCCGCATGTGGATTTCTTTTGCACCTGCCAGGCGTATTGCCCTTATTTTGCCTCTCGTGGTTGTGCCGCGAACGATTGAATCATCCACCACCACAACTCGTTTGCCGGCGACGACTTCTTTTACCACCGCCAGTTTGAGTTTGACCTCCAGCTCTCTTGTTTTCTGGTCCGGCGAGATAAACGTCCTGCCGACATAGTGGCTTCTGACCATACCCATATCGAATGGTATCCTGCTTTGCTCTGCGTATCCTATTGCCGCCGATGTCCCCGAGTCCGGGACCGGTATTACCACGTCCGCATCCACGGGGTGCTCTATTGCCAGCCGTCTTCCAAGCTTCTTTCTGAACTCGTGGACGTTTTCGCCAAAAATGGTGCTGTTTTGCTTGGCGAAATAAACGTGCTCGAAGGTGCAGTGGGCCGGCGTGACAGTCCCGGGCGTCACGAAAAATCTGCTGTGCAGTCCATCTTGGTCCAGCCGAACGATTTCGCCGGGCTCGACCTCGCGGATGAATTTTGCCCCTATGGCATCAAAGGCACAGGTCTCACTGGCAATAACATAACGACCTTTTTCGGTCTGGCCAATGCACAGAGGCCTGATGCCGTAGGGGTCCCGGGCTGCTTCGATATGGTCGGCAAACAAAAACAATAGACAATATGCTCCCTGAAGGTGGTTGAGCACGTGCGCCAGAGGGTCGGGCTTACTGATATGGCTCGGCTTGGCAATCAGATGAATAATTATCTCGGTATCGCTTGTTGACTTGAAGATGCTTCCGTATGCCTCGTATTCATCCCGCAATAGCCCCGCATTTATTAGATTGCCGTTATGTGCCACTGCCACCTGGCCGTGCGAATATTCGCTCAAAAATGGCTGGCTGTTAATCAGTTTGCTGGTACCACATGTCGAATACCGAACATGCCCGATCGCCATCGGGTTGGAAAGTTTATCTAATATGCCCTTGCCGGCACGAAATACCCTTCTTACCGTTCCCATCCCTGCATAGCACTGGATTGTTTCGCCGTCGCTGGAGGCGATTCCTGCTGATTCCTGCCCCCGGTGCTGAAGATGGTGCAAGCCAAAATAGGTTTTCTGGACGGCTTCAGGGTCACCGAATATCCCAAAAAGACCGCAATTTTCTTTTTTATCGCAAGCCATTTCAGACATAACTCTCCACATAAAATTGCAGGTTATGATTGCTTTCATCAGACCCTACTCCACCGACAGGTTAGTCTAACAAACTCTTTAGAACAAGTCAAACAATTGTTTGCTCAGGATACATAAATTCTGGGATTCTGCGGACCTTTCCTTTGCCATCGACGCAGGCAAGGATACTGCTGCCTTCAGCCAGCAGCAGCCCATCACGGCAGCGGGTAAGTTTATAAGAATGCTCGACCTTGCCGGCGGTAACATCCGTGCAGGTTGTCTCCAACTGCAGTTTTTCATCATACTCAGCGGGACGACGGTATTTTATATGCAGCTCGGCAACGACAAAAAATACCCCTGTTTCTTCGAGGTCTTTGTATGCGATTCCGTTGGCCCGCAAAAGTTCCGTCCGCCCCATCTCAAACCAGACCGGATAAATGCTGTGGTGAACCACGCCGCCTTTGTCGGTTTCAGCGTATCGCGGCACAATAGTTATCGTATGGCTGCGGATGGTTGTTCTCTGCGGAAAATCCATTTCGCACCTTTAGCTAAAAATATTGACATATTTTGTCATTTTTGCCACCAAGACACCAAGAGTAAAGAGCACCAGGAGATCAGTGGACCAGTATGCGGGGCAGCAGGATAGCAGCAGA
>Ga0315295_10000204_pt1 | contig 50104 bp, 46 predicted proteins | sample YL17G14_0_MG_FD_204453 | JGI IMG/M metagenome (GOLD analysis project Ga0315295, IMG submission 204453) | Sediment microbial communities from Yellowstone Lake, YNP, Wyoming, USA - YL17G14_0 | ecosystem: Environmental > Aquatic > Freshwater > Lake > Sediment | place: USA: Wyoming | collected... | reverse complement strand
ACGGCATAGCCAAATGGTGGAAGAAGGACGGAGAAAGCATGGAGAAAGAGGGCGAAACTGGAACTGCAAGATGGATCCCTGGGGAAAGGGATGAAGGGGAAGATTCCTTTCAAACCGGCTTTTTCAGCAGCCTGCTAGTCAACACCAGGCAACGCCAGGCAACACCGCGTGTTGGCGAGCATCCAGCTGATCTCGCCTCCCAAGGACGCCTCCTCGAACCTCCTAGGGCCCCTACCTGGAACCACATCGGCCTGGCCGCCCTTGGCCGCCCGAGAACGCAGACAGACAAGCGAAGAGAATCCACCATGGCATCCTCGAGGCACTGCAGATTGCATGGATCGCACGCGAGTGGAGGAAGAACATGGGCGACGAAGGCAGAGTCATCAGGTGGGTGTGGGCGATAGCGTTCGTCGCAGCGGCAGCTTTGCGCCTGGCGTGGGCCTGGCACAATGCCCGCTGGGCCTACAACCTGAGCAACATCGCCTTCGCGCTATTCCTCCTCATCCCCGCTTTCACCGCGATAGTCGGTGGGGACGCACTTCTTCACTTGGTTCGGGCCATGGGGAGAGTAGGTCGCAAGATAGCAGCCGGCGACCACTGGGACGACGTCCCGGCGGACTGGAAGGTCTACGTCTACCTGCTGGTTGCGATCATGGCTGCCCTGGGCGCATTGATACTACTCGAGGCACTCCAGGGCCTGATCGCAGGACCTTAGCGGGCAGCGGTCCGGCGCCCCTTCGCACGCCGTCTCCTGGATGACCGGTGATGTGCCCATCCCTGGCGGCCAAGGAGAATCCCTCTTCTCAGAACCGAGAGCAGGCGCGCTGGCCATCGAATACGCCCCGAGCCACGCACGTGACTGATGGTCATGCCTCTGTGTAGTCGTATCGCATCCGCTCCGACCGCAACGGCACCCAGTTCTGAAGCGGCGAGGCCAACCACTGCGATGTGCCCGGGTGCGTGGCTGCTTCTGTGACCGTGAGCATCCCCGTGACCGTCTCGGTTCAGGAGCAGGCAGGCATGGCCTACCCTGACCTGCCCGTGTACGCCTTCACGGGCGACACCTACACCGGCTTCTATGGAACGAGCGACGCCCAGGGCAAGGTCGTCTTCACGCTGCCGGAGGGCTCGTATCGCTTCCGCGCCGACCTGGATATCGTCGGCCTCCAGCTCTCCCAACGGATCCTCTCCGCCGCGTTGACCGCCACTCGCTCCATCAGAGAGAGCCATATTCACCCCTACTCCCACCCTCACGCCAAGTTCGCAAGCGCCTGAGAGCTGCTGGAGAGCCATGGGGCCGCCGGCCACGAGTTCCTTCTTCCCGGCACCCAATCGGGGGGATGCCTCCGTTGAGGTCAGCGGATGGGACGCTGGGTATCTTCGCCTCGCAGGCCTTGAAGAGTCTGCGCGTCGAATGGATTCTGGCCTCGCTTGAGCGCTTCGACCCAGCTCTCCCGTGTCGGAGCATATCGGGCATACGCCTGCGGGTCATTGGTCTTCGACAACTCCAGGAAACGCTCGAACTCCGTGACGGCCTCCTCGGACCGTCCCAGCAAGGCGAGAGCCAGTCCTCGGCTGTCGTCGCTGTTGCCGGTCGTGTCGAGCTTGATGGCCTCGTCGCAGTAAGGCATCGCTTCGCGCGGCCTGCCCTCGAGGCTTAGGTTCCAGCACAGCGCATTCTGGACCCCCGGGGCCAGGGGGTCGAGCTTCTCGGCCAACTTCAGCAGTCGAAGAGCTTCTTCCGTCTCGTCGGTCGGCTTGCGGAGAAGCGCAAGCGCCAGGTTGAACGGGGCCTGGAAGAAGGACGGGGCGAGGGACAAGGCCGCCCGAAGGTCCTGCTCGGCCCGCTCGACATCGCCGGGCGCACCCCGCCGGAGATAGGCAACGCCTCGGTTGTTGAGGGCCGACGTCATGCCGGGTTGGCGGTCGAGAGCCTCCGAGTAGTAGGCCAGAACCTGATCCCAATCAGGCTTCGCCTTCCTTGCCTCCAGGAAGCCCATGTAGGAATACGCCGTGGCCACGGCAATTGGATCCTCGGGTGGGGAAGCCAGAGCCTGCCGAAATGCGGCTTCTGCCTGTTCGGGCCGATCCGTCCAGTAGTCGACTTGTCCAATCACGTATAGGGCCATCCACTGGACGTCCGCCGGAAGGTCGGAATTGACTGTTGTGTTGAGCTGAGAAGGCTCGGAGACAAGCCACCGCTGCTCGCCCCCTTGGATGGGGAGCTTGGCGGGATAGGCGGAGACGCGGGCTACCACCCGTCCGCTGTCATACTCCCCCCAGACCACGACCGTCGCTCCGAGTTGCTCCGAAAGCCGGGACGCCGCATTCTCGTCCTTGAGCGTTTCGGGCCATAGGTCCACCCGGACATCGCCCAGTCCTGCGGACGTGAAGGCCGTTGTAAGGGCCTCTCGCAAACGGCCCGCCACATTGAAACCTGCCTGCGCTCCGCTGTAGTTAGCGAATTCGCTGACCAGGACAAGGGTCTCGCCAGGAAGCGCTGGTCCGGGTCGAGCCTCTCCGCCCGCGACCGTCCAGCTGCGAATCGCCCATTGCACTGCCAGGGTCAGCCCCATGATCACCAGGATCGAGACAAGCGGGACGCCGACGAGTTGCCAGGGGGACAGGCGGAGAAGCTGGGCCCGAACGACGGAAGGGACAGAACGCGCGGGCCGACCACGAAGTGGTCCCGCCCCAGACGGGCGCTCTGATTCTGCAGGCGGATGGTCGCCCGCAAGGTCCGCAGACGGGGCAGGGAGGCCGAACGCTTCGGCCTCAGGGGCAAACCCCGCCGAGAGGAGAAGGTCATCGCGTTCCCTGGGATCGAGGCGCAAAAGGCTGGCGAGAGTGAGGATGTCCTCCCGTCGGCGTGGTGCTCGGGTTGTGCCCTCGCGCCACCGGAAGACGGTTTGCCTGCTCACCCCCGCCGCGCCAAGTCGGCGTCGGGGATGCCGACGCGTTCGACGAACTCCGATAGGAGGGCCGAGAAGGATTTCACCGCGCCAGCTCGGTTGCGGCGGATGCAACGGAAATGTAGCACATCTGGTGCTTGTGATGTGCGCCCGGGAGCAGATGATGGGGGTGGAATTGCCTATCCTATCCAGGAGGTTCCCATGAAGACCACGCCGAGAGTTGTCGTCTGGTTCGCGCTGTGCCTGGCGCTAGTCCCGCCCCTTGCCGGATGCGCATCAGCTGTGGACGCATCGAAGGCGTACAGCCGGGGGGCCATCAACAGCGGGATGATCGTGCCTGCTGACTCCATCCGCATCCATGAGTACCTGAACCATTGCGAGCAGAGGTTCCCGGAGCCCACCGACCAGCCCGTGGGGCTTGACGTCCGTCTAGGCAATCCGAGTATCCCAACCATCGGGGGCGAAGTCTGGATCCAGATTGGGATGCAGGCCGGGCGGGACGGTGCGGAGGGGCGGACGCCGATGAACCTGGCCCTCGTCCTCGATGTCTCAGGCTCGATGGCGGACCCGCAGAAGATGCCTTACCTGAAGCAATCCCTGAGCGTGTTTCTGCAGGAGTTGCGCCCTGAAGACCGGGTAGGCATTGTCGCATACAACGATGACGCCGTCCTACTGCGGCCGGTCGACTTGGTGGGAAGCGGTCCATGGATCCACAGCATCGTCGACAGGCTCGAGCCAGGCGGGAGCACCAACCTGTATGCCGGGCTGATGATGGGCCTTGGGGAAGTCGATCGGACGTTTGATATCCGCCGCAACAACCGGGTAATCCTGCTAACCGACGGGATCGCCAATGTTGGAGTGACCGACCCGGATCGGATCGCCGCAAGTGCCCTGGCTTACAGCCAGCGTGGGATCAATGTCTCGACCATCGGATTGGGGCTGGACATGAATGACGCCTTGCTCGGCACGCTCGCACGCCAGGGTCACGGAGCCTATCACTTTGTGGACTCGGCGCAGGAGATGGACAAGGTCTTCCGACAGGAGGTGGAGGGCCTGCTCGAGAAGGTGGCCAGCGAAGTCCATGTCTCCATTGAGGCGTATCCAGGCGCGTCCCTGAGGATGATCACGGGATTGGACGACGCGCCGCCCGCTCAGGGGGCTGAAGTCGTGCTACAGGACATGGGCGCCGGAGAGAGTCAGGTCGTGCTGGCACGACTGCAGACCCAAGCCGCTCCACGGGGTAACCAGACACTTGCCCGCGTGACCCTCCGATACTTCGATGTCTTCGCTCAGACGCCCCGGGAAGCGGTGCTCGAGGTACAGGCGGAGTTCGGCGGAGCCTCGAGCTACGATCCGTTGATGGATATCGAAGTCCGACGAAACGTCACCATCGTGCGCTCCGCGAAAGCCCTCCGAACCATCGACGGGCTGTGGCAGCAAGGACTATATGAGCAAGCCTGGCAAGAGGCGGCCAACATGGAACGCGAGCTGAGGGAGGTGGCCGCGATGGCGGGAGACGCGCAGCTGATCGACGACGCCGACCTCTTCCGCAGATACCAACTGACCCTGGCAAGTGCGCTGGGCTATGACCCGGCTGCGAAGGATCCCTCCCATCAGCTCGAGGGGCCAAGTGCAACGCCGAGGTGGGGCAACGACCTTCCGCCGGAGCCGGCCTTGCCATCGGTCGAGGTGCGCTAGCGCTTGGGATGCGGAACAACGTGCTTTCCGGCTGGCACGCGATCGTGGTCGTAGCCTCGTCGGGCCCTCGCCCAATCTAGGTGGGCGGGGGCCTGACCCCTTCACCTCAGGCATCCGTGCGGTGGGTGACTGTGCATCCCCGCTCCAGGCTGACGCGCTCAGCCTGGGACCTCTCCGCGCCACACCCCACACGAGGCAATGAGGGCTGGTGAGGCAATTCCACACCCCAGGAGTTGTGGTACGCCCCAAGCGCAAGCGTGTAGCCCCGCCGTTCAATCCCCCCAGCCTTCGGGCTCGCGGGTTCTACACACTCAACCTTGAAGGCAAGGCACGGCAATGGAAGAGAACCAGCGCCAGCTAGCCGCCTCAAAGGCCTAGCTTGACCAGGACCGCCGAGCGCTCACGGCCGCAAAGTGCATCGTGTCAGCCCAAGAGAGGCTATTCGGCGCTCCGAGTATAGACTCACTTCTAACCGTGCCCTGCCCCCGTATCTTGTACCAGGTCCTGTGGTAGACCGACCGGCGCTGCAGGGGTGAGGTGAGATCCCCGGTTCGGCACCAAGTGGGCCTCGAGGGCGCACGCCCCTCAAAGAGAGTCCTGGCGACGACGGTCGTCAGCTTGACCAGATCCGCCCCAATCTCAGCCCTGAACCCTGATTGCTCTCCTCACGCCCAGAGGTGAACGACGTCTGGCCAAGGACGTTGATTGCAGCTTCGCCATCCGTGATCGTCGCAACGTCGAAGACCATGACGCGGTGGTCTCTGGAGGGATCGACGAACAGACGATTGGAGCCGTCGGCCGGTAAGAACCTTGCTCTGTGGCCAGGGCAAGGCCCATTAGCGGAGTGCGAAGAGCAAGTACCTGGTCAGGTAGGCGACGGGTATCCCGAAGACGAAACTGAGGAAGGTGCCGATGATGATGTACTCGGCCTCCTTGCGTCTGGCACCGGCGCCGATATCGCCAAAGCGCAGAATCGACTTCGCCGCGATCAGGAAGCCAATGCCTGCGGGCTGATCCACCAGGACGAACATAAAGATGAGGGCTCGCTCCAGCATCCCGATGACTCTTCCCCCCTCGACAAACCCTACACGTGCCCCTGCGTCCTTCCCCGGGCTACCCTTCTCGGAAGCTTCTCGATCTGCCTGGAGTTGCCGGCTGAAAGGATCCACCCACAATCCGACTACGACCGCACCCGCGTGGACGGCGATCATAAAACCCGTCGCCAAGACGAGGCCTGAGATGTACAAGGCGCCGATGAGCGACAGCCAATACGGCGCGGTCGGCCCAGCCACGTAGCGCGGGACCAGGATCGAGATGCCAACGATGACCGCCGCATGGGCGAGTTGGTCGAGCGAGAAGACTGTCAGCGATCGACTCGATCGTGTGCTCTTCGCCCAATCGATGCCAAGGTGGGTTACCAGAATGACCAAGGGCACGTACCACAGGTACCAGAAGCCGCTCACCAGGTAGCTGAGGACCGCCACAACGAGGGCGTGTCTCAACAAGACCAGGAACCGCCGTTTGGCCTCAACGTCACGGTCGGTCTGGATCACAAAGTCCGCGAGCACGTGCGCGAACGTCAACGCGGCGAGGAGTTGAACCTGGAATGGGCTGCTCATCCTGCCAAGCGTTCCTCGACTCGATCCCTCGGACCCCGCTACACAAGCTCCTGGCCTTGTTTCGCCTAAGTACAGGCTCTCTGGCTTGTTGCCTCACTCGCGTCCCGGTTGACCACGACTGCCGTCAAACACCGCGACCCTGCGCTCGAACAGTTCAAGGGCGGCCTCGATGGCATTCCATCCGGCGCGGTCGAGATGCTGCGCGATCGCCTGTTGGCTCACCTTGCCCCTGAACCAGCTTCTTGCCACCTTCGACTGGTTCCACCCCAGGAGTTTACCGCAGACAGCATTCGCCTGCCGCTCCGTCCACCCCTTCGCTACTACGTCGATCAATTCGAGGACCACATTCACAGCATCAAGCGAAAGGCCATCGACCTCCCCTGCCCAGGCAAGGGACATGCGTCTCGATCGAGGCATTCGATCCAGCGCAGAGCCCGAAAGGCGGAACGCCTCGCCATCTCCCAACGACGGTCTTCCCTCGGGCAACAACCCCAGCGTGCCCAGCCCGATGGCGACCCGTGCGTCAGTGCCCCTTCCTCCAAGTGCAGGCTTGAGGAAGGCTCGAAAGAAGAGACCAGTCCGAAGCGAGCGCGAGGGTTGGCTAAGGACGACCTGCCAGCTATCACCCCTGAAGACTTCGATCTCCGAGAGGAGAACCTCTGGGAGGGCTTGCTGGAACGCACGAGAAGCACGTGTCAGCTCCCTGAGCAGGGAGGCACGCTTCGCCGGAGGCAGGCGCGAGGAACCGACTATATCCCCTGTCAAGACGGCGTAGCACCTGCCCGTCTGGATCTTCATGTGCGGCTTCTCCACGAGAGCTAGCGACACAAGTTATACCACTTGTCCTTCGCCAATACAAGTCTACTGGCTTGTTTGGTGCCTAGGGCACGGGCCAACGCGGTCGCGGTTGCCTTCGGTGAAGGCTTCGTTGCCGAGCGCGAGGCCTCCCCCGGCCAGGCTCAAGCATGGATGTCAACATCGGTCGAAAGGAAGGCCGGTTCCTCCGGTTGAAGAGTGGGCCACTTGCGTAGTCATGCCAAGGCCGCCTGCGCGCCGGTCTTGGCCCAATCTTCTGCGACCTTCTTGTCTCTCAAGCGGTGGGGGGCTCCTTTCAGCGAGAGGATCTCGGCATGGTGAACGAGCCGGTCGATCATGGCAGCCGCCACCACTGGGTCGCCGAAGATCTCACCCCAGGCGGTGAAGGGCTCGTTGGACGTGACGATGACCGGGCCGCGTTCGTAGCGCGAGGAGACGAGCTGGAAGACGAGATTGGCCGCCTCTGCATCGAAGGCGATATGGCCCACCTCGTCGATGATGATCAGGGGTGTGCGCTCGAGTTGGCGCGGGTAGGCCTCCAAGTGCTGCTCGTGGTTGGCGGAGGCCGGCCGCATGACCCACTGGGTGGCGGTGGCGAACTGGACACCATCGCCCTTGCGCCGCAGGGTGCGTCTATACGTCTGGACGACGTACCTTGCTCGCTACTTGCGGTGGCACCGCCGAGGGGCCGGTCAGCTCTGCGAGGGCGTTTGCAGATGGGAAGATCTACGGGATCAGGCGGCCGATCCAAATGGCCGACCGGGCGCGTGCCCGACTGACTTCGGGTCTGCATGGGGCCCCCTCGCCACCTAAGGAGACTCTTTGCGACGAGGGTTGTCAGCTGGACCAGATCCGCCCCAATCTCAGCCCTGAACCCTGATTGCTCTCCTCACGCCCTCTCGCGCGAGCATCACGTCTTGACGTGTGGGCTCATCTGGGCTAGGCTGTTTGCGCCGAGATGACGAACGCGTTATTGTCTGTTGCCTGGCCCCAGAAGACGGTCAAGGGTCTCGGTCCGCCAGGCAGCCCAGAATCAGCAGACCCTTATACGGAATCCGGCCAAAGGCGAGCAAGGGTCTGAATCGCCGCAGTCGGGTCCTGCAAAACCCCCATGCGTGGGTTCAAATCCCACCGTTGCCTCTAAGCAACACCGGACAACGCCAGGCAACGAGCAACCTCCTGTTTGGGGTGAACTCCCTAACGTTGCTCAGTCATTCCCGGACAACCCTCTTGGGTTCCAGTCGAATGACCGTCTTAGGGTATGTCCGGTCCTCGGTCTTGTGCCCCGACCGATGACTTCCCTGCGCCAAGCGGAGCGATGCCAGTTGTCCGCCAGCGTTGGGCGGCTAGCCGCAAAGCAGACAGGTAGAATCGTTGCGTCATGTAGGATTTCGTTGTGCGCTAGCCCCTGTTCATACTCCCGAGAGTACTGCATCCCCGGCGCGTCGTCAGGTCGCGCCGCGAATCCATTCCTTTCATAGAAGGTTTGTTTCCCGCGCGCAGAACAGTTGCATGTCGGGGATCTGCCTCTCCTCGCACTAGCCCACAAGCCTCCGGAGGTGTCGCGTACCGATGCCCACGTCCCCGAACGCGGGATCGACAATCATGTCGTAGATCATCGCATGGAGGACGCCATCTGTGACAACACGCCATACACCCACCAGACGGTCGCCTTCATACGCCGCGGCCACGAACGGACTGTTGTCAAGCGCCCGGGTGAGCTCCTCCGGCCCGGCGCAATACTCGCGGTTCCAGTCCGTGACCTCGAACAATTCGCAGAACTGCCCTTTGGAGGAAGACCTAGACCGCAAGTCAATCTTCACGCATTCCTCCCCAAGCGTTCACCCGGTCACCGCGGCAGGGCTCAGATTTGTCCACCAACCCCCTCCGGCTGCATTGAGTTCTCTGACAACACCGCACTATGAGCGGGTGACCGCAACGTGGCGCGTGTACCACGGCCCGCATGTTCAGTGGACAAAGGAAGCGCTCCGACCCCGTTGAGTCGCTACGCTGACAGTTCAGTAGCTGAAGCATTCGCGGCGAATGCCGAGGGGGCAGGTCAGAGTCTCACGCCGGCATGCTCATGAGACGGACACACGTCGCATGCATCTGCTTAGGACAGTTCATGAGCGCAACCTTTCCCTGGGGGCGGATCCCCCGACGAGCCCGCGTCCCCTTCTCATGGGATCTGCACAATCGGTAGGACGACATAGGACGAATGGCCGGTGTTCCTCAACACCTCGACCGTGGGTGCGGGACTCAAGACGGGCGTATCGAAGTTGCCAGCATCTGCAAAGGCCACGGTGATGCGGATCCGCTTTCCCGGAGAGAACTGCCAGGCTGTTGGCAGCAAGTCGAAGACCAGCTCCACCGGCTCGCCCGCCGCAATCGGCTGCAACTCGCTTTGGAAATGGTTGTGCCAGGGTAGACCAGAGTTGTCGAACGGGGCTTGGCTCAGGGCGCGATGGGAGGCCCGTAGGTTCCCCTGAGAGATGTAGGTCGAATTCCCGTTCCCGTCCACCTCTTCCAGGTAGACGAAGACATCGAGATCGGGCGCATCCGTGCTCAGCCAGAGGTGCATAACTGGATGTCCAATGATGTTTGCCGCTGTCTCCAGCGGTGGCGTGGTATAGGTCAAGGCTCTGGCATCATTGGAGCGCATGTTGGGATATTCGTGCGGCACGGCAAGGCCCGACCAATGCGGCGTCTTGCCGGTCGTCATCGAATAGTCCACCGTGTAGGTGTCGGAGGCCTAGAGATCCGTGGGCAACGAAGAACCAAGGGTGCCATTGTTGACAGATGCTTTCCCGGCCGTTTCGCCTGGCCCAAGGTAATAGCGGGTCATGGCCTGGTTCTTCAGGGGCCACACATTCGTAGTCTGCCACGCTTGTGCATTGCCCACGCCCTGCAAATAGTAGTGGATGGGTGGTTCATCCAAGATGCCATTGTCAATCCCCTTGAGCCAGTAATCGAACCAGCGGTGCGCCTCCGCCCCATAGTCGATATCCGCCGCGGGAGCCTCAATGCCGGCGTGATCCGTTGGGCGGATGAGCAGACGCTTAGGGACGGTTAGGTTGGCATAGATCATGAAATTGTCACGGGCGTAGATGTCGTACCAGCCATTGACCAGATAGACCGGGACACCAGAGCGGTTGATCCGCTCCAACAGGGGATATAGCGTCTCATAATGTATCCACACGTTCTGTCCATCCGGCCCTATCACTCCCTTGGCAGAAAGCCGCCGGCGCAGTATCTTCGGGAGTGCTTCCCCAAGCTGGCCCCAGCAGCCCAGTCGTCTCACATGTATTGAACGAGTACACGCAACTTGCGCGCTCGGGTTCATTCATCGTACACTCCTAGGCGGTCGGGTCAGCGGAGCTGACCGAGAAGGAAGGGGCGTGGTTTGGGGCAGTGGGGGTACATAAACCGATGCGGGCTTGGCTCGTCGCCGTCCCAGATGAGCGAGTCCGCGGGCTGGCCAAATGACAGATCGGGCCCGCGTGTCCCATCTATGACCCGGATTGGAGGGAGGAAAGTTGGGGAGAGAACGACGTTTGTGTTTCAGCATCTGCACAGAGTCGACATATCCTGCTAGCAGGAAAAAAAGGAGCCTTCCATGCGCAAGAACATCGCCATACCGTCACTCTTGGTGATACTGAGTCTGTTTTTGGCGGCGTGCGGCGCAGCTCAGCCGGCTGCCAAGGAGCCGATCTTGATCGGCGGCGCCCTGGCACTGACCGGGATCAATGCCTACGTCGATGAGCCGGCCCTGCGCGGCATCCAACTGGCAGTTGACGAGATCAACGCCCAGGGCGGCATTCTGGGGCGCCCCGTGGAGTTCGTCAACCTAGACAGCAAGAGCGATCCAGTGACCTCGAGCAATGTCGGCGCTCAGCTCGTGCAACGCGGCGCCGACGCTATCATCCCGGCCGCGGACTTCGACATGGGGGGGCCGGCCTGCCGTGAGGCACAGAAGGCGGGCATTGTATGCATCTCGACCACGGCCTCCTCGCCGCTGTTTGGATCGGAAGCGCTCGGCGACAAGGTCTTTACGTTGTCCATGTGGAACACGACCATGGGCGCCACGGCTGCTGAGTATGCCTACAAGACCAAGGGCTGGACCAAGGCCTGGGTCGTGACCGACACGTTCATCGACTACACCACCTCCCTGAGCCGCTACTTCATCGCGCAGTTCAAGAGCCTGGGCGGCACGGTGCTGTTTGAAGACACCTATACCCAGGGTGCTCAAGACTTCTCGGCCCAACTGGCGCGTATCCAGGCCTCGAGCGAGAAGCCCGATTTCATCTACGTGTCGTCCTACATGCCAGACCTCGGCACGATCATTCGCACAATCCGGGAGGCTGGCATCAAGACACCCATCGTCGGCGGTGACACGTACGACGACCCAGGCCTGTTCGCGGCAGTGGGACCCGACTATGGCAACGAGGTCTATTTCGTGACCCACGGATTCCTGAGCCCCGCATCCAATCCGCGCGTCGGCGATTTCATCGCGGCCTACAAAGCGAAGTACGGAAAGGATCCGGAAGCTCTGTGGATCATGCCCGGCTACGATGTGGTCTATGTGTTGAAGAAGGCCATGGAGAAGGCTGGCACCACTGAGGGCGCCGCCGTGGCCAAGGCCATGGAAGACATGGAGTTCGACAATCTCACGGGCCATATCGATTGGTCGGATGCCGCCAGCGGTCACATGCCCAGCAAGGCGGCCGCCATGGTGATGCTGCAAAGCGGGCAGCCCCAGTTCATCGGCTGGGTAACGCCTGCGACCCTGCCGCCAAAGTAAGCCTTGCTGTCGTGAGGCCGGGACTGGAACAAGACGACTCTCGGCGCAGTGCACTGCGCGCAGACGAAGAACGGCGCAGCCTAGAACGCCTTCCGCCCGGCCTCACTGCCAATCAGCACTCATCTTCGCGAGAGTCATGGATGGGACCAGGCCTGTGGTTGGATTTGAGAGCAGGTTCAAGACTGTGGCTCCGGCAAACCGGCCGGAGCCGAGAGGGGATCGGGCCGCATGCCTGCACAGCTGCGCCTAGAGCATGTCTGCAAGAGTTTCGAGGGGCTGCGCGCGCTGGATGACGTCAGCCTCAGTCTGGCGCGGGGCGAGATCCTGGGGCTGATCGGGCCCAATGGCTCGGGCAAGACCACCCTGATCAATGTCGTCTCCGGCCTGCTGCCCATCACCTCCGGCCGTGTGTTTGTGTGCGAAGAAGAGATCACGCGCCTGCCCGCGCATCGCGTCGCTCACTTCGGCATTGCGCGCACGTTCCAAACGATACGCTTGTTTCGCGACCTGACCGTCATGGAGAACGCTGAAGTGGCTGCAGTGGGAGTCGGCGCCACACGTGCGGATTCGCGCGTGCGCGCCCGCGAGGCCTTGTCCGAAATGGGCCTGGACTCCTACGTCGATCTGCTGGCTGGCACACTGCCGTACGGACTCGAACGACGCCTGGAAGTCGCCCGCGCCCTGGCGATGAAGCCGATCTTCATGCTGCTGGATGAGCCCGGCGCCGGCCTGAATGAAGAGGAATGCAACGATCTGCTGGACGTGCTGGGCCGCGTCCGCACCAATCACAACCTTGGCATGCTGGTGGTTGAGCATGACATGCGCCTGATCATGCGCCTGTGCGACCGCCTGCATGTGCTCCAATCCGGGAAGACCATCGGCACGGGCACTCCGGCCGAAGTGCAGGAAAACCCGGCCGTGATCGAGGCCTACCTCGGCCGCCCCGAGAAGGAGGCCTGACCATGCTGCGCGTGGACAACCTCCAGGTGCGATACGGCGCCATCGCTGCGGTGCGGGATGTTTCGCTGGAAGTCCAGCAGGGCGAACTGGTGGCTTTGATCGGCGTCAACGGCGCCGGCAAGACCACCACCCTCTCAGCCATCGCCGGCACGGTGAAGGCGTTGAGCGGTTCGATCGTCTTCCAGGGCCAGTCGTTGATCGGCAAGTCGCCCGAGGCCGTCCTCAGGCTCGGCATCGCCGTTGTGCCCGAGGGCCGCGACATATTCCCCAGTCTGACCGTCGAAGAGAATCTGCGCCTGGGCGCTTTCAGCCGGCATGATCGCAACGAGTATCGCAATGATCTGAAGGAGACCTTCGAGCTGTTCCCGATCCTTCAAGAGCGTTTCCATCAGATGGGTGGGACGCTTTCGGGCGGCGAACAGCAGCAACTGGCGATCGCCCGCTCGCTCATGGCCCATCCCATCCTGTTGATGCTGGATGAGCCCTCGCTTGGCCTTGCGCCCACCCTCGTGACCCAGATCTTCGGCTTGATCGTGACGCTGCGGTCGCGCGGCGCGACGATCCTGCTGGTGGAGCAGAACGTCCAGCGCACCCTGCAGATCGCCGATCGGGTCTACCTGCTCAACACCGGGCGGATCGAGCTGCAGGGCACTCCCGCGCAGCTTATGGCAGAGGGCGCCATCAAAGACGTCTATCTGGGCAAGGAAAAGTAAGCGAGAGGTGCGCCTTGTTCACACTTGAGTTTCTCGTCAATGCGATCAGTTCGGGAAGTCTGTATGCGCTCCTGGCCCTTGGGCTGGTGATCATCTATGGCATCCTGAAGATGGTCAACTTCGCCTATGGCGAGTTGATCATGTTCGGGGGCTACGTAATGTACCTGGTGGGCAGCATCACGGGCCTGCCGTGGATCTTCGTGGCACTCGCGGCGGTGCTGGGCGCCATGATCATCAGCTATTTGACGGAGCTCGTGGCGTTCCGCCAGGTGCGCGCCAAGTCGCTGACCGCTCTACTGATCACCTCGTTCGCCGTCAGCACGCTACTGCAAAACGCCGCGTTGCTGATCATCTCCCCGCGCGCCAAGGCGATCATCCTGCCGCCAATCTTCTCGACCAGCGTCACGCTGTTCGGGGCGACCATCCCGATGCGCAACATCGTGACCATCACGGTTTCCATCGCCATGCTGGTGGGCCTGACGCTGCTCTTCCGTTACACGATCCTGGGGATCGCGTTGCGCGCCGCGGCCGATAACTTCCGCATGACGCGCATGCTGGGCGTGCCGGCAAACCTGGTCATCTCTTCGGCGTTTGTGCTGAGCGGACTGATCGCGGGCGTGTGCTCGCTGTTCTGGATCGGACGCACGGCCTCGGTCACTCCCACCATCGGGCTTGGCCCGCTGATCATCGCATTTATCGCCACGGTTATCGGTGGCATGCGCAGTCTCGTCGGCGCTGCGGTGGGCGGTTTCGCCTACGGCCTGATCTTCAGCTTGATCGGCGTGCTGCTGCCGCAGGGGCTGCTGGACTACCGCGAAGCCTTCATGTTCCTGATCGTCCTGCTGATCCTGGTGTTCCGACCGGAGGGCCTGGTGCGGACCAAGCATGCAGAGGAGCGGATCGGATGAAGACCTCGCGCCTCACAACCTGGCTGTCGTCCTACTCGACCATCATAATCCTGTCGGTGCCGCTGCTGATCCTGGCCGCGCTGACGAACCTGTTCGCGGACTACCTTCTGCTGCGCATCGTCACCGCGCTGTTCGTCAGCCTGATCGTTGTGCTGGGCATGCAGCTCTTCATGGGCAACTCGGGCATCCTGGCCTGGGCGCACGTGGGGTTCATGGGCATCGGCGCATACGTCTCCGCTTTGTGCTCGATGACGCCAGCAATGAAGGAGATCGCCATCCCGCAGGTCTATCCATTCCTGCTGCAGCTGCATCTGCCCTTCTGGGCCGCCGTCCTGGTGGGGGCCGCAGTGGCCGCGGTCATCGCCGCGCTCGTCAGCTACCCGCTGATGCGACTCTCGGACGCGGCCGGCGCCATCAGCTCTTTCGCGCTGCTGATCATCATCAATTCCGTGCTGGTGCACTGGGACCGCGTCACCAACGGGCCCCGCACCCTTTTCGGGATTGATGAGCTCACCAATATCTGGACCGCCGTTGGGTGCGCCATCCTGGTGCTGATCCTGGCATACCTGTTCAAGGAATCCTCTCTCGGCTTGCGGCTGCGCGCCTCGCGTGCGGATTACTATGCGGCCTCGGCGGTGGGGATCAACATCACGCTGGTGCGCTACTACTCGTTCATCATCAGCGCAGCCATTGCGGGTTTCGGCGGGGGGCTGTATGCCCACTACATCACCTCCTTCACGCCGAATGCCTTTTACCTGACGGAGACGTTCAACGTGCTGGCCATGCTGGTCGTGGGAGGTACGCTGGGCATCTCTGGAGCCGTGGTTGGATCGCTGGCGGTCACGATAGCCCGCGAGGGCATGCGCGCCATTGAGAACAACATCAACCTGTACCATCTGCTGCCCTTCGACGTCATCGGCCTGACCGAGGTCTTCCTGGCGACCGTGCTGATCATCGGCCTGATCCTCAAGCCCGAGGGCATCATGGCTGGCCGGGAGCTGCGTTGGCGTCCGAAGGCTCGTCTGGAAGAGGCCGAGCGCAACAGCGCCGATGGAGCAGGACGGGGATGAGGGATTCGCGGCCCGGCCAGCATCGTCCTTCGCCGGCGGGCCTTGCGGAGGTGAGACCTTGACCACGACGGTCAGTCGGGACAAGTACTTCTATGCATTCTCAGCCGATCTTGCTCCGGTGGCGCGCGTGAATCGTGGCGAGGAGATCGTTCTTGAAACGCACGACTGCTTCCAGGGGCAGATCATCTCAGAAAGTGATCTGGTGACCACGCTTGACTGGAATCGAACGAATCCTGCCACCGGGCCGGTTTGGATCGAGGGGGCCCTCCCGGAAACAGTGTTGCGCCTGACGATCCTAGATGTGCAGGTTGAGGATCACTCAGTGATGGTTGCCATCCCGGGCGCCGGCGTGCTCGGGGACCAGATCAATGTCCCGGAGACCACGATCCTGCGGCACGACGGCGATGAATTGGTCTTCAAGAACAAAGTGCGCATCCGGCAGGCGCCAATGATCGGCGTGATTGGCCTCGCGCCTGCACACGGGTCAATCAGCAATGGTGTGCCCGGAACACATGGCGGCAACATGGATTGCACATTGATCGGCAAGGGTAGCCGGCTGTACCTAACGGTTCAAGTTGAAGGCGGCCTGCTAGGTCTCGGCGACTTGCACGCGTGCATGGGCGACGGTGAGATCGTCGCGGTGGGTGCCGAGGTGGCCGGCTCGGTGCGGCTGAGACCGGACATCGTTCCTCTGCAGGGCTTGCCGACTCCGTTCCTGGAGAACAATGAGGTCGTGGCGACCATTTGCTCGGATCCAGATCTCGATCTGGCCGCTGATGGCGCTATTCGCAACATGTCCCAATTCCTGATGGAGTTCGCGAGACTGTCGCTGAACGACGCCAGTATGTTGATGAGCGCGGCAGGATCGCTCAGGATCTGTCAGGTGGTTGATCCGGCCAAGACCGTACGTTTCGAGTTTCCCAAGCAAGTGCTTGGGCAGATCGGCTATCAGATGCCCGCTTGACGCAGACCGACACCGGCCATTCCAGTCCTGGGCGACTGCGCAACGGCGGGTCCATATCCCCAGGGTCGCGCTTCTTGCTGATGCCACAAGGGGCTGTCCGGAAGGGGCATGACGGACAGCCCCTTGCTCGCCTCTCGCGGTTGTTCAGCCTGATTCCCCTGCAAACTCGAAGTTGGGAACTGAGCCTGTGTGCTGGACGCGTAACCCGGAGGTCCCACGTTCGAGTCCCGGCCGCGTTTCATGGGCTGCCGCTCTTGGGACAGCTCCACTCTTGACGGAGCGTACCTGACAGAGGCAATCGGCACTGGTGGGGGGCCAAACGAACGGGAATTGACCACGGCCAACCCCAACCTCTTCGCAACTTGAAGCATCGTCCCATGCAAGACCTATCCTCACTCCGCTGGCCCCTGCAGCATCTCATGCAGTCCGCATCCCCTTCCTCGGCCGCTTACGATGAGGTAACATGAGCAAGTATGGTTGGACGGAGTCTTCTGTTCTTGTCCTAGAAGTTGCCGACGGGTAGTAGTTGGAGCCTCAGACAGCGGTCAACCAGAGCGCAGCGTGATACGGGGCATATGGACTGGTGAGCGCACGATGTGCGAACCGATCCGAACTGAGTCACGTTATTCGTCGAATCGACCACGGCGTCATCGCAGAGAATCGGGAGAAAGCAAGGGGCACGGGTGATCTGAGAGTCGTCCTCTTCCCAAGAGCGTCAGATGAACTGCCCAAGTGCTCCGCCGGCCTACGCGGAACCGTGAAGGTGATGATCGGCGGCGCGCCGGTGACCGAGGCCTTCGCAAGGCGAATCGGCGCGGACGGGTGCTCGCCGAACGGAGCCCAGGCCGTCAACTTGGCTAGGAGTCTTGTCGGAGAAAGCTAGCCCGCCTTGCTCGGGCAGTCCAATGCCAGGTCGCGGATCCACGGCAATTGCAGGTCTGAAATGCACGGACCTTCAGGGGTTCCGACCGACGTAGTTCACATCCGTAAGGTCGAGGGCCGTTCGCCCCGGCGGGCGCCGGCCCGAACGGGGTTCGAGCCCCCCGCGCCCACCATATCAACACAGCTGCCCTGGTGGTCACCCGTGGAAGGCACCTCGAGGACTACGTCTATTTGAAGAAGTGAGTCATCTGTATCTGAGGGCGCCGACTTGGAGTCGCTTGCAGGATTCTTCCGACCGCCCTAGAATCGGACCGTAAATAGGGGTGCAGTTATGTCTGTTGCCTGACCCCAGAAGACGGTCAAGGGTCTGGGTCCGCCAAGCAGCCAAGAATCAGCAGACCCTTATGCGGAATCCGGCGAAGGGCGAGCAAGGGTCTAAATCGCCGGGGTCGGGTCCTGCAAAACCCTGATCATGGGTTCAAATCCCATCGTCGCCTCCTGAGTCAACGCGAAGCAATGTCAGCCAACGCGAGGCGACGAGCTGCGGCACAGTCTGATTCCCGCCGCAGATACTGCCCTCTGCTCTCAGTCCCGATGAGCGACAATGGAGGGTGCAGGGCCTGATCCCCGCAGGCGGCCTGGGCAGTGTTACTCCCGACGAGGCCGTGGCCTGATCGGGCGCTTCCTCTGGCCGACGTTGCTGTGCAATCCATCGCTTACTCGGGTCGGCCTTGTGTCTTCCCTACGGTCGCAGAGTGTTAGCCGAGAGGAAGGGCTTGCTCTATTCCCCGCCCCACGATTACGCCAGACCTCAAGACGCTGGCGAGGCCTAAGCCCCGCCCCGCTTCATTCAGCAGGATTCCCCCGACTTGGTCATCCGATCTCACATCCGAATAGGTCTCTAGTGCACTCGGGCAGGCGAGGTGCCCTGGCCTTTCCGAGCGCCCCGCCACCGGACCAATGCCGGCAAGCCGGTTCGCCTGATGGTCCAGCGAAGCACATCCTGCGCACGCACTACCCCACCCCGGATCGCTGCCCGCCAGGCTCGGTGTGTAAAGCAGGCTAGCCACTCTCCTGTTTGTGTAAAGCCATCCACCCGTTCGCTTTACACAACTAAGTCGTGGCCCAGGTCTGGTTCCCTAGGATCCCCGTCTCCAAGGGCCTGAGGGAGCTCTCCTGCCCCGCCAGCGCCCCCCAGCGTGGGGCCGGCTGTCGTGGCCAATACCGCAGCGACGGCGCTCTTGCCGGTCCGCCGGACCTAGCCAAGGCTGCGCAGGGACCGCTCCGGGATCATCTGTTTGGCCCGACAGCCTTGGGGGGGGGGCAGATTGGAGGCCGAAGTGTGACCAGCGTCCCTCTACTATGGTCACTTAAAGTGACTATAATAGTTCCAGTATGAAGGCGGCTAGGTCTGGGAATCCCGAGAAGAAAGCACCCGCCCTGCTCGACGCGATAAGGGCCGTCGGGGAACTTCTGGCCGCGGAGGGTGAGACTGCCGGGATCGTCGTCGTCGGGGGTGCTGCATTGATTCTGGGAGGGATCGTATCCCGGCTGACGGAAGACGTGGACATCATCGCGACCGCCCGTTCGTGGCGCAAGGGAGTGCCAGCGAGCATTTCCCGACCCGATCCCCTTCCAGCATCTCTTCTCCGGGCGGTCTCAAGGGTGGCACGAGACTTCATTTTGCCGGAGAATTGGATGAACGCGGAAGTCGGAGCCCAATGGGACATGGGGCTGCCTCCGGGCTTCGAGAAGCGCGTCCGGTGGCAACAATTCGGAGGGCTCTCACTTGGCATCGCCGACCGGCGTGACCTTATCTACCTCAAGCTGTACGCCGCGGTGGATAACGAGGAGCCACAAAGCGTCCACTACCAGGATCTTCTGGCGCTTCGACCCGACAAGCGGGAACTCGCTGCCGCAGCTACATAGGTGAAATCGCAGGACACGTCGACCGAGTTCGCTCAACTGCTCGAGAAGGTACTCGACTATGTCCATCGGGATCAAGAAGAACATCGTTAGGACCATCACAGAGAGCGCCATCGATTCAGCCTGGATCCAATGGCGGTCCCTTGGGTCTCTGATCACGGCGCCGAAGAGCGCTCGATCCTTGGTTGACCCGGAAGCCCTGGTGCTTGCTTCCCTGACGCTAAGGGATCACGAGCGCAGGCTCTGGGACGTCCTGGCGTCTTGGGCGGTGACAGGCTCGAAGCTCCTGAGTGTACAGAGGATCAAGAACCTGACTCCGGAGTACCCCACACGAACGACGGATCGCCTCGCCGAGTTCGCGCGCATTGCGTTTATGGAGGGTGGCGACCACCGTTGGCGCAAACTGGCGGGCGCCGAATCCGGACCTCGCCCACGCACCCAGGAACTCAGGCGCCCGAGCGCAAATGGCTGGGATCCCGCTGCACTGATTGTCCGCCTCCGGCTTGGCGTCGGCGTCGGGCTCCAGGCGGACATCGTTGCCTTCCTGCTATCCCAGAAGGGCGCATGGGCAAGTTCGAGGGTCATCGCGGAGGCAACAGGCTACTCCGTGTACGCCATCCGGCGGACGGCGGATAAGATGGCCGAGGCCCGCTTTGTCGAGTCGACGGGGCACAAGCCTCTCGAATACCGCGCGGATCGCGCCGCTTGGCGCGGAGTCCTCGGGCTTGAAGAGGACGTTCTCCCATGGAGGTACTGGTATCAAGCTTTTGCTTTCGTCGCGGATTTGATCGCGCTTTCCCAGGAAGGGGCACTGGAGGCCGCCACCAAGTACCTACTAAGCTCCCATCTAAGGGACCTTGCCGAGAAGCATGAGAACGCGTTTCGCTTGAACCGGATCCCCTCCCCTGATCCGCGTCAATCAGCCGGGGAGGAGTACGTGGCGGCGTTTGAGCAAGTCGCCGAGGGGCTAGCGAATTGGATGTCCGAATCCGCCTAGGATGGGCCTTGCAGGGCTCTCTCCTCCGGACAGTTAACGCAGGACAGCATGCCCTCTGAGCGTGAGACCCGCAAACTCCTGATCGACCCCCGCCACCAGGCCGCCGGCTGCGCCAGTTCACATGCATGGACCATCGCCTGCACTTCCTCGCGGGTCAGCGGCTCGACCGGTTTCGGTTGGAACCTCGGCGGCTGGACGCGGTCCGTCGGATCCTCAATCTTGAATTCGGTCGACGCCCATGCAAAGAACGAGGACAGGAACATGTACACATTGCGTATTGTCTTGCCGGAGAGTGGCTCGCTGTTACCTCCAAACCGAGCCGGTTTGTACTCTGTCCGCAGCCAGGCGAGGTAGCTCCGGATGCTATGTGCAGTCACTGCATCGACCGGCGGATCGCCCGCCCACTCGATCCGGGTGCGGTGGCACCTGTCGCATTTGTGCGGGGTCCGCGGGCTGAGGCCCTCAGCCGCCTTGGCGTGGAGAAACCCGCCGACGGCGGTCAAAACCGAGGAACCTGGCGGTCCGCGGTTCCTCGTCGAACGCCGGGTTTTCGACGGACTTGGATGGGGTGGTTCTGTGCGGGATCCCGTTCAAACGGCCTTTGCCGGCCGTCGTACCGCGCACCTTCAGGCTCGGGACCTACAACGGAAGAACCTGACGGGCTCCGGTGCATCGGTTCACTTCCGGGTTCGCCAGGTCCGAGAACCCCGTTCGGGCCGGCGCCCTGGCGGGCACCCGTCCCGCCGGGGCGAACGGCCGAAGACCGCCAGGTCACCCCGATTTCGGGAACCTGACGGTCCAAGGTTGTGCTCAGGTAGCGGGGCTAGGATTCGAACCTAGGACCTTCAGGTTATGAGCCTGACGAGCTGCCACTGCTCCACCCCGCAACGGGGTCTTGCCTAGCCGGGTGATTGTATCACTCGGAGGGCCTGCGTCAAGGTATTCGCGCCGACCACTCTCCGGCGCCCGCCTCACCTACCGATGGCGTCATTCGGCCGGGCCAGCGCCCGGATCCGCGGCCACCCGGCATCGAGTAGTCGTTCAAGATCTTCCACCAGACGCTGGACACGTTCAAGGGGCAGGCCAATCGGATCCTCTACATCCCCTGTTTCGCCGGCCATCGACGTCAGCAGATGCACGCGCTCGCCCAGGGCCGGGAAGGTCTCCCGCAGAGCGTCCTGGTGCTCCTGCTCCATCACCAGCACCAGGTCCGCAGCGCGCAGCAGATCCTCGGTGACGGGCTGGGCGGTGTGGGCGCTTAGGTCGAGCCCGCGCACCGCCGCCATGCGGAGCGCCGCCCGTGCCGCCGGCGACCCTTCAAGCGCCCAGACGCCGGCCGACCCGACCTGCCACTCGGCGCCCGCCCCGCGACGGTGCAGTTGGTCCTTGAAGAGCACCTCCGCCAAGGGCGACCGCAGCTGGTTGGCCGAGCACACAAACAGCACCGAAGGCATACAGGGTTCCTCTTCAACACAGCCGGCCGACGTACGCCCACGAGGCGTTCGTGGGTGTGCATTGCCTACGGCCCCACGCAGGAGCAGCGCACCTCCCGCCCGTCACACGGCGAGCAGCAAGCCGCACGCACCCTCGGCTGCCAACGGAGAATAGCTAGACAACGCCCTGGATGTGCAGGTGCCGCCAGAGCTCCGCGCCGGATACCAGCGCCAGCCGGCCGGCGGATTGGTCGGCCGCCTTCTTGCAGGCCAGCGTGAAATCCGAGGTGGTCACCAGGTATCCGCCAAGGTAGTCCTTGCGCGGCTCGAGCGTCTGGAGCAGCCCCTTGGCTTCCGCCACGCCCACATTCTTGTCGCTGCGCACGAGGCGAACAAGCACATGCTCGGCGCCGCCATCCACCACACGGCGCGCCTCGAGTTCACCGCCGGTCTCGTCGGCCGGACGCGTCACCTCGACGTCCTCAAACCCCAGCACCCGGACCCACTGGGCAACGCCGCTCAGCAGGTCAGCCGGCGCAAGCTGGCGCAGGTTGGCGCGCAGCAGGTCGGTCCCGGGCAACATGCCGGTGCTGATCGCCGGCCGCGGGGCCGGTTGGCGCACTTCCCGGACGACAACTTCGACCTCGAACAGCCCTTGCAGCCAATCCTCGAGCGTCAGCGCGCTGCCGACGTCCTGCGGTGAGGTACCCTCGGGGAGTGCGTCCGCCGGCCAGCCTCGCTCCGCCAGCAGCCGATGCAGCCGTTCCTCGACGGTCCCCAAGGTCGACAAGTCGTACACGCACAGCGATGCGCCTCTGCCGGAGCGCTCGAGGATCCACGCCTCGCTCTGCCGGCGGCGGCCCGGATTCCAGTCGCTGGCAAAGTGGATCAGATAGCCAATCCCTCGTAGCGAGCCCGCCCTCTCCAGCGTCTCCAGGTCGGCAAGCAGCACGTGCCACGACGGCCGTTGAAGGAAGGTCTCCACATCCTCGCGCAGACCCTCTGCCTCGCGCAGGGGAGAGAGCACGGCCACGCCGAACGGATCAAGGGCCTTGCGCAGTCGGTCCTGGCCGCGCCCATCGGGGCGCGTGACGACCACCGCCTTGTAGCCGGCGGCGGAGGTGTCGGCCAGCAGGTCGACCACCGCCTGTGCCTTCGCCCCAAGGCGGCCGGTGCGTCCAAATGCAGCGGCGTCGGCCAGCCGCGCGTACGCTGTGGCGAGATCCTCCTGGGACGGCTGCGTCTGGGCTTGGCTCAGCCGATGCCGTTCCTCGGCCAGCGCTTCCTCGTACGCCGAGCGGTCGTCGGCCGACAGCGCAATCCAGAGTTGGGTGTGAACTGCAGGCGGCAGTTGGGCTGCAAGCTGGGCCCGCGTGCGGCGCAGCAGGTTGACCTCAAAGGCTTTGGAGGCTTCGCCTTCGGCCACGATGCGCCGAACCTGGGCGCGGTTGCCCATCACGAAGGCGAAGATCGCCTGCCACTCCTCCGGGTCCTCCGGCCGCGTGCCGGCCAGCGCCCATCGGCGCCGGGCGCGGACGCGGTCGAGCGCCTCGCGCACCGGTTCAGGGAAATCCGCCAGCAGCAGCGCGCCGTCCGCGACGGCGATGTCGAAGTCTAGATCTTTCGGATTCAACGTGCCGTGCAGGATGTCGTCGGCCAGTGCCTCGTAGCCAATGAGGTACACGTGCGCCGGCTCATCCCAGCGCTGGGCGCGCTGCATCCGGTCACCGCTCACCACCAGCCCCTTGAGCGCCGGTGCCCAACGTGCCAGGTGTCGCGCCCAATGCCGCAGATCGTGCTCGAGGCAGACCACCAGAGAACGCCGCGCCCACCCGCGCTGATACAGGGTCCGCATGGCCACACACGCGGCCGGCGTCTTGCCCGTGCCGGGATCGTCGGCCAACAGCAGCGCATCCTGGGCGATCAGGGCCTGGGCCGCTTCGATCTGGTATAGGCGCAGCACCGGCTCGTCAGCCGGCTGGGCCTCGTCCTCCAAGCCCGGTCGCTCGACCAACGGCAAGAGCAGCTCCCACGGCTTCGCCGCCACCCCCGCTTCCGCAGGCTCCAGCCCGGCGCCGGCGTCCGCACCCAACCCCGGCTGGCCGGGGACACGCCCACCCAGCGCGGGGCCCGCTCCGGCAGGCAGCAGGGGTTCGGCAGCCATCCAGGGCCGCTCAAGCGCTGCCGGCAGGGATTCAATGGCCGGCACCCCGAGGTCATCGGTGGGCAGCTCGTAGCTCAGCCGGTCCCCAAGCACGACCCGCGCGGCGTCGATGGCCAGCCCAGGCTCAAGCACGACCTCGTCACGCACTGGAAATGGGTAGAAGGTGGTGGCGCGCAACTTGACGCCGCGCAATGTGTGCATGCGCGGCGGCCGCAGCGGGGCGACGGTCTTGCCGGTGGACAGGCGTGCCGTAGGCACGTCAGCCCTTCCGAGCTTCGCCGACCTTGAGGTTGTGGGCTTCTTCGAGGGCGGACTTGATCCGCAGGAACGGCTCCATGATGTTCCGGCCGCGCAGGCGGCGCGGCAGCACGTCGCGGCCGGCCTCAGCCTCCTGCTCGAATCCCGGGAAGGCTTGCAGCACGAACTGGCCGTCGACCGTGCCGCGCACCCACAGAACCGGGACCTCGGTGCGGCCGCGCAGCTTGAGGAACTCCGCATCCCGCACCAGGATCAGGTCCAGTTTGGATTCGATCGTCTGCAGGATCGGGATGCCGATCAGGTCGTTGCAAATGTACTCGTGCAGCGTGTCGCCGTAGAGAACCTTCTGCAGGCTGGTGGGGCGGATGGCGCCGCTCACGCGAAACTCGAGCGGCCGCGTGAGCGCATCCGTCACCAGGCAGCCCCCGCGCAGGGCGGCGCCATCTTCGAACGTCGCCAGGTCGAGGAAGGCCAGGATTCGGTCGCCCGCAATCGGCTCTGGGGTGTCAGCCATGGTCCCACCCTTCCCTTCTGCATCGACGACATCTCCGACCCACAACCTTAAACTCTAGACTAAAGCCAGGCATCCCGCAAGGACCCTTCGGTAACCCATTCCTGGAACGCTCTCGCTCTCCCGACCTGGCTAGACGGACGAGAAGGCTGCGCCCAGCGCGGGAAACACCGTCAACGCCAGGAGCAGAAGCGTCAGCAGGATGAGCACCACCACCATCGTCCCGGTAATGAGGTTGAGCACGCGTCCATTGGCAAAGCGGCCCATGATCCGCCGGTCGTTGATCAGCGCCAACATGACAACCAGGATGACCGGCAGCAGAACGCCGTTCAGTGTCTGGCTAGCGAGCATGGCTTGGATGAGCGAGCGAATCGGGAGCAGGATGATCCCCGCCCCCAGGACGATCAGGGCCGTGTAGATCCCGAAGAACACCGGCGCCTCGCGCAGCCGGCGGTCGACGCCGGATTCCCAGCCAAACGCCTCGCAGACGACGTACGCCGTTGAGAGCGGCAGGATGGCGGCCGAGAACACCGAGGCATTCAGCAGTCCGAGGGCGAACAGCGTGGCGGCATACGGGCCGGCCAGCGGGCGCAATGCGTGGGCGGCATCTATGGCCGTATCGATCCTCAGGCCTCCGGCAAACAACGTAGCGGCGCTGGCGATGACAATGAAGCCTGCGACCAGCACGGCGAAGACCGACCCCACCAGAACATCCAGCCGTTCGTACGGCAGGTCCGCAGGCTTGAGCCCTTTGTCGACGATGGACGCCTGCTGGTAGAACTGCATCCACGGGGCGATCGTCGTGCCGATGACGGTGACGAACAGCGTGACGTAGCCAACGTCGAAGTGGAAGCTCGGCGTCACCGCCGCCTGAAGGACTTCCCCCCAGGCCGGGCGGGCAAGCACGCCCGAGGCGACGTAGGTCAGGTAGATCAGGCTGGCGACGAGGAAGACGCGCTCGACGCTCTTGTAGTTGCCCTTGACGATGATCAGCCAGACGACGACGGCGGCCAGCGGGACCGAGATGAACTTGGTGACGCCGAAGATCTCCATGCTGGCTGCCACGCCGGCGAACTCGCTGACCGTGTTGGCCAGGTTGGCCACGACCAGCAGCCCGAGCAGCACGGCCGTCGCCCTCAGCCCAAGCCGCTCGCGGATCAGGTCCGCCAGGCCCTTGCCGGTGACGATCCCCAACCGGGCGCTCATCTCCTGGACGATGATCAGCGCCAGCACGACCAGCGGAAGCATCCACAGCAGGCCGTAACCGTAATGCGCGCCGGCGACCGAGTAGGTCGTGATCCCGCCGGCGTCGTTGTCGACGTTGGCGGTGATGATCCCGGGGCCGAGGATCATGACCAGCAGTGCCAGGCGCAGGCGAAGCGGGCGAAGACGTTGGCTCAGGGTCATGGGAGTTGGAAGCTCAACCGGTCGGCCTGGTTAGTGGTACAGGCGCGGTAATCGCTTCTTCCACTTGGTCGGCAGGATCTTGTCCAGGGCATCATCGGCCGTCACGATCCCCTGCAGCCGCGTGTGCTCGTCCACGACCGGAATGGCCGACAGGTTGTACTTCGAGATCAACTGGGCGACCTTGTCCTGGCTGTCCAACGGCAGGACGCTGATGTAGCGATCGTGCATGAACTCCGAAACTCGCGTCGACGGGCGCACCATGACCAAGTCCTGCAGCGAAAAGACCCCCAGCAGACGACGCTCCGGATCCGTGACGTAGATGTAGTTGATTGTTTCGTCGGCGTGGGCCTGCTCCCGGAGCACGCTGAGCGCCTGCTGCGCCGTCAGCCCCGGGCGCATCGCAAAGTAGTCGGTCGTCATGATCCCGCCAGCGGACTCTTCGGGATACGTCAACAGCTGCTTGACCTCGGCGGCTTTATCCCCTTCCATCAAACGCAAGATCTCCTGGCTGCGGCCTTCGGGCAACTCGGCCAGCAGGTCGGCCGCTTCATCGGGCGACATCTCTTCCAGGACGTCGGCCACCTTCTCGTCCGGCATGGCCTCGATCAGGCTGGCCTGGAAGTCCGGCTCGACCTCTTCCAGCGTGTCGGCCAGCAGCTTCACGTCGAGCGACTCCAGGAGGCGGGCGCTCTCCGGGCGGCTCAAGTCGCTGATGATCTGGGCCAGGTCAGCCGGATGGAGATCGGCGATGCGATCCCCCGTGACCTTCAGGCGCATCGCCTGGTCACCCGGCAGGAGTTCCATGGCATGCCAGGAGATCATCCCGGATGGGGGTTTGCGCCGGAATGCCAGGCGCGGCACGAAGCGGGCCAGCCCGAGCCGGCGCAGCAGCCCCAGCGTTCCGGTGTCAACATTGGCGACGAAGTACTGCTGGTTGATGCGCGTCAGCTCCAGGTCGTTGACCCTCACCACGCGCACGCCGTTGACGTCGATGATCTGCTTGTCCAGCACATCCCGGGCGAGGTACAGATCGGTCTCCGCCGGCGTGTAGGCGGGCAGTTCCTCGCTGCGCTTGTTGAGCACGATCACCGGGGAGGTCATCGCGGCCACGTCGGCCATCGGGATCACGCGGTGCTGGCTCGCCCGCCTGGCCACCAGAGCCACCACCAGTGGATGGGCCGAAGCGGAGACCGTGCTGGCCAGCACCTCCTCCAGCTTGCCGACCGCCACGCCATCGACGTCGGTGATCGGCCGTCCCAACAGGTCACTCAGGAATGGCATGCTTGGCCCTCCCGCACCCTCTGCCCGGAGGCGGGCGACGATCGAGGGCGAATGCGGTTCATCGAGGTGAATCGCCGCTGGCTTGCTTCGGCGCATGGCCAACGGTCCTGCGGGCGCAGGCTCGGCCCCGCGCGCACGGCATTATACGACCGCATTCCCGCGGCGGGCAGGTTCCGGCGGGAATCGCGAAGACCGGCGGAGCCCGCACCCAGACCAGGATGGCGGATCAGCGTTGGGTGGGGAGTCCGGGCATCGCCGGACCGGGGATGCAGAGCAGATCGCTCAAGGCGGCGCGCATCGCCACCCGGTCATCCCACGGGTGTTCGATTTCGCCGAAGCACATCGACTGCTCGTGCCCCTTGCCGCATGCCAGCACGATGTCACCTGCGCGGGCCTGGGCCAGGCCGAACCGGATCGCCTGGCCACGATCAGGAATGCGCCAGAAGGTATGCCCCTCGATGCCCCCTCGGGCCGCGGCGCCGGCGGCCATCTCCGCCAGGATGGCGTCGAGCGATTCGGTGCGCGGGTCCTCGGCGGTCAGGATCGTCAGGTCGGCCAACTCGGCGGAGACCTCGGCCATCAGCCGCCGCTTCTCACGATCCCGCAGCCCGGCGGCGCCGAACACGGCGATCACCCGACCCGAGGTCATCGTGCGCGCCGCTTCCAGTGCCCGGCGAAGAGCATTCGGGGTGTGGGCGAAGTCGACCAGGGCGGCGAACGGCTGGCCAAGATCGATCGATTCCATTCGGCCGGGAACAGCGGATAGCGCGGCGATGCCTTCGGCGGCGGTCTTTGGGGCGATCCCCAGGCCTTCGACCGCCGTGGCAAAGGCGGCCAGGATGTTGGCCACATTGAAGTCGCCGCGCAGCCCGGAGCGGATCGGCTGGCGGTAGCCCGCACCCACCACTTCGAACGCCAGTCCATCCGGCGCGTGGGCGACATCCTGCGCGTACACGTCTGACGTGTGGGTGAGGCTGTAGCCAACCTGCCGGACGCGGGCCTGCGCCGCCAGGTAGGCATAGGAGTCGTCATCCCGGTTGAGGATTGCCGTCCGCGTCACCGGCTGCGGTTTGGGCGCGCTGTCCGACAAGCTGGCGAACAGCCGGCCCTTGGCCTGGCGATAAGCCTCGTAGCTCCCGTGGTAGTCCAGGTGCTCGTGCGTGATGTTCGTGACGACGCCCAGGTCGAAATCGCACGCGGCCACGCGGTGCTGCGCCAGGCCGTGCGACGTGGCCTCCAGGACACAGTGGGTGAGGCCGGCCTGCACCATCTGCGCCAAATAGCCCTGGACCTCCAGCGCCTCAGGCGTGGTGACATGAAAGCCGGTATCGAGAACACGGTCGCCGATAACGGCGTTGACCGTGCTGATGAGCCCGGCGCGCAGGCCGGCGGCCCGCAAGATGGCATAGATCAGGTTGCACGTGGTCGTCTTGCCGTCGGTGCCGGTGACGCCGATCATCACCAACCGGCGCGCCGGGTAGCCGTGCCAGGCGGCGGCGAGATGTGCCAGCTTCCAGCGCGCGTCGGCTACCTGCCGGTAGGGGACTCCCGACGCGGGATCGGGCCCTTCGCCCACGAGCAAGATGGCGCCACGGGCAGCGGCATCCGGGAGGTAGGAGCTCCCGTCGACCGTCAGGCCGGGTATGGCCACGAACACTGCGCCGGGGGATACCTGGCGCGAATCGGCGGTCACGCCCGACACATCACCGTCAGGCAGACCGCCGTGTTCGATCTCGGGGAGTTCGGCGAGAAGGTCGTGAAGGCGCATGGGGCTGCCAGCGTTCAGCGGTCAGCGCTCAGCCGGAAGGCCTCGTCCCCGTGGCCCGGCGTCCAGGACCGATAGCTGATCGCTGAGAGCTGATCGCTCTCCTACTGCAGACTCTGCCTCAGGCTCTCCAGCTTGCCGGCGACGGAGCCGTCGACGACGTGATCGCCGATGCGCAGGACCATCCCGCCCAGGATCCGGGCGTCGACCCGGAACGTAGTCGTTGCCCCGCCGCCGAGCTTGACCAGGACGTCCTTGCGGACCGTTTCCTGTTCCTCCGGCGTCAGCGGAAGGGCTGTCGTCACCTCGGCGCTGGCGCCGCTCACCACTTCGCCTTCGAGGACGGCAACCTTGCCGCCCTTCACGCCGCTGAAGAATTCCGCCAGCAGCGCACGCTGGCGCTTCTCATCGAGCGACTCGCCGATCAGCTTCTGCGTGGCAGCCATCGCCAGCGCCCCGACCTGGCCTCGCAGCTCAACCAGCTGCTGCAGCTTGGTCTGATCGGCCTCAACGGCCGCCGCGTTCCGCAGATTCTTGGCCTCCGCCTCGGCGCTGGCCTTGATCTCCAGCGCCACCTTCTCGGCGCGGTCCGAGGCCTCGCGGATCACTTGCGCCGCGTCCCTCTGGGCCTTGGCCAGGACGTCGGCGGCTTCCTTCTCGGCATTGGCACGCGCCTCGGCGGCCACGCGCGCGTCCTCAAGACCCTGGGCGATCGTCTGCTTACGCTTCTCCAGCATGCTCAGGATCGGTTTCCACGCCCACAGGCGCAGGACCAGGAGCAGCAGGATGAAGTTGACGATCTGCGAGATCAGGAAGGTGAGGTTGATCCCCAAGGGGGCTAGCGGTCCCACAATGACACCTCCCTGCGGGCTAGATGCCGACGAAGATCAGAATGAGCGACACGACCAGGGCGTAGATGGCGATGGCTTCGGTGAAGGCCACACCCAGGATCATGTTCACCAGGACGGTGCCCGACGTGTCGGGGTTGCGGCCGATGGCCTGCAGGGCACCCAGCACCAGCAAGCCGATGCCGATCCCAGGCCCGATGGCGCCCAGCCCGATGGCCAGGCCCGCACCCAGCGCGCGTGCTGCCAGAAGATCCATGCTCGATGTCCTCCTACGTTGTCCTTGCCGGACGCGGCCCGCGTCCGTACCCAAGCTCAAGAGTGACCGCTCAGTGGCCTACGCGTGCGCCGCGGCGGCCTCCGGGGCATGCGAGCCATCGCCATGGCCCTGCGTCGCCATGTTGATGAACACCAGCGCCAGCAGGGCGAAGACCACCGCCTGTATGGCGCCCACGAACAGCTCCAGCCCGTAGAACCCGGCGGGCAGGATGAACGGGATCAGGTTCGACATCACGAAGATCAGCACCGTGCCGGCGAAGATGTTGCCCAGAAGCCGGAAGGCGAACGAGATGATGCGGCTGAACTCCGAGATGATCTCGAGCAGGCCGGCGGCGAACTCGATCACGCCGATCGGCCCCTTGCTCAGCGCCGGGATATTGATGAACTTGACCAGGTAGCGCAGGCCCTGCGAGCGGAAACCCCAGGCCTGCACCAGCGCCATGGTCACCAGCGCCAGCGCCAGCGTGAAGTTCAGATCGGTGGCCACGCCGCGGATGAAGGGCGTGATGTTGCAGGCGGTGCACATGGCTTCCGCCTCGGCCGTGTGCTCACCTGCCGCGGCCTCACCCTCCGTGGCCTGCCTCTCAACCGGCTGCGTGCCGTCGACGGTGTAGAACGAGATCGGTCCGAGCTCGATCCGCCGAGGCGCATAGGCCGGGATGTTGGCCAGATGCGGCACTTCCAGAATGCCGATGCTCTCCGCCCCCGGCAGCAGCTTAAACCAGTTCCCCAGCAGGATGAAGAAGAACAGCGTCGCCACCAACGGGAAGATCGCCTTACCGCGCTTGCCGGCCACGTTGTCGGCGAAGTTGGCCAGCGCTTCGGCCACGGCCTCGACCATGCCGCCCAGGACACCCTTCGGCGGCCGGACATCGCCGCGGCGCGCATGCCGCAGCCCCAGCCCGACGAGCAGCAGGAGCAGGACATCGATGACCAGCGTCGTCAGGAACGTGTTGGTCATCCGCCCGCCGAACCAGGGCAGCGGTATGGGCTCGGCCGGCAGGCTGACGACGGGCAGCGCGCCGTACGGCGACTTGCCCAGCCCGCCGGCGTACAGGAAGCCCGTGAGCGGCCCGCACAACGCAACCACCGCGGCCACGGCGATGATGATCGTCAAGGCTTTGCGCACGCTACGACTCCTTCGTGCCGTCCAGGTTCGCCTGCTCCGCCTGGCTCACGCGCCGGGCATTGCGCAGGACGAACCAGACCATGACCACCAGACTAACCGGGATGCTCCCCAATACGAAGGTCAGGGTGAACGCCGGGCGAGTCCCCAACATGCGGTCGACCCAGATGCCCAGGAACAATGCCCCGACGGTGAAGGCGGCGGTGATGAACCCCGCCGACACGCCGACGCCGCTTGCGCGCCCTACGAGGCCCAACCCTTTTCCGATGCTGACGCTCGGGGGCTCTGCGGGCCGGGCCGCGGCGGCCTTCGGTTCGTCCGTCGGTCCTGGCATCATCTTGTCGCTTCCCACCCGGCGGCGGTGAAGTGTATCACGAGCACTGGCGGAAGGTCAACAAACAGGGCCGGATTCGGGGCCATTGCGAAAGCAGAATCCGGACGACCCCCCCTAGAACAGGCTGCTGGCGGCCTGGCTGGCCCATGCCAGCCACGGCGCGCTCAGGGTGCCGATCACGATGATGGCCAGGACGCACAGGCCGAGGGCCAGCGCGTACGTGCGCGGCACGGCGACCGGCTTGTCCTCATGCTCGGAGCGGTACAGGTAGACGACCTTGAGCACCGTCAGGTAGTAGTACAGCCCGATGATGGCGTTGAGCACCCCAACGAACGCCAGCCAGATCATCCCGCTCTCGACGGCCGCGGCGAACACGTACAGCTTGCCGACGAACCCGGCCAGCGGCGGCATGCCCGCCAGCGACAGCAGCGCCACCATCAGCGCCAGCGCCAACCCGGGCGATCGGCGGCTCAGCCCGGCGTAGTCCTTGATCTCCTCCGACCCCGAGGCCCGGGCAAACAGGATCACCACGGCGAAGGCCGCCAGGTTGCTGACCATGTAGGCCGCCAGGTAGAAGACGACGCTCGTGACCCCGAAGGCGCTCAGCGACACCAGCCCGATCAGGACGTACCCGGCATGCGCCACCGACGAGTACGCCAGCAGGCGCTTGATGTTCTTCTGCGCCAGCGCCAGCAGGTTGCCGACCGTCATGGTCAGCACGGCCAGCACGCTGAGCATCGGCACCCAGTAGGGCTCGACGTCGGGGAACGCGGCCAAGAGGACGCGCACCAGCACGGCGAAGCCCGCCGCCTTGGAGGCGGTCGAGACGAAGGCCGTGATGGGCGTCGGCGCGCCTTCGTACACGTCCGGTGACCAGAAGTGGAACGGCACCATCGAGACCTTGAACCCGAAACCGACGAGAACCAGGATCAGCGCGCCGGCCAGCACCCAGACCGACACCGCGCCGGCACGGAACTGCTCGGCCAGTGTGTACAGGTTCGTCGCGCCGGCCAGCCCGTAGATCAGACTGAAGCCGTACAGCATCACCGTCGAGGTCAGCGCTCCGAACAGGAAGTACTTGAGACCGGACTCGGTCGACTTGTCGTCCTGCTTGAGGAACCCGGCCAGGACATAGAGCGGGATCGAGGTGGTCTCGATCGCCAGGTAGAGCATCACGAGGTCGGACGCGGCGGCCATCAGGTTCATGCCCAACGCGGCGATCACCAGCAGTGCGTAGAACTCGCCCTTCTGACGGACGCCCTGGACGCCGGTCGTCAGCAGCGCGGTGATGGCGGCCGAGAACAGGAACAGGATGCGGAAGGTGAACGCCAGCCAGTCATCTCGCAGCATTCCGCCGAAGATCAGCCCTTGGTCCGCACGCGGCTGACTGAAGACGATCCCGGCGACCATGGTCGCCGCCAGGCCGATGGCCGTGAACCATCCCAGCCAGGCGCGGGAGCGCCCATGCCAGATGGCATCGACCAGCAGCACCAGGAGGGCAAGGACCAGCAGCAGGATCTCAGGCAGCAGGGCCTGGACCATCCAGGGTTCGAACAGCGGGACCGTCACTCACGCACCTCCGAGCAGGCGCAGCACGGCGTCGGCGCCAGACTGGACCATGGGCGCCATGACGGCCGGGTAGATGCCGAGCAGAATCAGGATGCCGGCCAGAATCACCAGCGCCAGCTTGTCCTTGCGCGTGATCGGGCTGATATGCCCCTCGAATTCGGCCGGCATGGCGCCGAAGAAGACGCGCCCGATGACGCGCATGATGTAAGCCGCCGTCACAACGATGGCAATGGCGGCGACGAGCGCCACCAGCGGCTGCCGCTGCCACAGGCCCATGAAGATCGGGAACTCGGCCACGAAGCCCGAAAAGCCGGGCATGCCCATGGAGACCAGGCCGCCGACGATGAACGCCACGGCGACCAGCGGCATGACCTTGGCGAAGCCGCCCAGCTTGGGAATCTCGCGCGTATGCGCCCGGTCGTAGACCATGCCGACGACAGCGAAGAAGAGAGCCGTCATCACGCCGTGCGAGAACATCTGCAGCCCCGCCCCGGTCAGCCCCGGCCGGTTGAGCGTGGCGAAGCCGAGCATCACCAGCCCCATGTGCGACACGGACGAGAAACCGATGACGTACTTGAAATCGGTCTGCACCATGGCGATGAACGCGCCGTAGACAACGTTGATCGTCGCCAGCACCAGGATCAGCCCCGACCAGTAGCGCGCCCCTTCCGGCAGCAGCATGATACCGACGCGCAGTGCGGCGAAGGCGCCGAGCTTCATCAGCACGCCGGCGTGGAACATCGACACGGCGGTCGGCGCCGCCACGTGGCCATCCGGCGACCAGTTGTGGACCGGGAAGATGCCGCCCAGCACGGCGAACCCGAAGAAGACGATCGGGAACCAGAAGACCTGGTACGGTATCGTGGCACCGAAGAACGAGACCGTGCCGCTGAAGGCGCCTGCCTGCGCCGCCTGCTGCAGCTCGATCAGGTCGAACGACCGCAGCCCGGCGGTGTAGTACAGCGCCAGCCCGCCGACCAGGGCGATGACCGAGCCGATGAACAGGTACAGCGTCAGCTTCATCGCCGCGTATTCGCGCGTCACCTGCCAGCCCCATATGGAGATCAGCAGGTACATCGGGAAGACGGCGATCTCATAGAAGAAGAACAGCTGGAACAGATCCTGCGAGACAAAGACGCCGAACACACCAGTGGCCAGGATGAACAGGAAGGCGAAGAACTCGCGCGGCCGGTCGTCGATGCCCCACGAGATCAGCACGCCGGTGAACATCACCACGCCCGTGAGCAGCACCAGCGGCAGGTTCATGCCGTCGACTGCCACGTGGTAGGAGACTCCCAGCTGCGGGATCCAGGGGGTCTTCTCCGCCATCTGATAGCCGCCGGCGGCCATGTCGTACGAGATGTAGGCCCACAGCGACAGCAGCAGGTCGATCGCGGCCGCCGTCAGTGCGGCCACGCGGATCGCCGTCTTGCGCTCGGCCGGGAAGAGCAGGATCAGCATCCCGGCCGCGATCGGCGTGAAGACAATGATGCTCAGGATAGGAAAGGTCATGATCAGCTCTCTCGAGAAGCGGTCAGCACAGGACGTTCAGCCATCCGCGGACGGCTGCCCGCCGCTATCCGAACAACCTCATCACCGTCGCATTGATCACCGAGACAATCCACGCCGGCCAGACGCCGATGACCAGCATCAGCACCATCAGCGGAGCAATGGCCAGGACCTCACGCCGGTTGATCTCGAGGGCGTGCCCCTGCCAGGCCTCGTTCAGCGGCCCGTGCAGGACCTGGCGCACGCTCTTGAGGATGTAGATGCCGGTGATCAGCAGCCCCAGCATGGCTACGGCGGTGTAAGCGGTGAAGATCGGCCAGGCGCCCCGCACGATCATGAATTCGGACACGAATCCGTTCAAGCCGGGCAGCCCGAGCGAGGCCATTGCGGTGAAGAGCAGGATCCCGCCATAGATCGGCGCCAGCGGGAACAGCCCGCCGTAGGCGTTCAGGTCGCGGGTGTGCGTTCGATCGTATAGCACGCCGACGAGCAAGAACATGCCGGCCGCCGAGAGACCATGGTTGAACATCTGCAGAACCGCCCCGTTCAGGGCGATGACCGCGTCTCCGGCCGAGAGCGTCCCGCGCGCGTAGGCCGCGGCGGCTATGCCGAGCACGACGAAGCCCATGTGGTTGACCGACGAATAGGCCACCAGGCGCTTGAAATCGCTCTGGCCCCAGGAGGCGAACGCGCCAAAGATGATGGCGGCCACGGCCAGCAGCGCCAGGATGCCGGCATAGTCATGCGCCTGCTTGGGATACAGCGGGAGCACGAGGCGGAGGAACCCGTAGGCGCCGAGCTTCAGCAGCACACCGGCCAGGATCATCGAGCCCGCCGTCGGCGCCTCGGTGTGCGCGTCCGGCAGCCAGGTGTGGAACGGCCACACCGGCACCTTGATGGCGAAGGCGATGACGAACGCCCAGAAGGCGATCGCCTTGACGGTCTCGATCGGCAGCGTGATCGGGAGGCCGTACATCGTCAGCGGCTCGCGCAGCAGCGGGAAGGTCCGCGTGATCGTGACCAGGTCGAAGGTGCCCGCGGCCGTGCCGATCATCTGGATCGCCAGCAGCAATCCAAGCGATCCGGCCATGGTGTAGATCAGGAACTTGTACGAGGCGTACGTTCGGGCGCTCATCACCTTGCCCCGACCGTAGGCGCGCTCACCCTTCTCGCTGCCCCACTGGTTGATCAGGAAGTACATCGGCACCAGGCCGATCTCCCAGAAGACGAAGAACAGGAACAGGTCGAGGGCCATGAAGACCCCGAGCATGCCGGTCTCGAGCAGCAGGAACAGCGCCATGTAGCCGCGGACATTCTTCTCGATGCTGAACGAGATCAGGATGGCCGGCGGCGTGAGCAGCGTGGTCAGCAGGACCATCGGCAAGGAGATGCCGTCCACGCCCAGGTGGAAAGTGGCGTTGATGGCCGCATACCAGGTCGCCTGCTCGGTGAACTGGTAGTCGGCGGCGCCAGGATCGTAGCGCAGCCACAGCACGATCGACAGCGCCAGCGGGACCAGGCTGAGCAGAAACGCCGCCCAGCGCACCAGCCGCAGCCTCTGGCCCGGCAGCAGCATCATCACCAGCGCCGCGGCCCCTGGGGTGAAGAGGATCAGAGAGAGAAGATGACTGTTGAAGAAGTCCATCGATCCGATCTCCGCCCGGCCCTACGGCCGAACCAGCAGGACATAGGAGAGCAGCAGCGCCACGAAGGCAACGCCCACGACGAGATAGCCCTGCACCCGGCCGGTCTGGATCACGCGTCCGCCGCGGCCGGCGCGTTTGATGCTCTCGCCCACCAGATCGCCGGCGCCGTTGACGACCGGCAGGTCGATGTAGCGGCGCAGGTAGGTGCCGACGCTGCCCGCCACCAGGGCAATCGTGTGCAGCACGCCGTCAATCACCTTGCCATCCAGGAACTTGTAGGTGAACGTCTCCGCCAACCAGTAGGCCGGGGCGACAACGAAGCGCTCATACAGCTCGTCGAAGTAGTACTTGCGCTTGAGCAGCGTGTGGACCGGACCCAGCGCCCTGATCAGCGGGTCGGGCGCGCCGGCCTTTGCATTGCGGTAGACCAGCCACCCTCCCAGCAGTCCGAGCAGCGACACGCCGATCGACGTCAGCAGCGGGATCGGGCTGAAGGCCACCGGGTGCGGATGCTCGAGCAGCGTGCCGCCGACGAAATCGTGCATCCAGTTCGGCAGCAGGCCGCCAATCAACGGAAAGTCCTCGGGGATGCCGGCCCAGCCGGCGGCCACCGCAAACACGGCCAGCACGATCAGCGGCAGCGTCATCGTCCACTTCGACTCGTGGGCGTGCCCGGCCGCCTGCGTGCGCGGCTGCCCCAGGAAGGTGAGCGTGATCTGGCGCATGGTGTAGAAGGCGGTCAGCAGCGCCGCCAGTGCCAGCGTGCCGAAGACCAGCAGCCGGCCGTTGGCGAAGGCGTCGGCGAAGATCTCGTCCTTCGACCAGAAGCCGGCGGTGATCAGCGGGAACCCGGCCAGCGCCAGACCGCCGATCAGGAAGGTCCAGAAGGTGGCCGGCATCTTCGAGCGCAGCCCACCCATGTTGAGCATGTCCTGCGGGTCGGTGTGGGCGTGAGTCTCATGTTCCCCATGCTCCATGCCGTGGATCACCGAGCCGGAACCGAGGAACAGCAGCGCCTTGAAGAAGGCGTGCGTAATCAAATGAAACGCCGCGGCCACGAAGGCGCCGATACCGACGGCCGCCACCATGTAGCCGAGCTGCGAGATGGTCGAATAGGCCAGCACGCGCTTGATGTCGTTCTTCGCCACGGCGATCGTGGCGGCGAACAGGGCCGTGAAGGCGCCCACGGCCGAGACGACCAGCATGGGCGTCGTCAGCGCCCCACCCTCTTCCCATCCTGCGGAGAGCAGCGGGAACATGCGTAGCGTCAGGTACACGCCGGCCGAGACCATCGTGGCGGCGTGGATCATGGCCGAGACTGGCGTCGGGCCTTCCATCGCGTCCGGCAGCCACACGTGCAGGGGGAACTGCGCCGATTTGCCGACGGTGCCCATGAACAGCAGGATGCCGCATGCCCCGGCGATCGACAGCCCCAGGAAGGCCGGTGTCGTCGCCAGGTGATGAAGCACCTCTTCGTTGGCCAGGATGGCGCGGTAGTTCAGCGTGCCGGTGGCCGAGTACAGGTAGGCCAGGCCGAGCAGCATGAACACGTCGCCGATGCGGGTGGTCATGAAGGCCTTAACCATCGCCTTCTTGGCCGAGTCCTTGCCGAACCAGAAGCCGATTAGGAGATACGAGCACAGCCCCATGATCTCCCAGCCGACGAACAGCAGCAGCAGGTTGTCGGAGACCACCAGGGTGAGCATGCCGAAGGCGAACAGCGAGATGAAGGCGAAGAAGCGCGCATACATCGGCTCGAGCCCGCCGCCATGCGGGGGCAGGCCTGCCCGGTCATGCGCCTCGCGCGGCTGGCCGTAGTTGTGGTAGCCGACGCTGTAAACGAAGATCGCCAGGCAGGTCCAGGCGACGAAGAACAGCGTGGCGGCGCTGAGCGGGTCGATCAGGACGCCGATCGACAGCGCCGTCGCGCCGGTGGGTAACCATGGGAACGACAGCTCGATCGGGTGCTCGCCCAGGTGCGGCGCCGTCACGGCCGCGATGAAGACCGCCATGGCCATTCCCCACGAGAGCAGCATGGCGCCGATGGCGACGCTGTGGCTCAGCCGGTTGCTGCGGTTCGTGAACAGCACGATCAGGCCGAAGGCCAGCAGCGGGGGAAGCGGGATTAGCAGGGTCAGGATCTCAGGTCGCATGCGCGCCGCCTACCACTTCATCAGGTTGATCTCGTCTACCACCACGGTCGAGCGGCGGCGGTAGATCGAGATGATCAAGGCCAGGCCGACAGACGCCTCGGAGGCTGCCACGGCGAATACGATCAGTGTGAAGACCTGGCCGGCGATCAGCCCGGGCGTCAGGTAGCGCCAGAAGGCCACCAGGTTCAGGTTGACCGCGTTGAGCATCAGCTCGATGCCCATCAGGATGCCGACCGCGTTGCGCCGCGCCAGGACGCCGAAGGCGCCGACGCAGAACAGCAGCGCCGACAAGATCAGATACCACGACAGCGGGATCATTCTCCGCCCTCCTCGGCCGCGTCGGCCGGCCGGGCGATGGCCATGGCGCCGATCAGCGCCGCCAGCAGGAGCACCGAGGCAACCTCAAACGGCAGCAGGAAGCGGTTGACGTCCACGAGCGCCGTGCCCAGGTCCGATAGACCGGAGTCGGCCGCGGGCTGCGCCGTCGGCCCAGCCTGGGCGAAGGCCGGCACCTGAAGGATGAGCGCCAGCAGTCCGCCGAGCAGCACTAGCGCGCTGATCAGGGCCAGCCACCAGGAGGGGTTGTGGGTCGGCCCCGTGTCGGCCATCACCCGGCGGGTGAGCATCACGGCGAAAATGATCAGGATGGCGATCGCCCCGATGTACACGACCACCTGCACCACCGCCAGGAAGTTGGCGTTGAGCAGCACGAAGAGCACCGCCACCCCGGCCAGGCTGACGATCAGCCACAGGGCGGCGTGCACCAGCTTGGGTGAGGCGACGACCATCACGCCGGCCAGCAGCGTGACGAAGCCGGTCACCAGGAAGACGATCTGCAAGACGGTCATCGAGCACGTCTCCGTGAACGGACTCAGCGGGCGATGCCTGTCGAGAGGCCGCCGGCGGTGGCGCGAAGCCGCTCTTCGCGGAGGCGGACCGAGCGGCCATACGCGCCCAGCACGGCCATCGTCCCCACGAACAATGCCCCGTTGGCCGCCAGCAGCGCCAGGATGCGGCTCCACCCCTGCTCGACCGCCAGCTTGTCGACCACGGCCGTCAGGGAAACGATCAGCAGCGCCAGCGGCGTCAGGAACTTCCAGTTGAGCGACAGCAGCTGATCGATGCGCACCCGCGGGAACGAGCCGCGGATCCAGACCGTGATGAACCAGACGACGAATGCCTTGGCGAAGAAGTAGACCAGGCCGAGCAGCGGGAACTGCTCGGCGCCCGGGCCCTGCCATCCGCCCAGGAAGAGCGTCGAGAACAGCACGCCGACGGTGAAGGCGTGCAGGAACTCGCCGACGTAGAACATGCCGAAGGCCAGCCCGCCGTACTCGATGTTGAATCCGGCGACGATCTCGGACTCGCCTTCCATCAGGTCGAACGGCGCGCGGCCGTTCTCGGCCACGGACGAGATCAGGAACACGAGCGCCGCCAGCGGGGCGGCGGTGATGAACCACATGTCCTTCTGCGCCTCGACGATGGCGGCGATGCCCATCGAGCCGGCCAGCATCGTCGGCACCAGCAGCGTCAGCACCATCGGGATCTCATACGACACCAGCTGTGCCACGGCGCGGAAGGCGCCCAGCAGGGCGAACTTGTTGTTCGACGACCAGCCGGCCATGATGATGCCCAGCGTGCCGATGGCGCCGACGGAGACGATGTACAGGATGCCGACGTTGAGATCCGTGCCCAGGAAGCCGGGAGCGAAGGGCACAACCGCCCAGATCCCCACGACCGACATCACCACCAGCAGCGGCGCCAGCCAGTAGACGGGCTTGTCGATGCCGTCGGGGACGACGATCTCTTTGCCGATCAGCTTGACGAAATCGGCTACGGTTTGGAACACGCCCCACGGTCCCACGCGATTTGGCCCGTAGCGGTCCTGAAAACGCCCGAGGAGCTTGCGCTCGGCGACGATCAGCAAGAAGCAGACCAGGAGCAGGACCGTGGCCAGGATCGCCGCTCCAAGGAAGCGCAGCAGCGTCAGCGCCGCAACGGGCTGCATGCCCCAGCCGGTCACCAGGTCCATCAGCCATTGGCCGATCAGTCCGAAGGGATCACCCATGCGCAATCCGCTCCTTCACACCATACAAGACAATGGCTGATGTCCACAGCCCATCAGCCATTTGGAAGAAGTACACCCGGCTAGACCCACTCGAGGGCGCCCTTGCGCCAGGCATACAGCAGGCCGGCCGCCAGGATGAGCAGGAACAGCACACCCTCCAGCACCATGTAGAGCTGCATCTGCTGGTAGGCGACCGCCCAGGGGAACAGGAACACCGCCTCGACGTCGAAGACGACGAAGATCAGGGCAAAGATGTAGTACGAGGCCCGGAACTGCACCCAGGTCTCCCCGACGGTTTCGATGCCGCATTCGTAGGTCGTACCCTTGATGGCGTTCGGCTTGCGGGGGCCGAGCAGGATGCCCATCAGCACCGCCACGGCGGGCAGCAGCAGCCCGATTGGCAGCAGGAAGGCCACGAAGACCCACGGATCGTGCATGCTCGCTCCTGAGCGGGGGACGGCGCCGGCGCGCTCCGGACGGGGCGGACAATCGGCGGGTCGCGCGCCCGCCGCTTCAGTCGCCCGCCGGCCTGGCCGGGCCTGGATTGAAGGTGAGTTTATCATGAGAGCCAGCGACCGTCAAAGCCGGCCGGCCCTGGGACGTACATTCCTGCCTCGCTCGGTCGAATCCCCCACCCATCGGGTGCAGGGGCTGCCTGCGCCCCGGATGCTATAATCCGCGCGTGCTCCCCCCTTTGTCATCATCGGATTGGGACACCTTCCTCGCCCGCCAGCCCGAGGCCCATCTGCTTCAGACCACCGCCTGGGGCCGGTTGAAGACCGCCTTCGGCTGGTCCGCGCATTGGGTGATCGTCGGAGAGGCGGGCGCGCAGGTGCTCGTCCGGCAGCTGGCCCCGGCCATGCGCATCGCCTATGTCCCCATGGGCCCGGTGGGCGCCTGGCTCCCAGACCTCGTCCCGGCGCTGCGGGCCTTCGCCCGCCGCCAGCGCTGCTTTGTCCTCAAGCTCGAGCCCGACGCGCCCGATGGCTCGCCGCTCAGCGATCCACTGCGCGCGCTCGGGTTCGCCCCAAGCCTGCACACCGTCCAGCCGCGCCGCACGTTGATCATCGACCTCGGATCGTCGGACGACGAGGTCCTGGCGCGCATGCACCAGAAGACGCGCTACAACATCCGCCTGGCCGGGCGCAAGGGTGTCAGCGTCCGCCCTTGGGAAGACCTCTCCGCTTTCGGGGCGATGATGCAGGCCACCGCGGTGCGCGACCAGTTCGGCGCGCACGCCTCGGACTACTACGCCCGCGCCTACGATCTGTTCCACCCCGCGGGTGATTGTGAACTGTTGGTGGCGGAATTTGAGGGTCGACCCCTGGCAGCGCTGATGGCCTTTGCCCGGGGCTCACGGGCCTGGTACCTCTACGGGGCCTCGACCGACATCGAGCGCAACCGCATGCCAACCTACCTGCTCCAGTGGGAGGCCATGCGCTGGGCGCGCCGCCGCGGCTGCCGGACGTACGACCTGTGGGGCGTGCCCGACGCCGAGGCGGAGACGCTTGAGTCGCAGTTCGAGCAGCGCGGCGATGGGCTGTGGGGTATCTATCGTTTCAAGCGCGGCTTCGGCGGAGACCTGCGGCGCTCGATCGGCACCTGGGATCATCCGTTGCAGCCGCCGATCTACGCCCTGTACAGGGCCGTGATCGCCCGGCGCGCGGAGGCCTAGGTGGAACTGCGCCAGACAACCGTGCGGTATCGCACTGAGTGGACGGCCGCGCTGGCGGACCTTCCGCCGGCGCATGTCCTGCAGACCTGGGAGTGGGGCGAGTTCAAGGCACGCTACGGCTGGGAGCCGGAGCGAATCGTCTGGCGCACCTCCGATGGTCGTCCTGTGGCGGCGGCTCAGATGCTGGCGCGCACGCTGCGGGTGCCGGGGATCGGCCTGCGTCGCAGCGTGCTGTACTCCCCGCGCGGCCCGGTCCTCGACTGGGCGGCGCCCGAGGTAGCCGAGGCTGTCCTGCGCGACCTGCTCGACCTGGCGCGGCGGCCCGGCGTTATCCAGGTCAAGATCGACCCGGACCTTCCGGTCGGGTACGGCCCTCCCGGATCGGACGATGCCGAACCCGATCCGACCGGCGAACGCATTGCCGGGCTGCTGCCCGCCCTCGGCTTCCATCCGTCGCCCGAGCAGGTGCAGTTCCGCAACACCTTCGTGCTTGACCTGCGCCCGGAGGAAGGGCAGCTGCTGGCGCAGATGAAGCAGAAGACGCGCTACAATGTCCGGCTGGCCGAGCGTCATGGCGTGCGCGTCCGCACCGGCACCGCCGACGACATTCCCCTGCTCTACCGGATGTACGCTGAGACGTCGCTGCGCGACGGGTTCGTGATCCGCACCCCCGAGTACTATCAGGATGTGTGGGGCCGATTCATGTTGGCGGGGCTGGCCCAGCCGCTCCTGGCGGAGGTCGATAGCCAGTCGGTGGCGGCGCTGATCGTCTACCGCTGCGGTCCGCGGGCCTGGTACCTGTACGGCATGTCGCGCGACCTTCACCGTGACAGGATGCCAAACTACCTGCTGCAGTGGGAGGCCATCCGCTGGAGCAAGGCCGCCGGCTGCACGCACTACGACCTATGGGGCGCGCCGGATCGGATCGACCCACACGACCCGATGTGGGGCGTGTTCCGCTTCAAGGAAGGGTTGGGCGGACGACTGGTGCGAACGTTGGGCGCGTGGGATGCGACCTCGCACCCAGCCGCCTATCGTCTGTACCACTCGCTGCTCCCCGCCCTGCTCAGCCTGCTGCGGCATCGCGGCCGCAGCGCGACGCGCCAGTCGCTCGAGTAGAGGTTCCGGCCCTCGGGAGCCCTGTCTGCTGCGACAACTGCAGGAGGTTCACATGATCAAGCTCGACCTACGCAAGCAACTCAAGCACCTGTACAACCCGTCCAGCAAGGAGCCATCGCTGATCGATGTGCCGGCAATGACTTTCGCCTGCATCGATGGCCGTGGCGATCCCAACGGGCCCGACTTCGCAGCAGCCACCGGCGCGCTGTATGCCTTCTCCTACACGATCAAGTTCATGGTCAAGAAGGAGCGCGCTCTCGACTACCCCGTGATGGCGCTCGAAGGCCTGTGGTCGATCGAGGGGAAAGCGGACTTTGCCTTGGGCGACTTTGATCGGCGGGAGGCCTGGCTGTGGACGCTGATGATCATGCAGCCGGAGGCGGCCGGCCCTGATCTGTGGCCGCTGGCGCTTGAGCAGGCCGCGCGCCGAGGGACGCCGTTCTTGGAGAGGCTGCATTTCGAGCGCGTGCACGAGGGGCGCTCAGCGCAGATCATGCACATCGGGCCATACTCCACGGAGCCGGCAACGCTCGACCGTCTGCACGGATTCATTCGTGCGCAGGGCCTTCGGCCGCGCGGCAGGCACCACGAGATCTATCTGGGCGACCCGCGCCGCAGCGCGCCAGAGAAGCTGAAGACCGTCCTGCGGCACCCGGTCGAGTCAGCGAGGTAGGCAGGGCAAGCGGGCACCGGCCCCGTGGAGCGCGTGATGAATGAACCGCCCATCGAGTCACGCTCTGCGTTCCGTGTCGTCGGCATCCAGGTTCGGGCAGGAGCCGGCGGGCTGAACCCGCCCGAGGCCTGGGCCCAGCTCTGGCCCCGCGTGGGTGAGATCCATGATCAGGCTGGAGACGGCGCGTATGGGGTCAGTGCGAACTTCGACCCCGCGTCGGGGAGCTTCGACTACTTGGCTGGTGTACGCGTCACCTCAGACGCTGCGCCCCCGCCCGGTATGCATTCCGCCTTCCTCCCGACCCAGCGATGCGCGGTGTTCACGTGCACGCTGGCAACCCTGATGCAGGTTCTCCACGCGGCCAATCACGAATGGCTGCCTGCCTCGGCGTTCCAGAGGGGCGATGGCCCGGAAATCGAATGGTATCCGCCGGCATTCGACGGCGCAGACCCGGCTTCGACGTTCACCATCTCCATTCCTGTCTCCCCTTGAAGCGAGGCGTGATGACACGCGGGCATGAGGGCGCCCGCCGGGACGGAATGCCGAAGTCGAGGAGGGAATGTCGACTCGGGAGCGTCGCGGAAAGGAGACGCCGCGCGTGAATGCATCGGCTGAGCTCTTGGGGCGTCTTTCCGGGACCGTCGACGCCTTCTGCCAGATGATCGAGCATCTTCCGGCGCGCGCCCTGCTGGAGAAGCCTTGGGGGCCGCGCCAGGTGCTGTGCCACCTCCTCTACTGGCACGAGACCTACGTCAGGCAGATTGAAACCCAGCGGACCGGAAGGGGCTGGCTGCTGCCGGAAGGTACCCTCAAGGAGTTGAACGCGCAGGCGGTTGCCTCGCTGGCGACTGTCGGCGCGCCGACGTTGCTGGCCCGCTTTCGGACCGCCAACAGCCGGTTGTGCCGCATGGCCAGCGAGCCAAAATCCGCCGGCGTGCACATCCAGCTCAAGCTGAATTCGAAGAGCTGGCCGCTGGATGAGTTCCTCGATCGGGTCGAGGCCCACATCCGCCGCCACGGTGACGAGATCCAGCGGACTCATGCGCCGCGCGGCGGCGCGGCCCGAAGCTGATCCCTACTTCACGCCCGTTCCCCGCGTGCAGCCTGTGCTACAGTACGCTGCACGCACCGCCCGCAGACTGAGGAGCGCTCATGCTGAGCGAACGGCTTCCCCGCATCGCCCTCGGTACCTTCCCCACCCCGGTCACGGCCTTGCCCCGGCTTTCGGCCTGGCTCGACGGCCCCGACCTGTGGATCAAACGTGACGACCTGACCGGCCTGGCGATGGGAGGCAACAAGACGCGCAAGCTTGAGCTGCTGCTGGCCGAAGCCGAGGCGCAGGGCGCGCGGACGCTGGTGACACGCGGCGCGGTGCAATCCAACCACTGTCGGCAGACCGCCGCGGCCGCCGCCGCCCGCGGACTGCAGTCCATCCTCGTCCTGCGCGGCGAACCGCCTACATCGGTCAACGGGAACCTGCTGCTCGACCAGCTGCTCGGCGCCCGGCTGGTCTGGACGCACGGGCGCGACCCGCAGTCCATGCTGGAACAGACCGTGTCCCAGGCGGAGGCCGACCATCTTCGGCCGTATCTAGTTCCCTACGGCGGATCAAGCCCGCTGGGCGCCAGCGCCTACGCACTGGCGCTTGAGGAGTGTCTGGCGCAAGGGCCGGCACCGGCGTGGATCGTCGCCGCGTCCTCCTCGGGGGGTACGCAGGCCGGGCTGGTGGCCGGCGCGCGGCTTCTCGGTTTCGAAGGCAAGATCCTCGGCATCAGTGTGGACATGCCCTCTGGCACATTGCGCGCCGAGGTTGCGCGACTGGCATCCGAAGTCTGCGCCCTCCTCGGCAAGCCAGCCAACGTTTCTGCCGCCGAGGTCCTGGTAGACGATCGCTTCGCCGCCCCAGGCTACGGCGTGCTTACCAGCGTGGAACGCCAGGCGATCGAGATCTTCGCCCGGCAGGAGGGAATCCTGCTCGATCCGGTGTACACGGGCCGCGCCGCCGGGGGTCTGCTCACGCTGGCCAGGGAAGGCTGCTTCGGCGCAGGCGAAACGGTGCTGTTCTGGCACACGGGCGGAACACCGGCGCTCTTTGCCTATGCATCGGAGCTCGGCTCGCCCTAGACTCCCCGCTCTCCATCCGCAACCCCCCTGATGATGTGCACGGTCGGCAAACCGGTCGCCCGCGTGCGACGGTCCTCTCGCCGCTGCGGCGGAGGCGATCGCGACGGTGCCGCGCGCCTCGGCCGGATCCGCCAGTACCCCCAGGTGACCACACCAGAGGCCAGCTTTATAGCTGCGCGTGCCCCAAGGGGGCCTTGCCGGCGTTCTGGCCGTCGCTTCGCGCCAGACGGCGCAGGGCAAGGCCGATGCCAGGAGTGTGGTCCATCAGGCCGTGAGGATCAAGTTGGCCACGCGCCAGTTGTCCCAGGGGCTGGACCACCCACCACGTCGCTCCCTCCCCACAACCGCATGGGATCCTTCGCGAGAACCTGCACATCCATCGATCGATGACCACCGAGGGTTCAATCGGCCACCCGCAAGGCCAGTGTCTTGGGGGCACGCTACCCTCGCGCAGGGCTCCCAAGCACCTTGTGGCTGTGACCAGCCTCGTTCACGGCGCGGAAATCGGGGAGGTCTTGGCTAAGTGAATCAACAGTGAGCCAACTCTGAAGTGCCGGATCCGTTGATCGCCGTCCTTCAACAGGCGATTCAGCGTGAACTCCAGGGGTTCGGTCGCGATTTCTGGGTCGACGACCATCTTGATGACGCTCAAGTTGCGCGCGGCCTTCCCCGTCGGAGCGCCAAGGGCGCGCAAAGCTGCCCGGGCGCAGGAGAGGGGTGTCTCGAAAAGGAAACGGCGCCTCACTCGGGCAGGGAGGAATGGATAGAAGGTGTCGAACAGCAGGGCAAGGACAACGTGGGGCAGGCCTCGGCTGGTTGGGAACGCGATGTCGATCGCATGGAGCATCGTGCCTCCAGGGCGAAGAAGGCCATCCATGTGATTGCAGACTCGTTCGAACTGCGGCGGCGGCACGTGCTCCAGAGCGGATGCGCTGTAGATGCAGTCGAAGTAGGCCAGTGGAAGATCGGGAAGGCTGTCCTCGCCGAGGCGACCGAGGACGTACTTCACCTCGGGGTGCGCCCGGATGTGCTCGTGAGGATCTCGACTGCGGGTCCAGAACGGATCGGATTCTGAGGCCCCAAAATCGTCGACCGACCAGACCTCGCATCCCTTCTCCCGCGCCAGGTAGGTTGGGAGCCAAGAGTAGCCTGCGCCAACATCGAGAACCCTCTGCCCTTGCTCCCACGGAATCGAGTTGATGATCCAGCCGCAGTCGAAGCCTTTGAGATTCAAGTGGATGTCCGGCTTGGCCACGATCTTGTAGCCCAACATTCGCCTCGTGTCCGCCAGCGCGATCTCGGTAACGCTGTAGCGGGCTTTCCGACGGGGGGTCAACTCAGATCCTCCTTGCCATGCCGGACATGGGGGTAGGGCATCAAGCCTTCGGCATGAGATGGACACATCTCTTCGCTGTTCGACTAGCCGTGGGCAGTCCTCTTGCGCGTCAGCGACTCAGGCGTCAGGCGGCTCAGGGCGGCGTGGAGCAGCAGCACCGTGTTGCGCCAATCATCAAGCCGGATCAGCCCGGCAGGCGAGTGCGGGTAGCGCACGGGCACCGAGACGCTGATCGCCGGGATTCCCTTGCGCGCCCGGTGAATGGAGCCGGCATCGGTGCCGCCCCCGCCGGGCTGCCGGAACTGGTATGGAAGGCGTGCAGACCTAGCCACCGCCTCCACATGCTCGAGGAGCCGACGGTCGGAGACCGTCGCACGGTCCGCCGTGTACAGCGCCGGCCCGAGGCCCAGACGGGTGTTGTAAGCCGTGTTCTCCGAACCATCCCAGGTGGGCAGGTCACGCGCCGGCGTGCAGTCGATGGCGATGGCCATCTGAGGGTCCAGGCGATGGGCCGCCACACCGGCGCCGCGCAGCCCGACTTCCTCTTGCACACTGAACGTCGCCATCAGGTCAATACTCGCCGGTGCCGCCTGGAACAGCTCGATCAGGATCGCCACGCCCAGCCGGTCATCGAGAGCTTTGGCCGAGACCGCATCCCCAAGCCGGGCCAGCGGCGTGGCGAAGGCCGCCCGGTCGCCGATCCGCACACGCTCCAGGGCGTCGTCGCGGGTGCGCGCCCCGACATCCAAGCGCATCTGGTCGAAGCCCGGTGTCCGTCGCTTGTCGCCCGGTGCGGAGAGGTGCGGCGGCGTCATGCCGATCACGCCGGGCACACGATCCTTCCCGACCCAGAAGGCCTTGCCCAGCAGTTGATGTGGCGCGATCCCGCCCACGGTCGCCACATGGAGATACCCGTCCGCCTCGGCACCGGTCAGCATCAGACCGACCTCGTCCATGTGCGCCGACAGCATCACGCGCACGCAGCGCCGGGCGGTGCCCTTGCGAACGGCAATGAGGTTCCCCAGGGCGTCCACGAGTACTTCATCCGCCAGGGGCTCGACCTGTTCGCGAACCAGCCTCCGAACCTCACCCTCATCGCCGGAGACGCCGACAGCTTCGGTGAGGGCGCGCAGGAGGGCCAAGTGCGATCGTTGCGCCGTGCGGGATGGGCGGGTGCGTGCCATGGCCCCTCAGCCTCGGTCCAGGGAACTGGCGGCGGCATCGTCGAGGCCGCACACAAACTCCGTCAGGACGGCAGCCGTGCGGCGGATGTCCTCAAGGTCGACGACCTCAACCGGTGAATGCATGTTGCGGACAGGGACGAACAGGCAGCCGGTTGCCACGCCGGAGCCGGCGACCTGGAGCAGGTCGGCGTCGCTTTCGGAGTAGCGGGGCATCGGCTCAAGCGTGAGTGGCACCTCCGCCCGCTCCGCGGCCAGGCGCAGGCGTTCGTGGACGGCAGGATGGGCTGCGGGCCCCCAGCCATTGGAGGGCCCGCCGCCCAGTGGGAAGGTGAGGTGCTCGGCCTCGCCGTGCCCCCGGCCATAGGTCGTATCGACCACCAATGCGATGGCGGGCGGGGCTGCGTGGGTGATTGTGCGGGCGCCCAGTCCGCCGGTCTCCTCCTGGACGAGGCCGGCCAGGACCACGTCCCAGGCATGGCCTGCACGCGACAGCGAGTGCAGGGCGAGCGTCAGGGCGGCCAGTCCTGCCCGGTTGTCGAGCGCCGGGCCGGCGACCACCCCGTCGCCGAGTTGGATGCCCATGCGGTCGAAGGTAATCGCATCCCCGATCCGAACCAGGGCCTGCAACTGCCGGGCACCCAGGCCGGTGTCAACCAGGAAAGCTCCCAGCGGAATCGAGTCCCCATCCTTCTCGGGGGGCAGGCAGTGTTCGGGCGGGCGGACCAGCAACCCCGGGACCAGCCGCTTGCCATGCACCAGCACCCGTTGCCCTGCCAGGTGCTCAGTGAGCGTGCTACCCGCCGAGGCGATGCGCAGGAAGCCGCCCTCGAAATCGGCGACCACCAGGCCGATGGCATCCATGTGCGCCGTGAGCATAACGGATGGCCGTGGCTTCTTGCCGCTGCCGCGGCAGGTGGCGTACACGGAGCCGGCCGGGGTGCGGCGGACCTCGTCCGCCAGGGGGGCCCACGCGGCCTGCAGCCGGTCGGCGACGGCGGTCTCCCGACCTGGGATAGCGGGCAGCCTCATCAGATCCAGGAGTAATGGCAGCAGGTCGTCAGGCATCCTGTCTCATCCCGGGGTCGGGGTTTCCGTCTGTGTCGGTGTCTCGCTGGGAATCGGCGTGTCGGTGGACGTCGGCGTGGATGTGTCGGTTGGGACCGGCGTCAGCGTCTGCGTGGGTGTAGGCGTCGCTGTAGACGGCGTGAAGACGAGCAGCGTTTGCGTGATCGACGGTGTCAACGTCGGGCCGGGGATCGGCGTGTCGCTGGGCAGGGACGGGCTGGCGGTGGCGGTCAGGGTCGGCGTGACCACCGGTGTCGGGGTCGCCTCGCCGGGGGCGCGGCGGATGGCGATCAACCCGGCACAGTAGCACGGCA
>Ga0315295_10000203_pt1 | contig 50141 bp, 37 predicted proteins | sample YL17G14_0_MG_FD_204453 | JGI IMG/M metagenome (GOLD analysis project Ga0315295, IMG submission 204453) | Sediment microbial communities from Yellowstone Lake, YNP, Wyoming, USA - YL17G14_0 | ecosystem: Environmental > Aquatic > Freshwater > Lake > Sediment | place: USA: Wyoming | collected... | reverse complement strand
TTCCAGATGGCCGAAGTGGCTATGCCGAGGTTACTTTTTCGTGAAATTCTTGAGCGAATCAGACAATTGAGAGCCAGCCCACAACTTGCGGGGGCAGGATGACAGGCAAAAGAGCGAAAATTCGCACCACTGAGGAGAAATCACCGGTCGAGGTGCGTCGAAAAAACGCCAAAATCATGGATTTTCGACGGATTAGCGTTTTTGGAGCCTTTCTGAATAGCTCCCGGGCCAAGTTGTTGACCGGACGTGTTGAAATTGAAGCCCTGATTATGGTACGATTGACCGTGTCGCGTGCAGGAGTACCGATTATGACGTTAAATGGGAAATCCCGGTATAGAGGTATTGCGTTGACAGACAGGAAGCGGTTTGATGGAGAGAGCTGGAGCGGTAGGCTTGGACTTTCCAAGTCTTGTTCGACACGCCAATTTCCTCTATAATACTGTCCAGCGAACGTTGATTCGTTTTTCATACCGCTGACAGCGGTTTCGTTTTGCAGGAGAGCAACATGAGAAGGTTATTGCTCATCTCAATTATCATCGCGGCAGGGTGCACTCAATGCAGCTTCGGCCAGTCTTCTGCGAAAAGCGAGCCAGAAAAGACCACCCCCACACCCGGCATCGTTTACAGCAATCCGCGTGTTTACAACGTGGACTATTCGTTTGAGATGTCCCCCGACCCGAATAAGATAGACCGAGCCAAAGACCTCAAAGTGTGGATACCCATACCACGCGAATGGGATTCTCAAAAGGCGGTGAAGATCATTTCCATTCAGCCGGAACCCCACGGCCGATACGTTGATCCCGAATATGGAAATCCGATGCTCTTCTGGGATTTTGGCAAAGAGCCCGAGCGATCTTCCTACAGGGTCGATATCAAATTCCGGCTTGAGTCATACGAGGTCAGCGTGGAGGTTGATCCAAACCGGGTAGGTCCCTACGACAAAGCGAGCAACGAGTACGCCCTCTATACCCGAAGTACCCATACCATCAGTATCACCCCGAAGATAATAGAAATGGCACAGGAGGCTGTTGGCGATGAAACGAATCCGTACTTGCAAGCGGAGCGAATCGTCAAATTCGTCTATAAGAAGATGAACTTCAAGGTCTTCGACTATGAGCGAGGCAGAGGAACCGATTGCCTGCTGGCGTATCCGGTTACCGATGAAAAGACAGGGCTGGAGTATTACGAGGGTTGCTGCAACCAGTATTCGGCATTCATGGTGGCCTTGTGTCGGGCTGTCGGCATCCCCGCCAGGTGCGTTTCTGGATATATCGGCTGGTATCCATGGATAGAATCGGACCAGGTGAAGAACTATCCGTTCGAAACGAAGCTGTCGCCGGGAGGCTTGGCCGCGACGCAACATTATACTGAACTCGGGCCCCATATGTGGAGCGAGTTCCTTATTCCCAACTACGGCTGGATTCCCACCAATCCCTCGTCAGGCACAATTGACCATCAGAACAACGAAAGGTGGATCAAGAGCAAAGGACGTGATGTGCTGCTCGGGCCGGGTGTTCCCCCACAAGACGGGGATGGTTATGGCACGCAATGGGTCGCACTACACGACGGCAGAGCAGACGCACTGTTCGACGGGGTGGAGAACATCGCGAAGATACGGACGATCAAGGTTACAGTCCTGCACCATTCAGATCCATTCCCAGCAGATGGACTGGCTGGCTATCCTGAGAATCCTCCGAGGTCAGAGGACCCAGAAAGAGATCTTAGACATTGGCGTCAAGGAGTCTTGGGTTGGCCCTCTTCCTGCATAAGAAGTTTCGAGCCGGAGAATCTGAATTTAGACCAATTCTACAGAGACCATCCACGTGCCATAGATGATAGAGAAGCCTTCGTCTGCCATATGCTTCGCAGACAATTAGGCGATGAACAGTTCTCCACACTGGTCAGTAGGTATATAGAGCTGCGACAGAAATCCGGCCAGGCTGTACCGGCAAGTCGTTTCCAGGAATTGGCTGAGGATATTTCAGGACAATCACTGAAATGGTTTTTCGACCAATGGGTGAATAGCACGGAACTACCCCGGCTTAAACTGGAAAATGTCACCGCCACAAAAGACAATGAGGGCTGGCAGATTCAGGGACGCCTTGTGCAATTAGGCAACACTGCTTTCCGGCTGCCCATTGATTTTGCTATTGATACGAAAAATGGAAGAGAAAAGCAAAGGCTTTGGATTGAAAAGAAAGCAGCAGGTTTCGAGTTTCGCACGCGCCATGAACCCCGCAGACTTGTGGTGGATCCTGATTATGAAGTTCTCAAGGTTCAAAAGATACCTCCACGCCTTTCGTGGTTTTGGGATGTTGATCCTGAGTTTATCGTAATTTACGGGACATCAGGTGAGGCTCAAGCAAATGAGAGTACCGCGGAGCGGTTTGCCGAAGACTATCTCGAGTACGATCGTAGAATCATCAAGGCGGATATAGATGTGAATGATGCTGATCTGAAGACCAAGTGTGTGTTTTTGATCGGCAGACCTGAGACTAACAGAATCGCACAGCGGTTTAAAGACAGTTTCCCAATCAAGTTCGACGACGCCCGGTTTGCCTGGCAGGGAACGATGTACGATAAGCCAACCGAAGGGGTGGCCCAAGTGATCGAAAGCCCTCTGGGCGGTAAGGGGCTAATGGTCATGTATGCCGGCTTGAGCCCGGAAGCCACGCTGAAGTTGTGCGATCTGGAGTTGTATGATGCAGGCCATTCCTACGTTATTTTCGAAGGTGACAAACAATTGCTCACGGGCGATTGGGAAGATACGGACAGTAATTTGTATTGGAATTTCCGATAGTGCAGGCGCCACCCATAATCGAGGTACAAACGTAGGACACCATTACAAATAGCAGAGAAAAAGCAGAATCAGATGAAGGGGACTTTTTCAACAGCCCCACGTTTACCTAAATCAGCGGGTGGGGTGGGGTTCTGCCCCACCGTTCTCATTCCCGGAAGGCTCTCTTCGCGTGTTCGTGACTTGTTTGAAATAATACCCTCCCTCGAATTTGGCGCGTATGGCCCTGTCACAGGTATAATCCGGCTCCGGCGTTTATCACTTTATCCGCTTCCAGCAGTCACCGGGACTCCTCACGGAGGATTTGGCGGACTCTCGGAACCGCGTTCTTGATTGCTGGTAGCCCTGATGCGACGAACGCTTTCGTGACATGCCGGGTCGGTGGGGCAAGCCAAACCCTACAAAATCCGGGGGGATGATGGGAAAGTTATGTGGGAGATTGCCGTGGGCCTTCGGGCCTCGGAGTGACGGTCGGCGGCGGATTTCTACAAGATTCAGATACTCTGGATGGAGTCACGCTCGAGAACGATGCCGGCGAATCGCCAGATTTTCTCGAATTGCCGGTACGGAATGAGCCTGGCGCCGGTGACGGGGTCGGCGACGGTCACGGCATCGTCCGAGACGTCGAGGATGGCAATACAGTGGTCCAGCAGAAAGGCATCCCTCACGACGGCCAGGGTAAGGCCGGCGTCCCGGAGCTGCTCGATGGAGTCAAAATGACGGTAGCGGCATCGCAAGCCCTCGGCGCCGTACCTCTTTTGCAGAGCCGATGTAAGGCACGTCGGAAGCGTGCCCGTGACGGGACTCGAATAGGAAAGGACGGCAATCTCGCCCTCGTCGGCGGGCAGGCCCAGTCTTCCCAGGGCCGTAACCGCTGCGGCGGGGCCGCATGTATAGTCCGTGGTCTGGCGACAGATGCCGTTGGAATCGAATCGGGTCTTGAGATTCGCCAGCCGGTCTTTAATCAGGGCCGGAACCAGAAAAGGCAGGACCGAAAACCAGACAACGAAACCGGCCATCACCACGCAGACACTGAGCTGCTCCCATCTGCGAGGCAGCCGCGATAACGGGACCGTCAGCCCCATCGATACGGCCAGGGATAGAGTGACGAACTTGGCCCGACCGATCGCAAACCAAATGAAAGGCCGCATAAAATACAAAGCACTGTCGAACCTGACCAGGGCCAGCATAGCAATCAGCCCTAATGGAAGCAGATAGCCCAATATCCAGTAAGGTGCGCGAAAACGTGAAAAAAGCCTCCCCAGCAAAACACCCAAAAAGGCAACAAGGATGACACCGATAGTCTCTACCCAAGGATTCATTCTCACCCCTTCAGACCTCACAAGCTTATTGTTGTATTGTAGCAAAATATGGCCTCGCAGTCAAGCGAATTGTCAGACCCTGGAAGAACGAACTGTGACCGAAGGCAGAGCCGATAATCCAATGCCCCCGATCAGGAATGAGACAGTCCGTGGCGGGGCGCAAACGGAACAACGTCCTATAGAATCGCCGGCAACGCCTGGTGAATCACGGCGGATTCACAGGATGGACCCCGCCTATCTTGATCCCGCTCCGGACTCGTCAACCGCAGTTTTTTTCAGTTTTATGGGCATCTCAGGTTGATTCACAGCGGCCGTATGCCGATAATACTGTAAACAGTTTGAGATACTAAAGATATGCGAACGCGAAATCCTGGAACGTAAGAAATAAGGAGAATGGTAATGTCACACGTGCGACCGATAACAGCGGCGATTTTGCTTGTGTTTGTGGTTACTTTGACGGGCTGTTTCTCGTCCCATCCGGAAGACATAAAGGCATTTCTGATGCCGCAACAGGTTGACGTCACAATGAAGCAGTACATCCTGCAGCCCCCGGATGAGATTGAGGTCCATTGCACCAAGGCGCCGGAAATCAATCTTCAGCGTCAGCAGATTCGGCCGGACGGCAAGGTGAGCTACGAAGCCATCGGTGAATTACAGGCGGCCGGAAAGACCTGTACACAGGTTGCCGAAGTCCTGCGGGACAAGATCGTCGAGCTGTACAAATTATCCGGCGACAACCCGATCGACATTCGCGTCGTCGCGTTCCGAAGCAAGAGATACTATGTCCTCGGACAGGTGGCCTCGCCGGGAGCTCAGGTCTTTTCGGGACGTGATACGGTTCTCAGCGCCATAGCGCTTGCAGGCAGTCCGACCGTATTAGCCTGGCAGGAGCGTATCCAGGTCATCCGGCCGTCACACGACAGCAACGCCAGGCCGAAGATCTTCGAGATCAACTTCGACCGCATGAGCGCCCACGGCGATACAACGAAGAACGTTCTGCTGGAGGACGGCGACGTCATCTTCGTGCCGCCGACCATCCTGGCGGCCGCGGCTATGAAGATAGAAGAATTCATACGACCTATCGCGCGCGCCTTCTCCGGTTACTACTTAACGCAGCCGCGGGAGTTTCCCGGCGCCGTCGGCGCGGCCGGCTTCTATTGACAGGCTTCCTCTTAACCGGCGCGTGACGAGTGCAAGAACAAGAGGGTGGTAGTCCGATGAAGCGGCAAGATGATTTGAGGAGGGTGCACATTGCCAGCACGATCTGGTTCGTTCTGGCGGTGGGCTATATTCTGGTCCTGGCGCTGCGGCAGGCCGGCGTCAGGTGGTGGGTCGTATTTTCCCTATCAGGGCATGGGCTGTTGATCGCCTCCGTCCTGATCAGCTTGTACTTGTTCGCCATCTTCAGGGGGATCAGCAGCAGCCAGAAAGTCCTGCTCGAGCACCCACTGACCAGCACGACGTATTATGCCATGTTTTACGTTGTGACCCCCTTCCTGGGTGGGCTGGCCGGTTGTCTGGGAACGATCGGTGCACCCACGGCCGGGCAATTCCTGCTTGGCATCTCAATGGGAACACTCGGGATTACGTTTCTGGTATGGGTAATTCTCGATCCGGCAATCGGGCTGCTTGAAATGCTCCTGCCTGCCAGCCGAGCCCATCGTATCCAGCGACTCGCCCAGACAAGGGCCGAAAAAGAGCTCAAACAGAAGCAGCGTGAGCATTTGCTGGCCCAGGTGCTGGCAAACGAGGATACAGACCGGCGCTATTGGCGCGAGCTGCTGAAACCGCAGGCCGAGAGGCTTGCCGGCCTGCTGGCGCACGATGGAACCGACTTGAAACAGGCAGAGCGTGAAGCGGTCAGCATTGGTGTAAGCGCCTGGCAAACCGGAGGACTAAGCTGTATGCGCGAGGTCCGTGACATGGCGATAGCCCTCTGCAAACAGATGAGCCGCGACAAAGCAGTTGTGGATTACGTCAGCTTCTGGTGGGACGGCATCGGAAACTGGCACGCCACGCCGCTGAGCTCACCGAGGTAATCCCTCATGTGCAGAAAGACACCTGCTTCGCAGCCGGCTACGCGGCCGTACCGCTTCCTTGTGCGTGGGTACAGATTATTATCGGCGCGACTTCTCTTATTCCCAAAATAGAAACCTCAACCACCGGCCGCCGTTTGATGGACAAGCGGCCGGTGATGAGTATTGGAAAAGGCAAAGTCTCACCGTTCGTCTTTTCCTGTAAATATTCGCAAATGCGTGTGTCCAGCCCGCTCACAATGTCTCGCGTCTGCGCAGCCAGCCGACAAAGCAGATGCCGATGCCGGCCAGCACCACAGCCCCGGGCGCAGGAATCCTCGGCAGCGGCTCACCCACTCTGACGGCCCATTCCTCGAATCCGGCGTTATTCGCATAGTGCTCGCCGAACCGCGAATAAAAGTAAACATGGCTCCCATCGCTCTGATCGAAGAGGCTCTCGGGAATGTAAGCAAGCATATCCCCGGAGCCGCTCCCGCGACCGAGCCTGTAATCCAGCAGAATCCAGTTATCTGCACCGGCGTCCATGTCATACACCTGTGTGCTGAGGCTCCCCGGATATCCAGACAAATCGCCCGCATTCGCCAGATAAATCTCCATCGTATCCAGCGACAACAGGCTGCCCCCGACGGCTCCCTTCTGGTTAATATCCAGGAGAAACTCTCTGTAGAGGGTTCCGTTTAGCGACACTGTCGGAACATCATCCAGCAACAACGACCGGGTGAATTGGGGGGAATTATTCTCGTCCAGCTCCAAAGGCCGGGCATCTGTGTTGTACCCTTGCGATACGGCCTGGTTTGTCGAAAGCCTGACAAAGGGTTCTATTACACCTGTTCCGGTTGTCTGCGGATCGATCTGCACGAAAAAGGCAAGATCGATGTATCCGGAGCTTCCCGCCGTCGTAAGATCCAACGTTGGGCCGCCCAATGCAGGCATGCAAAATCCTCCAACGAGCACCATAAGAACGATAGAACATACCCTCGTCTTCCTTGCCCTTCTTCGCACGGCAGGTACAACGGCGGCTCCTATAGGCACCGCACCCCGCCAATTACCAACCGGTCCAAACAAGCCGGACCACGACACCCTCCCCGTCCAAAACAACACCAAGTCCAACAAGATTCTCACACCATCCTTAGCTCTCATAATTGTCCATCCTTAAACATCAAGAGCCCTTCATGGAACGGGCAGTTACATCCTATAGAACCTGCCTTCGTCGCGCCCGCTCATGAAGGTGTTATTGCGGCCACTGACTGCCACAGGGTCATGGCCTTCGCACATAAAGCTCAGATATTAAGCCGCAATGAGGAGGCCCCCTAACACTTCCGGCGTTCTCTACTTCGTAAATCATGCCTGCAGGTCCGGTTTTGCCGGCTTCCGACCTGCGTCCGATGAACGGCAGTGGAATCTCACACAAGGACAACCGCAAAGATTTTATGCCACTTCCCCCTTTACGCAGTCTTGCTAATCTAACATTTAGCCTGTGAAATTCACTTGCGAAGCGAAGTGCCCCACACACACTCAGTCCGATAATCCGGCTCATTTCGTGATCTGAGAGCCGGTCTTTGGCTGTATCTCCGAGATATACGACGTCGTCAGAATCGACGAAGCGGGCATTCGTTACAGACAGCCCTTCCACTACATCCGCCGAAAAAAAGGCTGAAAACCCTACCATTCCATTGGTATTCCTGCCACGCACCATCTGGTCTCTGTCTCCTTACAGAGTGCGCTGACATTCACCACACAATCTGACGGCCACCCTCACACGCAAGCCACAAGATGGCCTCCGCCATAAATGTCGATTTTCCTCAATCGACATGTCATTAGTATATAGTACGAAAGACAATTAGTGAAGCATAAATGCCTATACAATGAGCCTACGCACCGTTATTTTCGGACTGTCGGAAATCAAAACTATTACCAGCCGTGCACGCCGAATCATTTTGATCCGATTGACCTCGATGCAAAAATGTGTGAATAGAATCTCTCCCGCCCGGGTAAACCGCCATCTCAAAACGCACGTGTTCTACAGGTTTAATTCCGGGAGCGTGAAATGTAACGAAGTTAGACTGTGATCCCCGTGAGCTTTATAAAAGTTAGTTAAGGTGGGTCTTCCTGCACCGTAGTGCGGGGAAGAAAAGAAGTGAAAAAAGGTGTGTTCTGAAGCACTGGGCGGCGAAATATCAGCCTCAAACACGCTACTCAGTCGCCGATGGGGGCCGCCTGTGCGCCCTCGTATGTTGCGGACAGATCTCTGGCATCTGTTACGAATCTCAGGAGCATCGCAATTTTGCTTTCGACGCGGACTTTACGAAAGATGTTTCGCGTATGGGTCTTTACTGTACCGGTTTTTATATGCAGGGCGCGCGCGATGCCCCCGTTTCTGAGACCCTGACAAATCAACTCCGCGATTTGGCGCTCCCGAGGCGTCAGGTTATATCTATTCTGCACGTATAACCACTGCTTATTGTTGAGCAGCACGATGTCCGGCTCTTTACGCCGGGGGTCAGTATCCTTACCATTCTGGGCTCGTGAATTCGGTAATTGCAGCATGGCTATCTACCCTCCTGCAGCTCTTTGAGCAGACGTTGTGCGTCGGCCCGGTCTGCGGTTGACAACCTCCCTATCCGGTTTTCCAGGTCCAGTGCCTGGTTCAACTGTTCGATGGCCTTGTCCTTCTGCCCGTTTTTGGCCAGCGCTCTGGCCATGTGAAAGCGAGTGCCAACACTTGCCGGCGTGGTACCCAGATAAAGGCCCATACACTTGGTAAAATCCTGGACGGCCTTCTCGTATTCCCCCAGCCGGTAGTACACCACGCCGCGGGTATCAAGGAGGTCTGCGTAATTCGGCTCCGCCTGCAGTCCTTTCTGAGCAAGTTCCAGGGCTTCAAGGTACTTACCCTGCTCTTCACAGAGAATCCATGCCAGATTGTTGATGGCGATCACATTACCAGGCTGCAGCTCAAGCAGCCTCTGGTACAGCACTGCTGATTCACCAGCACGGCCGGCCGTTTCCAGCAGCAGGACAGCAAGCACGTTCATAGCCTCGAGACTGTCAGGATTATCTCTCAAGACCATCCGGAGCCAATCTTCGGCCATCTTCTTTGCCTGGCTGTCCTGAGCCGTCGACAAATCCTTTGCCACAGCAGCAACTGTACGGCCGTCTTTGGGGTGATTCTGGTACCAATCCATGACTTTTTCGTTTAATGCGCTCCACTGTTGGTCGTCCTTGAGCAGCCGCGCATGGGCCAATAGTGGGGCCGGATCGTTTGGATCCAACTCCTGCAGTGCATCAAGCTCCTTTTGCGCTCTGGGCTTGTTGTTATTCTTGTACATCGCAACGGCCAGGGCTATTCCGCAGCGCTTGCGAGCGAGACCATCGGCCGTAGCGACCTGCTTTTTCAGCAGCTCCATAGCTTTTTTCAGATCACCAGCCTGCATGTACATATTGGCCAGTAACAGAGCAGCATCGACATCCGTCGGATCCGATTCATACAGAACCCGCAGAGTCGGAATGGCCAGCACCGGTGATCGGACCGCCTCTGCATTTGCTTTCAACAGGAGCAGCCTCTTGTCGCTGGGTTCGTGGGCGAGACCTCGTAAAGCGGCATCCATGGCCTTTTCGGGCTGTCCTCGTTTCATCGCTATTTCACCCATGAGGACCCAGGCTTCACTCGTCTCAGGCCGGTCCTGAGCTATTTCTGTAAGGATTTTCTCGGCATTGCCCACAGCCGGAGCGCTGCCTTTGGAAAGCAGCAAGCGAGCATGCAACAGCCGAAGCTCAATATCGTCCTGGTTTGTCTGAAAGGCTTTCTGAAGGAGAGTTTCCCCTTCGTGGACCTTGTTCGGCTCCCGAGACGCCAACAGCAGCGAAATCCCGCGCTTTTGAATGCTGATGTCGTCAGAAACCAGAGACAGCGCACGCTGGATGTCCGCAGCAGCAGCGTCCAGTTGACCTGTCGAACGATGGAAGTCGCTTCTGGCCACCCACACCTCAACGTTATTAGGTTCCGTCAGAGCCGCACGTTCGAGGTCTTTCGCCGCGGCGTCGGTTTGGCCCAGGGAAGCAAACGTCCGAGCGTGAAGAATATAGCCGGACGCATTGTTCAGCCTATTGAGTATTTCATCCGAGAGCCGCATCGCTTCATCCGGTTTGCCCTGGCGAATATGGAGCTGGATTTGGGCCGCCGTCACCGCAAGCGAATTAGGATCCCGGCTCTTCAACCCGGCCAGCAGCGCCTCCGCTTCGTCGAATTTGTTTTGCTGCATCTGGAGCAACGCAAGAGACAGACAGGCCGCCTGGTTGTTGGGATCGTTGCTGAGCATATCCTGCAGAACGCCGGAGGCGGAATCCAGCTCGCCGCGTCTGAGGTAGCTTTGCAGCTTGAGCTTTTGTAATTCCGGATGGTACAGTTCCTGCCTGGATGCGCGTTTGAGGACCTGCTCGGCTTCCTCGTACTCCTTTGCGCCATACAGCGCAGCAACGGCCGGGATGATGACACGCAGGTCATCGGGTGAGATGCGCAGAGCCTCACGGTACATCGACAGCGCTAATTGCGCCTCGCCTGCGCGTTCATAAGACCTGGCTAAGAGCAAACGGCTGGCCTGGTCATTCGGATTGGCTAACATGTTCTCCTGCAAAAGGGAGGTAATCTGGGGATAGTGACTCTTAAAATCGTCCGCAGCGAACCAGACCCGTGCCTGCTCGTACCGCCACTGCCAGCCGCCCTGGCCCTCAAGGGATTTAATCTCGTCAACGAGTTTCTGGGCCCGTTCGGAATCTCGGATAACCGGCTCACATAACAGGAGCCGGCGTTTGATGAGAATATCGTTGGGCAGTTTTTCCGTAAACTCAGAAAGTAAGGCATAAGCACTGTCCAGACGCTCCCAGCGGGTATAAAACTGAACAAGCAATAGAACCAGATCACGCCGGACAACCGGTTCACGGACGCGTGTTAAAGCACGCTTAATCAGTTCTTCACAGCTTTGCCAGTTGTCTTGCTGGTCCAGCAAGATTGCCAAGTATTCCACCAGTTCGACTGTCTCTGGATACTCCTCAACGGCGCCATTCAATCTCAGGATTGCCTCGTCAGTTTTGTTCTGGGCCGCAAGCAGCTCGACTTCAGCCATGACGATCCGTGCCGGGGATACTTGGGTCTGCTTTAGTTGATTCAGCAGGGTTCCGGCTTCGTCGAATTTTTTCTGCTGCAATGCAAGCTGAACTTGCAGAAGTTTGACGTCATCAGAGGCTCCTGACGTTTTTTCCAGAGCGGCCAACTGCTTCTGCAAATCCCGCCACATTTGGGCCTGTCCTCGTTGGGTCCCCTCTGAGCCTGCTGACAATAGTTGTATTTGAGCCTGCAGGTGCAGCAGAGCAGGCTCCGGATTGTCCGGCGCAAGCTTGCTCGCTTGTTCTGCCTGCTCGGCTGCTTCCGCCCACCTTCCGGATCGGGCCAGCAGCTTCGCCAGGGCCAAATGCCCCTCATAAGAACCCGGACTCTCAGAAATGAATGTGTGCAACTGGCGCAACGCGGATTGCATGTCCCCCAGACGTGCCAGGGCCAGGGCCAGCGCCAGCCGGACCTGTGCCGATTTATTACCTGATTCCATCGACTGCCGCCAATACTTGACGGCCTCAAGCAAATTTCCCTGTTCAGCAGCTACCAGACCCTGCAGAAAAGCCGTTACCGGAGGGGAAACATTCTTCTTGTTCAGCTCAGAGATGCAGCCGTTGGCGTCCTCGATATGTCCGCACCGGATGAACAGCTCGGCCGCAAGAGGCATAAAATCCCACGGCTGAGACGACAGTTCTCTCAGCCCTTCTTTCGCTACCGTTAACATCTTCTCAGGCGACTTCGACTTCAACGCGAGCAGTGCCCACGTTTGCCACAGACCCTGGTCCGCCGGCGCGGCCTTTTGCACCTGCCGAAGATGTTCCTCCGCCTTGTCCAGCGCACCGCAATCGACAAGCTCCCTGGCCAGCCGCAGCCGAACGGTCGAATCTGAAAGGTCCTTGCCTTCGGCCTGCTCCAAATCAGCCAAAGCCAGGGAAAGGTTCTTACTCCTTAGATGAAAATCGGCGCGGACGATATAGGCCAGCGGTGAGGAGGAGTTATTCTGGACTGCCGCGTCAAACCATTGGAGCGCCGTGCCCTGAAAATCCGCCGGTCGCTGCTCCACGAGCTGACCCAGGACTTCGTAGGCCAGCACCTGGTCGGGATGTTCCTGCACAATGCCTTTCAATTCGGCTGCCGCCTCTGCGAATTTCCGCTGTGCGGCCAGAGCCAGAGCCAGCATCCGGCGAATTCCCGGGTCCCGGCTGGTTTCAAGCTGCCTTCTGGCGATGAGCTCTGCCTCGCCGGGGCTGCCGATCCCCAGGTAGATTTCTGTCAGGTTCATCGCGGCTGTTACGTTGTCCTTATCCACTCTCAAGACGGCACGGTAGGCACCGATAGTTTGCTGAATATTGCTGCTCCTGGCGGGCCGGATATTCTGCTGAGCACGAGCGTATTTGAGCAGCGTCTCCACGTCATCTCGTTGGACGGCGAGATAACGGCCCAGTTGCTCAGCCGCCTCCTCCCATTGTTGAGCGTCGTAGGCTTTGTTGCCGAGAACAAGCCCCTGCTCGGACCTGCCCGTTTTGTGCCATTGGCGAAGCGCATAGGCGCCTCCACCCATGACGAGCAGACCAATAATCAGGACTGCTGCCAATTTCCAGTTAAAATATCTGACCGGCATTTGCCCACCCTTTCTGGCCAATCAAAACTGGCTGATGAAGTTATTGAAAAGTTTTTTGGTTGTTTGCCAACATATCCACAGGTCCATCTTCAGCGACAGGCTTCTGACGTACTCGACGTCGTAATGAATCCACTCCTGAAAGTCCCTCATCGGCTTGCGCGTCCTGAGAATCTGCCAGAGTCCCGTAATCCCCGGCCGAACCGATAACCGGGCGTCGCGCCAAAACGGACACAACGTGTTCTCCGACTCCGGCGAAGGCCGCGGGCCGACAACGCTCATCTGGCCAAGCAGAACATTGAAAAACTGGGGTATTTCGTCGATGTATGTCTCCCTCAGAAACCAGCCGACGGTATTGATTCGCGGATCGTCGGCCATTTTGAACTGCGGGCCGTCCACCTGACTGATGACGCGAAGTTTCTCCTGTATTGCGTGAGCCCCGGTCACCATCGTTCTGAATTTCAGGCAGCCAAATTCCCTGCCGTGCAGCCCTTGGCGCTTGTCTTTATAAAAGACCGGACCCGGCGAGGTTAATCGTATGGCCAGCGCTACAAAGGGCATTAAAGGGGCAAACAGAATGAGCACCACCGTGGCGACAACGTAGTCCGTGATTCGCTTGAGACATCGAGCGTAAGAAAACCTCCCCCATTGGCGAAAAGGACTTGCGGGCACTTGCGCCAGACTCTGCAACGAGTAGCCCCCCTTCAGACGGCCCCCTGCACGCCCGGTCTTATGCCTCCAATCGTCTTGGGACCCCTTCATCACGCAGTTCTGCACGAGCTGATTCTTCGGCACGCGGATGTCCGGGCCTATGATTGAAGAATGGACGATGGCTCCCTGCTCGATTTCGACGTGGTCGCTGACGACGGCCGGGCCAACGATGACCACGTCAGAACCAACGCGGATATTGTTTCCAAAGAGTACCGGCCCGACGATCCTCGGATTACCCGAAATCCTGCTCGAATCCTGCGCTCCCTGCCTGTCGTTGCGGCGATGTGACAGTTGCTCGCCGCACAAGCTCAGCAGCCCTTCCTCGGTTTCCAAATCCAGTACCGTTCCGCCCACGCGTATCGCGCGCAGCCTCAGCCCTTCGCAGCGGCATTTCTCGGACAATAAGGCAAAAGACTGAGGCAAACCGCCGCCGGCCAGGAGACCAGACGGCAGGTCTGCGCGAATAAAGAGATGATGAGGCCAATCGGCGGAGGTGAAGGCGAACTCAGCCCAATCGCAGTACACGCGACGGAAACCTGCAACCTTGCCTTCGGTAGTCACTCGCACTTTTTCCCGCTCACCCAGCAGCTCCGGATCGGCGGCAACCGCCACGACGTCCGCTCCGACGCCCGACAAGGCTCCTTCGAGCAGCTCGATGTTTATCCTGGTGGCAAAGCGCCCGTTGGAAACAACAAACCAGGAATCAGGAGATTTCCCGCCTCTGATTCCGACAGCAGGCTCGCAGGAACCAGGCACGTCTTCCCGGTAGTATGTCACACTGGGCTGAGCAGAAGAAGACTGCCGCTGCGCCCCGCCGCGGGGAGCGTCTGCGCCGGAGCCAAGCCTCCAGTCTTCCGGGACGGCGTACGTCGTTTGGCCGAAGCTCCATCCTGCGGGCCGTCCCTTTCCTTCAACCGGTCGCAAGCAACGGCCCAATCCCTCGAAAACAAGGCCCGCGAGAAGCTCATTACTCAGAGCAAACCGAAGCAGACCATCGCCGGAGCTGTCAGGCGAGTTTCTATGTATGATTATCCGGTTCATGGATAGGTAAATGTGTAACCTTTGTGATCGTTCGGCAATCAAAGGTTTAAATAAGCTCGACTGCCGCCGAACCACAGAGAAACCTTGAAGCCGACGTCTGACTAATCATGCTTCATCGGGCGGAGTGTCCTCGGGAGCTTCGGATTCACCGGTATTATCTGAGGTTTCGTCTATGGCAAACATCAGCTTCCTTCTGGACACCGCGGCGCTGTCCCGTGTCTGTGCATAATACGTACGCCCATGTCGGTAATAAGCGTGGCCGGCCTGGACACTGCTCAGGACGGTACCCAACACTTTGACGTTTATCTGTGCCAGCCGTTCTTGTGCCTCTTTGAGGTCCGGCATCGTTGTGTGGCCGGCGTAGCTGACCAGGATGGCCGCATCGCCCATCTTGGCCCAAACCAGGGCATCCGGAAAGCCCAGAGCCGGCGGGGTATCAATTATCACGTGATCGTAACTCTTGCTGATCATATTGATACGTTTTGCCGTTGACGGCAGGGCCAGCAGCTCAAAGGCATCGGCTGTATCGCTGAAGTCAGCCGCAAGCACGTCCAGGCCGGTCGAGGCGACGGAGTAAACCGCCTGTTCAAACTTGACGCCGCACAGCACGTCCTGCAGCCCTCTCGAACCCTTTGGAAGATTCAGCAGCCGTGCAACGTCGGGTTTCCTCAGATCGCCGTCTATCAGCAGGACTTTCTTGCCGGACTCAGCCATGCTTGTAGCCAGATTCACAGCGAACGTTGTCTTGCCTTCTTTCATCCCCGGGCTGGTCACCACCAGCTTCCTGGGAATCCCTTTGCTGCCCAGCAGGCCCAGATTGGCGCGAATCGTCTGGTAATCTCCGACGATTTGGTCCGGAAGAAGAGCCGGCTTGACGTCATTCAAACTGGTCGTCGTCCCGATAATTCGAATCCCGATGCGCCTGGCCACGTCATCGGGCGTCCGCAGACACAAATCGGCCTTATCCCGAAGATACGCCAGGCCCATTCCACACACAAGCGAGCCAAAAATCATGACGATTGAGAGTTTTATCCGCTTGTCAGTGATCGAGGCGATGTCGGCATTATAGTACACCGAGACCCTGGCTGGACGCTTTCGTTGCAGTTCGAGGTCCTGGACGCGTTTGAGTATAAGATCATACCGCTCCTGGGCCATATCCAAATCGGCCTGCAATTCGTCGATAGCCAGTTGTTGACGGCCCACTGTGATGGTCTGAGTGTCTTCTTTGCTCAACGTATCCCGCAGACCTTTTTCATATTCCCGCGTCTGGTCCAACTGGCTCCGCACCGCGACGAGCTGCTTGTTCCCGGCTTCGGCCGTTTCTTTGGCAAGCAAGTCGTCGAAATCCTTGCTGGCCTCCTGCTTTCGCTCCCCCAGACGCTGTTTCAGCGCCTCCATTGTCTGAACCTTGTTCTGAATCTCCGGATTCGTAGGAGACAGCGATTGCTTGGCGACGATGATCTCCTGCTCCAGTTGTGTAATACGCTCCGTCAGCGCGGTGACCGATGTATCCTGATTGATATAGTCTCGCCGCATCTTCAGCAACTCCTCCGGCGCAATAGCCTGCTCTCCGGTACGCTCCAGTAACTGCACCTGCGCTTCAAGCCTGATTCGCTCGGCCTCCACGCCGGTCAGGGTGGTCAGCAGCCTTGAAACTCGCTCCAGCATCATGTCCCGCCGGCTCTGCAAGGCAACCTCTCCGTACTGCTGCCCCAACTGATACTTCGTCTGACGGATATTCTGGATTCTCTCCAAAAGGGCGTCACGCTCGTTTTCGAGCAGAGTCAACTGCCGGTTCTCATCTTCGTTTGAGCTGACAACCTCGAGCTCCATGTAGGCCTTGATAAACGCATCGACAATCTGTTTGGCCTCTTCCGGGTTCGAACCCAACATGGTTACTTTGATCAGCTCCCTGCTACGGTCGGCGGCAACGAAGAGATTCCGATTATCAACAATGGCGTGTTTCAGTCTCATGGCCGGCTCAAGTCTTGCCGTTGGACCTGCCAATTTCTCCTTCCACTGCGCAATAAGATTGCTCGGCTCATTCTTGAAGAAAGACAGGTCCCGCTGGGCCAGCGCATCAGCCACTCTCTGCACGATGGAGTTGCTGGTGATCTTTTCCGCCTCGGTATTCATGAACCTTTCGTAATTTGATATCTGGGCAGTGTCCGTCCCCGTGATGATGTCCGGACTCGTGGGAGCAAGCCTGATGGCACCCGTCACCTCGTACTTCGGCTTGACCAGCATCTTGAGAGCGGGCAGTCCGATGGCGCAGATGACCACGAAAACCAGCAGCACGATGTACCAGCGGCGCAGAACACCCGCGAACAAATCCGATGTGGCTTCCCCGTCGGGATCGGGGGGAGCCTGCCAATTTACGAATTCCTGTCCAACCGTCGGCTCATGATATTTTTCTAATTCACTCATTTTATTACTCCTTCAATTAGGGTTTGTGACTGTACTAAAGGTTTGAGGTCCATCTTGCCGTTCTCGGGCAAATGGGCCGGTACGGATAGTTTGTCAGCCCTTCTGTCGGGCGATTACAACGGGTTCTTCGGTCTGCGGAAGTGCAGTCAGCCTGGTTAAGAGCCAAAGCTCGCCGACCACTATCCCAAGGGCCAGCGGCATCATCGCATAGCCCCCGAAATCGTGGAATAAATCGTCCCAGAACTGGCCGCTGAGTTTGGTCAGAGCTATCGCCGTGACGGTCAGGCGTACCGTGTTGCACAACAGCGCAATCGGCAGGCTCGAAACCAGAATGACCACTTTCTCCCACAGCGCTCGATTGACCAGCAGAACAACCAGGCCGCTGACCACAAAGAAGGCGATGATCATCCGTAACCCATTGCACGCGTACGCCACCTCGATACTGGCTGGGCCTATGTGGATGATATTACCCTCTTGCACGACCTCGTACCCCGCCATTTCGAGGCAGAAGACGGCCGATGACGTCGCCCAGCGCTGCAGATGCAGCCCGACGTAATACTGGATCAGATTGGGCCAGGGCAGCATCAGGCACAGGAACAGTAAAATCGGAGATATCTTTCGGAAAAATGGCCAGCCAAAAAGCAGCAATACCAGAGCGGCAAGGCTCAAGACAATAGAGACTCTCTCCGCCGAACTGTACATGAAGAACAGCCCGAAAAGCCGAACCGCCTGGGCCCCGGCGAAGGCCACGAGACCCCACATGGACGGCCGGACAGGACACCGAGCGATGGCCTCTCGTCTCGACCACAAGATATAAAGAGCCAGAAGAGGGACCAGCAGGCCGGAGGAATACTCATCGCTCATCCACCACAAGCTCCAAAGGTCTGCAAGGCCGGACAGGTAAGACCAGATAAAAGCCATCAGGACCAGGCTCGATGCAAAGTATGCAAGAATGGTCTTTCTATCGGACCGAAACCAGGCCGGTGATTTCTCCCGTATTTTGGAAGATAACAACTGCAATTCGCGAACCAATCTGAACCACCCGCTTTGTGTGACGGCACCAGAGACGCCACGCAAACATTCCAACAGGCCCGGCGATTCGAATGCGATGGATTTATCCTGTACAACGGCTCCATTTCGAACAACGGCGAGGCGGTCAATCACGCATCGCCGAACCTCACAATTCGCGCCTATACGGGCATCATCCCACAGCACACTGTCTATCACGACGCTGCTCTTGCCAACGGCCGTATTACTCCCAAGTATGGCCGGTCCAAGAACCATCGCACCGCTTGCGATGCAGGCCCCATCCATGACAAGCACAGGGCCGTAGATGCGCGCCCCGGGATCGACCTTGGCACCCGCTGCTATCCACACGTCTTGGGACTCGGTGCACGTGTGACTCTCTAAAGCCGCCCGTGGCATCGAAGCTTGCGTAAGATAGTCTTCAATGGCAAGTAAGTATCCCTGCCGATCTCTGAAATTCCCGGCATGGTTTGGCAATTTCGCCGCGTGCACGCTCTTTCCTTCGCTGAGCATTTCAGGAATCAGGCCTTCCTTGATATCAAAATAGCCGGCTTCCGGTATATGTCCCAAGATCGAGGGATTGCACACATATATCCCGGAGGCTTGCCCCGTATTTGAGTTGTTCCCGCAGTCGGGATTTAACATTACAGTTAAATCAGACTGACCTTCATGGTGCGCATTGAGCAGCACGTCGATCTTTGGAGGAGAGATAACGCTGGCAGGAAATACCAACAATAGCGCCTCCGTCCCATCGGTCGTGGCGCTTCGAAGAGACCCTGCTGTACCCACCGGTAATGGTTCATCCAAAAATTCCAAATCCAAACGTTCATCAGCGTGAATCGATTCGGCCAGCAGCGAACCTTCGCCACTCGAACAAACAACGGCCTGCCTTATCCCCTCGTCGGCCAAATGGCACAGCAAGCGCTCCAGGACAGATTTGCCTGCAACCGGCCATAAAGCCGTCGGCACGCGCGACGCCAGCGGACATCGGTTGAAATCGCGGTTCCCGACGAGGATAACCGCTTTGATCTTCTCTGTGCTGGTAGGCTGTTTATTCAACGGTTTACACCCTATTCCCACGGCTCATGTGCCGTTTGAGCTAAGATGATGAGCAATTGTTCGGCGACCTTCTTTCTGCCCAGGCTATTGAGATGCCCACCATCATCAGTGTATTCGGGCGCCATGACGGGGACTTTTCCCCCATTCTTGACGGCATAACATTTCAAACCCTCCGGATTGACCGATTCTGTGAGGGCAAGATCGAAAACGGGTTCCTTGCCGGAATAAGCGTTCCTTAGAAGCTGGTTATACCGCTCGCGCATCACGTTATCATCCAGAACGCCGGATTTGCCGATCAACAATTTCATGGACTGCTTCACGTTATTTTTAATTCCCTTCGGCGCCGAACGCAAAGGTACCGTCACATGAACGAATCTTGTCCGAGGATACCGGCGTTTCAAATCTTCCATCGCAGCGCTGTAGCCGGCAAATATCTTTTTCGGGTCGGAATCTCGTGTGACGTCAACGTAACAGAACTTAAAAAATGAAATATCGGCCTTATCTCCAACACCGGCATCCATGACGCTTCTGAAGCCTTCAATCTTCGAAGCTGGGTCCTGGTTTTGTCCGACCTGAGCATGTGCAAGGACCGACCGATCAGGCGCTTCCAGCCCGCACGTCTCGACGATGTTGAGTTTGATGTGATCGTATTCATTCATCACGTCGGTTATCCCGTCAATAATGTTGTATCCGACGGATTGATGCCCGAAGAAGATTCTTTCGCCGGCGAGTATCTGCCAATACGCTTCAGGCACATCGCCGATGGACGGCAATTCCACTCTCTGCATATCGGTCTTCGTTTTGATGCTCGCAAGAAACACAGTGATGGATCCACTTGCCAATATAACCGCCGTGGCCATGAAAAGATGGCGCACCCCGCCTTTCATCTCAGAGACCATTGATGCCGAGTTTGGCCTTCACATCCGCTATCTGCGCGGCCGGGAAAGGCTCCGCAAGCCGCGATTGTCCTTCCTCTCTGGTCATGCATCCGAGGCGGACCAGCTCAGCGATTTCGCTCGCGTAGGGGTTGACCCCGAACGTCTCGACATGAACCTGGTTGGCGAAAGCGTTCAGTAAACAGTTAGTGGAGTTGGCGTCCGTGTCGTCGGGTTTTTGCCATCCGTACTTGTGCACGGTCTCGAAAATCACGGCTTCGTCATAGTCCGCAAACGCCAGCGGGTTAATGCTGTACGGAAAGGCATCCGCCTTCTCAAAATGCCTCGGCTCCAGGAAATACGGCTTGACCATGTCACCCAGCCGGTCAGACAACGGACGCAACAGGGCATCCTGCATCGTTCTAATCATCATGGGATTGGTCTTGACCACCGCGGTCGCCAGCGGCGCCTGGCCCGGCGACATCCCGAATATAAGAAAGGGAATCTCCTGGTCGATGGCCATCCGAAATCCGGCGAATCGCACCAGCGAGATGCAGCTCGTACAGATACTGGACGCACGAACCAGCGCCTTGGCCGGATGCAGGTCGGGCGAGATGGATGCCACGATGACTTGTCTGATGCTTTCAAAGCTGGGAGTCACCGTTACGTGGTCCACGCTCATGCAGCTCAGAACGGCGCGGATGTTCCGGCGGGCCCTTTCCGATTGAAACCAGTTGTCAAACGAGTAGGCCAGAAGCCTCAGATCATAGCGCTCCCGCAGGAGATGGAGCGTGTACGTGCTGTCCTTGCCACCGCTGTAAGCCACAAGACAGTCATAACTGCCCCTGCCTTTATGCTCCTGCGCAAGCTGCCGGAACCTCGCTTCGTACTTCTGTTTCGCCGATTGCTGGTTATCCACGCTCCTGGCGGAGCAGCAGAAGTTACAGATTCCCTCTTCGTTGAAGCGGATTCCCGGGAAACGTTCATCGAGCACACATTTCTTACATACCAGCATAACACCACCTACTCTTGTCCGGCCTGGCTCACCTTCGCACACGCATTGGCGAATACGTCGGCAACCGTCCGGACCTGCTGAAAGGATATGACTAATGGCGGCTCAACTATCAGGACCGATGAATTGCCAAAGGCCGGAATCACCAGGACTCCCTCTCGGGTCATTTCTCGCGCTAATTCGAATGCCACCTTGGCACTGTACGTATGGATTCCAATCAGAAGGCCCAGGCCGTTTGCAAATCGGAGAATATCGGGATATTCACTGACGTAGTCTCTGAACGATTGAAGCAGCAGCTTGCCTTTCTCAGTACAGTCCTCCAGCAGACTGTCCCGCTGGATATACTGGATGGTCGTCAGGCCGGCGCGACAAGCAAGCACGTTGCCGGCGTACGATGAGGCGGACATCGGAAAACTCAAGCCGAATCTCTTCCACAACTCCTTCTTGGCAACAACAGCGCCGCAAGGAATCAATCCTCCGCCCAGGGACTTGCCCAATATAAGGATGTCGGGAACGACGCCGTAATGTTCGCAGGCAAACATGCGGCCCGTTTTCCCAAATCCGGTCTTTATCTCATCCAGCGCCAGGTACAGACCATGCCGGTCGCACAGATTCCGCACCTCCTGCAGGTACCCCTCCGGCGGCACGTTTATCCCCGCCTCGTTTTGAATCGGCTCGATCAAGACGGCCGATACCTCCGGCGAAATCGCCTGCGAGAGCGCTTCGACGTCGCCGAACGGAATACTCACAAAGCCCGGCAGAAGCGGCTGAAACGCTCGCTTGCAGGAAGGAATGCCCGACGCCGTCAGCGCGCCAAACGTATGTCCATGAAAGGCATTCTGGGCCGTGATGATTGTTTTGCCGCCCTTGTGAAGTCTTATTAACTTGATGGCGCACTCGACGGCCTCGGAGCCGCTATTGAGCATAAATGAACAATCCAGGTCGCCGGGTGCGATTTTCGCCATGCACTCGGCCATTTCAACCTGAATCTGAGTAATGAGCGGTTTTGTGAATAACCTCTCCTCTTTCAACTGGTCAATGATGGCCTGGATGATTTCCGGATTGTTGTGGCCCACATTGAACAGGCCGTACCCCCCAACGCAGTCGATGTAAGTCTTGCCTTCCGAATCGGTAATCGTCGCGCCCTGGGCCTTTACAGCGACCCTGTTCAATCCCAGCTTGTTGAGAAACGACGGGTACGCCGGATTGATGAGGCGGCCGTAGGATTCGAACAACTGCATATCCCCGGATGGTTCTATCTCGCTGGTCATCTGACGCCTAAAGCTTCCTCGGTTCAGTCCGAGACCTCTGATTCTTCTTTTGCTTTGAGCAGCTTCTTGTCGATTTTTCCATTGGGAGTTTTGGGCAGGTTATCCATGAACTCGATATACTTCGGGACCATAAAGGTCTCCAGATTCTCGGAGCAGTATTTCAATACCTGCTTTTCTGTCAGCTCAACGCCGGGCACCGGTACAATATAAGCCTTAATGACCTGGCCGAAAATCTCGTCGGGCAGCCCGATAACCGCCACCTCCGCCACGCCTTCCACGGCGCAGATATTATTCTCTACCTCCTTGGCGCTGATCCGCTCGCCCTTGCTTTTGATCATGTCATCTTTTCTGCCCAGGAAATAGAGAAATCCCTGCTCATCCTGGCGGAAATAGTCGCCGGAGTAAAGCATCCGCTCTGCTGGATAGCGTCTGCTCCTGTAGGTTCTGGCCGTCAGCTCCATGTCGTTCCAGTACCCCTGCATCACGTTGGCGCCCCGTATGATCAATTCCCCCGTCTGGCCCGGCGGAACCTCGTTGCCGTCTTCATCGACGACAAAGACCTCGCAATTCGGCATGGCCTTGCCGACCGAAGACGGCCGCCGGTCCAGCTCTTCCGGCGGCAGGTAGCAGACGCGCTTGCATTCGGTCAGCCCGAACATGGAAATCATCGTGACGTGCGGGAACAGGTTCCGCAGCTTGCGAATATGCTCGACCGGCAGCGCTGCGCCGGTGTTGGTCATATATCGAAGCGTGCTGAAATCATATTTGGTCACGTCCTGCAGTTTCAATAACATCGCTACAATCGTCGGAACAATGGGAAATCCGGTCACCTTCTCCCGGGCAATCCGTTCAAGGACATTGTGGAGATAAACAAAGGATCTCTCCAGGACCACGGTTCCGCCATACATAAACGCCATAATGACCTGATACAGGCCGTAATCGAATGAGAGCGGCAGGACGTCCAGGATAATGTCCTCATGGACGTTTCCGATGTACTGGATGATGCTCCTGGCCGCTGAGATCATGTTCTGGTGTGTGGACATGACCCCCTTGGGCTCGCCCGTGGAGCCGGATGTATAGATCAGCGTCGCCAAATCCACGTCAATACAGCGGGGCAGACGGCCGTCCTTTTCTCCGCATGCGATTTCGTCATTGAAGTCGGAGAATATTTCATCCCAGCTTTGTGAAACGCTCGCGAGCTCCTGGGGAACACGCTTCATCGGCCCGGCCCAGATGACTTTGCAGTCCGCCGGCCCATCGCTCAACGCATCACTGACGACTTTCGCTTTGCTGATATGCGTGATGAGTACCTTGGCGCCGGAGTTCTGTAAAATATATCGCAGTTTCGCTCCTTTGAGCGAGCCGGCCAGTATGACAAAAACGCCGCCGGCTTTCAAAATGCCGTACAGCGAGATCACAATCTCAGCCGAGTTATCCATGAGCACCACCACTCTGTCCTGGCGCCGGATGCCTCCGTCCAGCAAAGCCCCGGCCAGATGGTCGCTTCGTTGGTCAAGAGCCTTGTACGTCCAGCGCTCCTCGCCACAGACAAGGGCCGCCTTGTCTGGAAAACGCCGAGCCGAGCGGGTCAGCCAATCGTGAACCAAAGTCGGGTCGAATTCGATCATCTGTTCATATCCTCAACGATCCATGGTCCTTTTGTTTTCATCCTGAGTCAGTTATGAGCTCAAATGGCAGATTTCAGAGCCTCCGTCCGACGATCGACGATGAGGCTTGGAGAAACAGGACAAGCACTTCTTGCGGAGAAGTCCTCAATGAACTGCTTATGAATGATCTGCGAAGACAGGATTCCCACGAGAGCCATACTGTCAACCTCACTCGGCGCATCGAGCGCCTGAAGTTTTCGCAGCAGCTTTGTCACTTTGACGGGATCGAACAAGCCCGTCCTCTTTAATGACGTCTCGGACAGCGCCTCATGCGTGTATTCTGCGGTCTTTTCATTCAACAGACTCTGTTTTATCGGCGCGCGGTAAGGATGTTTCGGCCGCCGGGTGATTTCATCGGGCAAAATGCCCTGGAACGACTTTTTCAGGATGTGCTTCTCCTTCAGGCCCAAGATCTTCCACTTGGCGGGCACGCGGCCCATCAAATCGATCACGCGAAAGTCCAGATACGGCACTCGTATCTCCACCGAATGGGCCATCGCCACACGGTCGCCCTGCGACGAGAGAAGATAGTTGCTCAGAAAGATTGCCATCTCCAAGTACTGGGCTCTGGAGAGATTATCCGCCTGTTCGAACGCTTTCGGAAGACCCTGCCGGACCTGGTCATACGCACTGTATGGCCCTATCGCGCTGCCCAGCTCGTTGGAGAAAAACGTTTTGATCCTGCTGGTGTTCTCCCATCGGATCATGTGCGAGAAAATCGGTTCATCCGGTTCATCAATGCCTTTGGCGAAGAACGATTGCAGGGTGCGACTGAGCCTGGGATTGCTGAATATATATGGATAAAGCTGACCGATCAGCCCGGCCCGTTTCTGCGAGTCCGGGTACTTCGACCAGAATCGCCTGACTTTTGCTTCGCGAAAAATGTTGTAGCCGCCGAAGACCTCATCCGCTCCCTCGCCGGTGAGTACGACTTTGAAGCCGTTCCGGTGCACAACGTCGGACAACAGAAACAAGGGTATCGGAGCGGTCCTCAGCAAAGGCTTTTCGCAATGCCACAGGCAGTCGGGAAGTGTCATTCCGATCTTTTCATTAGTCGCTTGAATCTCGGTATGGTTCGTTCCGAGGAAGCGGACCATCTGATTTTGATGTTCACCCTCGTCGAAGCCGTCCTGTTCGAAACGTATGCCGAAGGTCCTCACGTTACTGTTAAAGTTCCGCACGACCAGGGTCGTGATGCCCGAGGAATCGAGTCCTCCGCTGAGGTAGCAGCCAACCGGCACGTCGGCTCGCAGCCGGATCCGAACCGCATCCTGCAGCAGCTCCTGTATCTGTCGGCAAATTTCCGCCGGAGCCAGGTCCAGTTGTTCCTCGCGCGGATACAGGGGGATATCCCAATACTTTTTGAAAGTGACATGACCGCCGGACACCTTCATATAGTGCCCCGGCGGCAATTCATATACATCCCGGAAAGCCGTCCTCGGCGTCAAAGTCGTCCAGAACGTGAAGATTTGATCCATGGCTATCGGGTCAATTTTCCGCGGCACGTTCTCGTTGACAAAAATCGATTTGATCTCCGAGCCGAAAATCAGTGTGTTGTCGAGAATCGTGTAATACAATGGCCGAATGCCTACCCGGTCGCGTGCCAGAAACAGCTCCTTCTTCCTGGCGTCCCAGATCGCCATCGCCCATTGACCGTTCATGCGAGCCAGACAGTCGGGGCCCTCTTCCTCATAAAGATGGAGAATAACCTCCGTATCCGTGGTGGTATAGAAGCGGTGGCCTTTCTGCACCAAATCTTTGGTCAGTTCCGGGTAATTGAATACCTCGCCGTTGTAAACGATCCAGAGCGTTTTGTCTTCGTTGTGTATCGGCTGAACGCCTCCGGCCAGATCGATAATGCTCAGGCGGGCATGCCCGAGCCCCACCTGGTCATCGATATACACCCCGGTCTCATCCGGCCCACGATGCCTGATAACACCGATCATGCTCTTGATCGTGTTCAGCGAAATGCCGTTCGGGCCGCCTATATGGCAAATACCTGTTATTCCGCACATGGTTTCAGCTCACGAGATGCAAATGTCGTACAGATCCATAAATCAGACGGGGCTTGCGGGCAGTTTATGCACAATGTGCAGCAGCTTCTCGCAGATGAACGCAATATGGCCGTCACTCAGTCCCTGATGGACCGGCAGGACCAGCAAACGATCTTTCAGAAGGCACGCATCCGGATATTCCGGCCAGGGCAAAGACCTGTGATAGCCGGACCACCACGCTATCGCATCAATCGACAGAGCATTCAGCTCTCTGCAAACGGCTTCGCGCCGGCGTACAAAAATGGGAAAATGAAGCGGGCAAGCACCCGCGGGAAGTTCTCTATAGAGCGGCTCCACCCCTTCCTGCGAGGACAGCAGGTCCATGTATCGCAGGAAGTTTTTTCGCCGCCTGGAGCGAATCTCGACGCCGTCGAAGGTCCGCAGCATACGCCTGGAGATTCCGGAAATATCCTGATTGTCAAGTCCCATGTCGTAATAGACGTTCGGAGGCATGTCAGGGAAAAAAGTGTCGAATTCGCCCTCGTCGTCGTTCCCGAGTTGTGTTCTCCTGAGTAAAGACCACAGTGTCGAGTAAAGCACACCCGTTTGCGAAGACGTATGTAACACATATCGCTTTGCCAGGGACAACATTCCTCTCGACAAGCTCAAAATCGGCGGCTTACGCCTTCTCCAGCCTTCCGCGGACAAGTCCGGGTTGTTTATCACTACGGCGCCTCCATCGGGAACAGGCAGCGTCTTGCGAAAACTGAAGATTGAGATATCGCCCGATGAGCCGAGCATGACCTCGCCGTCGAAGCTGAACAGCGACAAGGCGCAATCTTCAATCAGATAAATCTTCCTGTCCCGGCACAGCGCCCTGATTTCGACCAGAGACTGAGGCATTCCGAAATAGTGTGTCACATAGATTACTCTGGTCTTCTTCGAAATCCGCCCCTCCAGGTCATTCAGGTCAATGCTCGCGGTATGATCAATCCGGTACAGATTAAGGGACGCTCCGCTGCTGAGTAACGGATCGATTTCGCTGCCGCAGTTGTATGCCGGGGCAAGAATCTCGTCCCCCTTGTCAATCCCAAGAAGCTTACACGCATAACGGATGGCCACCCTGCCCAGGTGCACATAGTATATCCTGGCGTCGGGGAACCATGAATCCACTCCCTGCGAAGCCGCGATCCCAAGAATCTGTCTCAAATGCGCCCACGGCGGCCCGCAAAACAGATTTCTCTGTGTACCAGCTACTTCGTCACAACCTGTCATACGTTCAAGCATGAGCAAATGAAATTACAGAATGCAGCGCCTATTGGGCAAATGCGTTGGATCGTATCCATATTCGCCAAAGGGCGTGGCGGCGCAACGGCAGCTTCTGTGCGATCCTGATATACCAAATCTTATAGTAACACAGATGAAGAAGCTTTGAAAGAAGCCTGAAGACGTACACCCGGACCAGGCCCAGAGGCTGCTTTCGATAAATGTAGATGTCCCTCATGGGGAAAAGCTTGCCCCCCATCCTCAATTTGTAGTCATATTCAGCTCGCATATCATCGATATGCCGTATGTTTTCGCCTATAGCTTTTTGTATCTGTTCGGCAAAGATGATAGTCCCAACACCCAACTCGGCAACTTCGTCCAAATCGGTACGAGAATTCAGGAAAGCAAGATACCTGTCACCGAATTTGTATGCGTACTCATAGGCAAGGCAGCACTCGCCCCATCGAATCTGCATAAGGCGCAATCTATCATACGGGAGCTGAGCACGGGCCATCTCTTTATGAAAATCGAACGAATCAGGCCAATCACCAAAATGTCCCGGCTTGCCCCTTTTCTTCCAATGCTTCTGATGCATGTGAACAAAACCGGAAAACATGTCGTCCACATTCTGAATCGTGGCGAAATCTGAAGTTAATTCTCCCGGCCGGCTCTGCATAACATCCTGCAAGGCTTTGTACTTCCGCCTGATGCTTCTCCTGGCATTCTTAGAAAGACTTTCCAGATGAGCATCCCACGTGTCGGCCACAAAGAAATACGTCTGAACTTGTTTCTCCATGCATGCAACGCCGCACGTGACGCCGAATGCCTCAATGACGGTGCCTTTGAGCGTCTCATAATGGGCATACAGACCTGCGATGGGCCCTATATGCATGACATCCCATTTTTCCTTGAGAAGGGACTCAGACAATCCCTCGATGACCTCTGCAATATGCTCGCCGGCGATGGGCAAGCTGAATTGTGCCATGGTATGGTCGGACCCTACCAGTTTTGCCGCTCGCACCGATACGGGACCCAGCCATATCTTCTCAAAAAACAGCGGGACTATCCCCACCAGGTCGCCGTCCTTCCGAAATGCCCAGACCCTTAAATCGCGATTCTTTCCATAATACTTCCACCAGATTCGGCACCAGTCATAGGTCAGGAATATCTCGCTTCCAGCCGACTCGGCCAGAGCATCCCACTGCGGCTGGAGGCTTGCCAATTCCTCAAAACTGCAATACAGCTTAATCTCTATGTTATTCTTCATAAGAAGCTCGCTCTGCTCAAGCGGCTTTTCCTGTGGCCTGCGTCGGCGAAAAATTTACCATCTCACCAGTCGATAAAGACGCTTCGACACCTTCCAGATGATCGAAATGCGCCAGTCGGCGTACGCTTCAAACGTGCCGATATAAAACGTCTCCTGGCCTCCAATGCCTGCCTTGAAACGAGCGATATCGGGAGCTTTCGCAGAATCTATGCCTCCTGTATCGTAATGCTTCATGCCTATGCAACCGGAACGAACCATGGCTCTCCACCAGGCGAGATAGGAAGCCCTGCATTCATACCCGCTTATACTGCTGGCCGACAGCAGGAAAACACCTGTAGCGCCCAGATTACTGGTTACATGTACGGTAACCGGCTCATGGTTGAAGTAACCCACAACCAGGTACATCTTCTCGGATTCCGGCAGGATCTGCTGAGCTCTGTCAAACACGTTAGGATCAACTCCCTTCAGACCTTTTTTCCGGGCCAAATCCGCATAGAAACGCTCCAACATTTCGAACGAGACATGGTCCGTGCGCTCCTCGATTTCAACGCTGGCCGCCTCTGCCTTGTTGAGCATCCGCCGCCAGCTTTGATGTAAACGTTGTCGCAGCTCAGCCTCCGGGCAATCCAACGGCACCAACGTCGTATGATAAGGCGGCTCCTCCGGGAGCTTCTCAAAACCGCTTTCCTTCAGCGCGTCACTTAACTGCTTATTCGCGACATTATCGACTACATTGGGAACAAGCCGCAAAATGTCTATACCGAGTCCGAAACACGCATCACGCAACACATTTATCATTGCTGCCGGACAACCAACAGCCCCGCTCTTCCGGTGGAGCAGCGGCCCCCATTGCCCATAGCCTATTCTGAGCCCAAGGGACCGGATGCGATGGACGCGGATGTGGCACATCGTAAGAATCTCACCGTCACCGGCCCTGACAATCAGCCGGCGAACTTGACAACCGTCCATCTGGCAACGAACTTGCTGGTACGCACAGGTTTGATAGATGCTATAATCTGCAAAGCCCTGCGCGTACTGCATCCACTGACTTTCATTAACACCATCTATAATCACTTCATAGGACATGCTACTTGTCTGCTCCGACAAAGCAAAACAGATCCGTCAAGAACCATGCGGCGTCGGCGCCATCACGCCGGCGGCGCGGCACGCACCGCGCTTCGAACAAAACGGCTTTCCCCCTTACCCGGGTGCAGATGCAGTCTTTACTTCCAGATACTTAACAATACTCCTGAGACTGTCGAAGTTTTCCGGAACCAGCTCGTCATCCTCGACGCTTACGCCAAAGGTCTCTTCGAGAAAAAAGACCAGCTCCAGAATGCCCGTCGAATCGATGATGCCCTCCTGCATGAAGGACGTATCTTCCTTGAGGACCTGCCCATCCCCGAAAAGAAAATTCTCAACAATGAACTGCCGGATTTTAGAAGAATTGTCCATCTTACCCTCGAAGCAATAATGTTCTCCAAAACGAAGAATCCTCTGCGAATACGTTACACCTATAGATGTGGATGCCCATGAGACGGTTCATCTTCATTCTTCATGAGCGACCTTCTGGTCTTGTTTAGCGTCGGTCAGTTCCCACGCCGTATGAACCAGGCCGGACAGGTTTCTCGCCGGGTTGCCCCCAACGAATGAGCCGGCGGGAACGTCCTTGGTCACAACCGACCCGGCGCTTATGATGGCGTTATCCCCGATCTCCACTCCAAACAAAACGATGGAGCCCGAGCTGATCCACACGTTGTTTCCGATTATGGTCTTGTCCCTCTGTTTTGCGGCCTGCGCCGGCACTGGGTGTCTCGGCCCAAGAATCATCACATAGGGTCCGGTCGATAAGCGATCGCCGATTTCAACCGGCCCCATTACGACATTATTGAGACCGAACCAGCATTTCTTTCCCACCGTGACATCTCCGAGATTCGCATTCCACACGTTGAAATCTTCGGTGATCGTTCCGGCCCCAATGCGAACACGATATGGCCGGGAGTGGTCGAATCGAAAGCGGTATCCTAATTCTACAAATCTTCCCTTTTCGATGTATCGAAACCGTTTGTACCGGCGAACAATCGCCCAAAAAATCCTTTTTGAGAATGCTTTTACGAAGCCGGGAGTGATTGTCTCGACGCTCTTGTACAGCGCGGTCTTTTTGATACTACTTAGCATTTGGATCCACTCCCGGTACGTTTACGTCAAATATAAACGCTCCTCTGTTCGGGGCGCCGTGCTCAGCGGTGCCATCGTTCGGATGGCTGAATCCGGGAATAATCTGCCCCGAACCCGTAATAGCGGTGACGCCTGCGCCCGCATAACTAAAACGGCTTCCGGGGCCATCCAGAATGGATATCTCCCCGGTCGTCGCTCGGGTTCCTTGAAGCTTGCCCTGCAGGAAATGGCAGGACTCGACACGGACTCCGTCCGGCAAACCCATGACCCCCCAGGTGCCCCGGGAAAGACCTTCTAAGATGCAATTGACAAACCTGACGTTGTGCCCGGTATACGGCGGATTCGTATCGTCTCTGAATATGGACAACTGCCCCGGATTGCTGATGTGCATAAACAGTACGTGATCGTGGACACGGTGGTACTGTGTGAAAGGAGGCCCGCTCCGAACCTGGGCATTCTGGACCGCGACATTAACGAAGGCACAATTCACATAAGACGTTCCTTCGAGACCGCCGAAGAAGAAATTCTGGGCGCCGGCCACGTTTACGGCTTTCACTCCGTAAATGATTACGTTTTCAGTCGGATCCCAGTATTGAAATAAGTCGCTATGATGCTCAAGAGACGTCCCGCCGATGTTTTCAGCCGTGCAGTTGACGACCATTCTGCTCATTTGGAAAGCATCTCCGCTGATTTTCCGGCAATGTGAGTTGCGCACCAGGTTGCAGCCGGTGAAACCGTAAAGCATTTCTTCCGCAAGACTATTCGTGACGTACAATCCGTTGAAGCCGATGTTGCGCACCGACCAATTCTGACCCGGATATATAGCCGTCCATCCATCTGATTGATACCACCGGCAATGATCGTACCATTGCCAGTATGCATCTTCCTTGTAAATCTGACCAATCTTACTGAAATCGAAACTGAGGTTGTAAAAGCGCATCCGGCGTATACTGAGCCTGATGAGATCCCGCGTCTGGGAAGTGATGACCACGTCGCTGCGAAGCAGACCCTCCTCCGGGCGAATCGTGATCCACCTGTTGTTGTCGGCAGGTCCACGGACCCCTCGCATGTCATAGGAGCCGGGATTCATCAAAACAATATCGCATCCATCGTACCGGGCAACATTTTCGGTCACGGCGGTCAGAGCTCTCAGGATACTCCCGAATGGCCTTGCCCGCGATCCTGCGCCGGTTACGTCGTTACCACTGAGACTCACGTAAAGTGTCTCTTTCCCCGCCAGTGTGTTGTGGGCGTTGGCATAGAGTTCGAGCGAAAGCTCCCTGGCCAGACCGCTGTTCGGGCACACGTTGGCTTTGACAGTAACCGGCCCATCCGCAAAGTCCGACGCATTCAGAGTCGTCCAATACTCCCAAACACCTGTACGCGGGTTTAAACGCATGCTGGTTTCATTAACAGTTCGCGGCCCAGTCAGCGTCTCATACTTAAACTCGATCCTCTGGATGCCGTCCATGTGAAACGCCACGATCCCAATTTCGAATGCACCGGAGAAAACCTGGAATGGCACAACGTCGAATCGAGCAATCGCCTGCGCCGTAGCGCTCGGGACATTGGCGTCAGACAAAGAGTCTTTAGCGACCGATGCTGCCGGGTTGTGTTGGATGAGGGTCTGGCTTGCGCCCATCGATACCAACGGACCGGCCAACAGCAGACACGCCACAAAGACATAGAATAGGACATTATGCAGCCCTGAGTGCAAGCGAGGCCCCCCCGCCCTGGTCCCGATCCGGTACAGCTCACATGACTCTACGGGATGCGAAAAGAAAAACCCTGATGAAACCAACCTGCGCCTTTGAAACATGGAATCCACTCCTAAATGCACAACCAACCTTGCCGGGCCTTTTGCCGGCACACCAACTATTCCCGCTCAACGATCTTCGCGAACCTGCTCGATAAAATCCGATATCCTCTGCACCACAGCCGCAGCACATTTGTCACGTTCGACGGGCACAAAATGTCTCAGGGCTTTGATTTTCTCGGACACGTCATCTTCACGGTACGCCACCAACAAATGACCGAGGCGTTCAAACGTCTGCGCGATGGCAACCTGATGATCGTTAACAACCTCGCGGTATCTTTTCAATCTCGGCATAACGAGTAACGGCTTTCTATTATCCAGCGCCGTCGTAATGGCACCCATTCCCGCATGACTGATTACGCAGGATGCTTCACGCATGCGTTTGTCAAACACGTCTTTTTCCAGATAGGGGACCGCTTCAAAATTGCCAGGCCGATATGTACTGTCGGCAATCTGTGCGAATACCTCCTCATCTACCCCTCCGGAGGCAATCGCCTGGTCCACGGCTCTGACCAGACGGTCGAACGAAAACTGCGTACCCACCGTCAGGAATATCATATCACCGAACCTCGATACTCAACTCCGTCATACTTCCGGGCCAGATCGGGCCACTGCACCAGAAACAAATCGGCGACGCGGCGGACCATTCGACCCGACAGGGATATGCGCTCCACGTTGGTAATACTATCGATCCACACGACCTTGGCGCCGAGCATTTTGCCCAGGATGCACAGCATGCATCCGGCGGCGGCACCCGTGCTGATCACCACGTCGGGCCTTTCTCTGAAGACCACCCCGATGCATCGCAACAGGACCCTGACCACCCGGAAAGGGTGCTGCCGATTGCATTCCCCCACCACGTAAACTCGGCCGAACCGGCTCAGCTTGTCCTGTACGACGTCCGTCGTGGTGACGCAGAACGTCTCAAAACCATTCCAGCTTTCAGCCAGCTTGAGCAGTTGGGTCAGATGCCCTCCGGCAGAAGCGGCCAGGCACACTCGTATCTGTTTGGACGTATTCATAACTTTTATCGCCCGGCTCAATATCGAGCGCCCGGCATGTCAATATCACCCGAGGGACGCGCCGCAAGAAATCGCGGCCAAGACCGTTTTGGCCTTGCTATCCCACGACGCATGTTCAACCCGTTTTCTCCTAACAGCCACATGGTCCGGATCGTTTTCCGCCATAGCCTTCACAATCTCCCGGGAGAATTCCTCCGGCGTATCGGCAACGTGAACCACGTCACAATACTGCTGCACCTCAGTAAAAGCAGACGTGCTCACGACGGGCTTGCCCAGCGCGAGATATTCTTTGAGCTTGATGGGATTGGCCGCCTGCGTCCAGCGGCTCTGCGCCCAGGGAAGAATGGCCACGTCAAAGCACTTGCCGTAATCCGGGATTTGCTCGTAAGGCTTCTGCCCCAGCAGCCATACGTTCTTCTTCTCGGCCAGGTGAAGAAGCTCACCAGAGACCTTGCCGACGAAAACAAATGAAATGCCGGGTGACAAATCCGCCACGGCCTCAATGAAGCCGACGTCAAGCTTATGGCCATCCAGGGCGCCAAAATAACCCGCTATGGGTCCAGGTACCGGGGCCAAGTCCGAGGGTTTGCGGGAATCGCGCTGCGCCGATGCGAACGTTTCGAAATCAACGCCATGGTCCAGATAGATGGCCTTCCTGCACTGGCCTGCTTCTTCATTATAAAGCGATGTATTTACAAAGACCGTCAGGTCGGCTTGCGCTTTAAGCCTTCGGTCGTACGCGGTTATGGTTTCCACGTCAACATTGGGATAATCTTCATATCGATCCGTCCTCTGGTAAACCAGTTTATTGTGTTTGATGTTCAAGGCCGTGTCACAGGCAACGGGACAGACCACCCATACGACGGGGTCGCTCATCCCGAGCTTTCGTATAACACGCTGTATCTGAAGCTTCAGGACGGCCTGATTGAACGGCCTGGCCCACGGGATATGATGCACCGGCAAGGTAAACGGACTATACACCCAAAACCCGACGCCTGAAGGTTCAAGCCCCTTGAAGATGCTCCTGGTCTTACGAATGACTTTTTCGGTGAATTTCTTACCGTTTCCTATCGTGGGTTTGCCCATGACGATCGAGTTGACGTAAAGCGTAGTACCCATCCGGGCGAAACGCCGCATCAACTGCATGTCGGTGTGCCCGCGATTATGGTACCACCAGTCTTCACCGCCAAAACAAAGAAAATCCATAGCATCCGCCGTTTTCATGCACAGCCAACGATCATCACTTGATGCGAAGGGCGCGCCAGCCAAGCAGCGACCGGTACATCGCAGACATATGTGTCCTCATATATGACCGTTCTTCACCGCGCCATTTCCCTGATAAAATCCATTTCAGGAACCAGTACGGAACTCTAAGAAACGCATCGAGAGCAATCACCAGACAGGCTAAGCGATACGAAAGAGGACCTCTGTGTTTCTTGAAGAAGAGCAATATGCTGGCCCTGCACTGCAGCATCATTGCGTGCCGCCTGGCTTTGCTGCTGGCGCCGTGAATGTGAATGATCGAGCCGCTCGGGGAGAAGAGACACTTCCATCCCGCTTTCTTGAACCGATAACACCAGTCCGTTTCCTCGCCGTACATGAAGAACTGCTCGTCCATGACGCCCACCTGCTCAATAGCCTCTCGGCGGACCAGCATGAAACAGCCCGTAACCACATTTACTTCCCGCTCATCGTCTCGGTTCCACCAGGTCATGTTCTCTCTGCCAAAGAACCTGCTTTGCGGAAACAGCTTGTACATGTAAGTAGCCGAAAGCAGCAGGTTCAGAAGCGATGGAAACATGAAGCAACCTTCCTGCAATGTTTTGTCCGGATTCAAGAGTCGACAGCCTATGACGGCCCCTTCCGGATGAGCGTCGGCAAACACCACCATTTTGGCAATAGCATTGTCCAGCACTACCGTATCACTGTTCAGTAACAGCGCGTACCGGCCTTTTGCTATAGCCATCCCCTGATTATTAGCGGCCGCAAAGCCACGATTTGTAGAGTTTTCAATCAGGATGGCCTCTTTGAACTCTTCTTTAACCATCTGCGGTGAACCGTCTTCCGACGCGTTGTCTATGACAATCACCTCGAATGTCAAATCGCGTGTCTGCTCGTATATAGATCTCAGACAATTACGCAGTATCTCGCGTGTATTCCAGTTCACGATAAGCACAGAGACATCCATCTTCAACCTCCTCACATTTGGAACATCGTCTATCTTGACTGTCTTTTTCATGATCCACCGGAATTCATGGAGACAACTTCCAGCCCAACCGGTCCCCCGGAAACTCACGGATTCCCATCAACGACCCGTTGCACAACACATTGATTATTCAGGCGATTAGCTCCCGGATGATGCGCTTCAGCCGGATCGTGGGACTAAAATGCTGTATGTCGATGACCCTGTTCGGCGGCAGGTTCGATAGCAACCGCGCGATCGCCGAGAAAGTCGAAGCGCCTGCATAAATAAGATAATCACACTCTGCCAGGAGGTACATATCAACCAGCGCTTCGATGCCATTAGCGGTCTTGTCGGAGCAATCGGGATTCTGGTGCATGGAAGCCATTTCATCCGGAAACCACTTTGGGGTCCAGACCACGTTCTTGAATTCTTTCCGGTAGTTTTCATTAACCTGTTTGTTATCAGTCGCAAGAAAGATGCAGGCGTCCGGCACATGCTCAAGAATGCGCCGCAAGTGTCGCTCATACTGAGCCAGATTCGTTTTAAGGTCCGTGTAACGAATATGCACGCCGATAACCGGCTGCCGCCAGCATCGGGCCTTGAAATCGGCTATGCGCTGCTGAATGTCGTCATGAAGAGGCATATGTTCCTGAAGCACCTTGCGAATGACCTGATTGTCACTGAGTCCGGCGAACTGGGATTTGCCGTGCCGCAGATGCCCTCGCAAGGCGCGCATCCGCTGGGTGTAATACCAGAATACGAGGACATCCTCATCATAATCAATCCCGCGCACGTCCACGGAATACTTCCGGTGAATCAAAAGGCTGCTGTGCTTGTCCGGATCGTATTGCTCGATCATGTCGGCCACCGACCAGTCCAGTTTGTTGGCCCAGATGGATGGCCGAACGGTGCCCTGCGGCGGAAGAATTGATTCAGAAAAGACATTCGAGCACCGGAAAAATCTCGCAAACACGTTGGAGCCATCGTTAGAGTATGTCCAATCGCGCCAATCGACGACCGTTTTTCGCCCGGTCAGCTCCCCATAGACCATGCCCGTAATGGCGCATAGCATGCGATTGCCCATCCCGCCTTTAGCCTTTACAACGAGATACTTATCACCTGTCTTGTTTTGGGAGCTCATTATCTTTTCGGCTTCAAAGGTTCACGGGGCAAAGCTTTTTGGCATGATTCTAAATACATTTGTCGTAGAAGTGAGGCAGGTGCGTCGAGTAACTGCCTCATCATCTTCATAGCTGCTGAGGTACCTCGCACGCGCTCTCGGCCCCACTGGCTGCCGATATCCAGCATATACTGGGACATTTTGTAAAGCGCGAATCGTTTCAGCGCCGCCCGCGCGAGCGAACCAGGCGGTGAGTAACGGCATATAATGTAAGCGCGGTTGAATAGAAGAATAAAACCAAGGTCAAATGCGTTGGCTCTCCTGCCGGGAGCCTTATGGTGATATACGTGCGCGTCATGTGCACCGACGAGTAATTTCTCCTGAAGCACCTTGAAAGACGCATCGGCATCTTCATATGCCGCATATCCAACGTTAGCGCCCAGGTCTTCATCAAATCCATACTTACGAATTACCTCGGTTCTAAAAGACATCCGAAAGCCGGCCATGAATTCAACCAGAGCGGCATCAATCTGGTGCAACCACTCAGGAAAAGGGCGTACATGCCAGCATGACTTGCCATGGACCCAAAGAGGGTCCGGGCAGAACCTTTGGTCAAACTTATGCCTGACTCCTTCGATTCTCTTGCGAATACGATCAGCAATCCTCAGCTTGTACACGTTTCGAGACGCTATATCGACACCGGGCGGAGGTTGATTCATTTCTCTGCCGCAGACACCTCCAATATCACCCTTTACATCCTGCTCGTAGATTCGCATAATTGCTTCGGCGACACCAGGCCACCAGAGTGAATCATCATCGGGAAACATCACCACCGGTGATTCAACAAGCCCAAGGGCTACATTGCGCTGATGAGGTAAATTAGGCCTGCAATGCAGAATTTCAACCTCAACGGAAGAGCGTCCATGTGCATCGACCACGGTCTGACGCGCTCCTTTGTGGTCATCACTGGCATCGACAACAATCAGTCGGCGTGGCTTGTGAGACTGCCCCAAGATAAGAGGGATAGACAACTTCAGAGCATCTCGCCGATTCCGTGTAGCAATAACAACATCATAATTCATATTTTGACCTGGCCCCTCCTTGAAAAGACAGGACATCCCTTGATCGATTGTAATGAATTTGCTGCTTTCTAGAGGAGGAAATTGGGCTCACCTCCTCTTACCCTTTGAAAAAACCATAGCGTTATTGTGGTACCACCATAAGGTACCTTTTTCTTTCCACGTTGACCTTAACTTGCTGGATAGCACACCGTCGTACTCAAACCCTCTTGCGTTAAACTTGTCGATCCAGTACTCATGTGGTTGTTCATTTATATGGTCTATACCGCCCTGCCCGGGCGTCGCAGCAGTGAATAACACCGTGTCAGAAATACGACAAAGCAAATCAACATACCGACTGGCACATGACTCCGGTAAGTGCTCGGCTACCTCGGTACTGACAACGAGGTCAAACTTCCTTGTGTCAACCCCCACGTCTTCTTCCAGATTAAATTTCTGGACTCTTAGTCCCCGCGAACGGCACATGCTCAGAGCTGCATCGGAGTACTCGATCCCTTCAACCTGGACGGAATGTGAATTAAGGAAGTGCAGCAAGACCCCAGAGCCGCATCCCACATCCATGACCGTGGAAGGGCCAAAGTGGGAAATGATTGACTCTGCAATCACCTCCGCCGAGAACATCGTTCTCTCATCATTCTCCTTGAAAAAGTTGGCGTCGTATATATCCCCGTGCGGCGTTATTCTCAGAAGCGCATCACGCATGCCTCGTCTGAGCCAGTTCAACGGGGGAAAGGCTCGAATGCGTCGGCGAATCGGTTCGGGTATCCTTTGCCAAAGTCTTCTCATTGTTACATACGATGACATAGTTGCCTCCTATCTTTCTTTCCGACTGTTCTGCTGACCACCAGAAACACTGGAATTCCACCGATGCACCGGAGTAGTAGCGTTTTCTAACAGCCTCACATGGGCAAGACTGCCATCTGTTAGGTGTTACTTGTTGATTTGGAACACTATGGAACCTGTTCGTACGAAGAACCTGGAAAGCCAATTCTGATAAGATACACAAACATCGCCTCGAGAGATGAACCACAAGATTGCTTCATAAGGGTCCATCGAATTCACCGCGTCAGAGTCCGGCCCCCAGAAATGGTCGTAATTTGGAGCCAACTCCTTGTATTTGAATTCTGTCGGCTCTGTGCTGCAGGCATATTGAAGAGTCCGCGCCAGCCTTCGCGGTAAAACGTAGAGCGCCCTAAACAAGACAGACCTTCGGATGGGTATGGAAAACTTAATGAGTTTGCCTTTCAGCGTCAAATCGGCGTATGGCCGCACAGAGTATCCACTCGCCGCCCACGAGCGGCACTGCCATGCTGCATGTAGAAAAAGCAATCCTCCAGGTCTTAAAACCCGGCGCATTTCTAAAAGAGCCTTTTCTGGATTATGTATATGTTCAAGAACGGCTATCGTCCAAATGACATCAAACTCATTATCTTCAAAAGGGAGCTGAGTAGCTGATGCCTGAAAAAAGGGTTTATGTAGGCATGGCCTGACAGAATTACAAAAGTCTATCCCCGTGTAGTCTTCAACGAAATCCTGAAACGCTCCTCTCCCACACCCTATCTCGAGACAGCGCTTACCCGACAACTGGTACACGTCGATAAATTCTCTTAGCTCTTTGTAACCGATATGATTTTCAGCCGATGCGATTGCATATCGGGCATCGGAATACTCCCTGTCGTAGAAAATCTCGGCGCTCTTTTCTTCATACATTGTCGATAGCTCCTATCAGATGCCCGCCAGAAGTGTGCCCGAACCTCAGCCTATGCTCACGCCTGTCATCTCTACAACTGGAACGTGTGCCTTCTTCTTACTGACTATTGAAGGCAATGCTACACAGAGTCCGAACATCATGAAAAGCATGGTCATCGGGAATTCAAACAGTGAGACCGAATTTAAAGCCAAAAGTACCCCGAACAAGCCGCTTCCCAAACACCATATGAACCACCTGTCTGAGTCATTGGTCAATGAACGAAAGCCTTTGAACAGGTTTCTTATTGCTGCTACAATGACAGCACAAAATGGAATAAAACCGAGCAATCCATAGCGACTCAGCTCCATCAGATAATGATTCACCATATCCGTGCGCTCCCCAAAATCGATCTTCGCACCCCATCCGGGTTCGGCGAAGCCATACCCGGTCAGCCAATGCCCGCTCATGCCACCTTCGAAAAATGCCACTTCTAACAATCGGCCTCGGTACCAGGCAGTACTGGCGTTAAATGTGAACCGGTCGATCACATTATAAAAATGCCTGTTACTTATCACTTCAACCATGGCGCACATGAGCACAATTGCCACGATGGTTGTCTTCCAGAGCCGCCTGTATCGGTAGAAAGCAACGAACGAAAGAGAACCTGCCATAGTAAGCAAGCCACCGCTGGACATTGAGGAGAAGGCGCCCAGGAACGTCAAACCGACCAGACTCATATACGACCGAGCACGCGCTCGCAGATTCTTCAACAGGCCCAGGCAGATCCCTCCGGCCATGCCGGAAAATACCCCGTAATATATTGCGTGCCGGAATGTGCTCTGCGCCCTGTGGAAATAGCCCAATCTTACTTCAGGCACAATCAAGTTTCGTCCCAATGCGACTAAATTACGCCCGGTCAGCGATTCGTAGAAAGCCAAAATCGCCAGAATCGCTGCTGACCATACAATCGCCTTCAATATTAGAATGTAATGCTGCTTGCTTCTTACTATCAAGCGTATGGCAAAGTACGGCAGGGCCATATCAAAAAAGTCCCCTGAACGATATTCCAGTACTTTCATCGGCTCAGAGGTTATAGCCGCAGCCGCTACCTCCGCAAGAAATAGTACGATTACGAGTTTGTCGAGCTGTATGAATTTGAAATTTGCGGCAAGTTTTGTTTCGGAAAGAATCTTTATAAACAAAGCTATTATAACAATCCGCCCAACCGAAAAATCGATTGTTCCTATTTGAAAGGTTCCCATCGAGTAAGGAACCCACATGGATAGGATGATATATACAACCAATCCATGGACAGGCTTACTACGCAGGACTATAAGGCAACCAATCGCCGCCAATAGCAATATCACTATTTCCATCTGTTCTTTCGATTAACCCGACAGTCGAAATTCTCTTATGTGTAAATTCAACATGGTGAGATTTTTCGCGATGAATCAGCCCCAACGGAATCTTCTCGATAGATTCTTAATCCTGAACTGGTCGTGTGAATTCTCCAAAATCCTTCTGCAACTCTTCAATACTTTTGTCCCACCATCGTGAAGCCTTGATGGCGGCCTGCGTCTGCTCTGAAAAGCGATATCGTATCAGTCGCGCGGGATTGCCCGCTACAACGGCAAAATCAGGCACATCCTTAGTTACAACGGCCCCGGCTGCTATCACGGCGCCGTCCCCGATTCTGCTGACACTCGGCAGTATAACAGCATTGTGATAAAAGCATACGTCATTGCCAATCGTCAGATTCGTCCACTTGATATCGTGCTCGGGCCTGGCGTACCCGAGCGCCGGATTGAAGAAAAATGCATGAGTAGAGATACGATCCATAGGGTGATTCCCGCTGAAGGCCATCGCCGTGGGAAATGTCCCGCTATAGCGCCCGATCTTGGTTCCGGGAGGGAAGTTGCCCAGAGTATAGCACGGACCGCTTGTGTACATGCCGATATCGATTTGATGGTATACGGAGAATATCCTCCTGATCGTACGAGAATAGTGCCCTCCTCCTTCCAAGCGAAGAACAATAAATCGAATAAGCCGGCGGAAACTCCTGCGCCTCGATAGACTATACAATCTGAAAAGAAGTTCCCCAACGAGCCAGGCTTCCTGGCCTTCCTTTCGACCTGCGGACCGGTTCTCATGGGACTTCTCACGCGACATGTCAAGCCTTCGTCATATTTAGTATCTTTTTCTGTACTTCTGGGATGATACTCGTCAACTGCGCACGGATACGGTCGCGCCCGTCAAAGGCCCTGCCCACCGTAGAAAGCACGTCCACTTCGCCGCACTGCTTTCAGACACATGATTACCACGTTTACTGCCCTTCAGAGACATCCCGGCGGTTGACGTGCAATGTCGGTCCTCTATGGCCATCGTCAGGGTGATTTGCCCGGATCACCCATTCACACTCTGCTCTCCGGTGTCTTAACTACACGTGCCGGATTTCCCGCTGCAACCGAGCACGGCGGAATATCGCGTGTCACCACGCTGTTAGCCCCCACGATGGAGTCGTGACCAATCGTGACGCCTTTCACAACAACGACGTTCTGGCCAAGCCAGCAATTATCTTCGATGCAAACCGGCTGAGTCACCAGTTTCGGATTTCGCGCGGTCGGCGTGCCGGCTTCAACCACATGGTCTGAATCCGTAATCAAAACATTACTGGCGATCAGCACGTTTCGTCCAATCCGCACGGATTGAGCGGCATTGCACTGGAAGCGGTACATAATTGTACAACGATCGCCGATGACAATTTTCGGACACTCCGCCTGACCGGGACATAAATCGCTCAAGACAAATTCGCTCGCAATCGTTACACGCGACCCGATAGCAACCGCGCGCGGATTATTCAATTCCAGACAACGCCCAAGAGCGCTGCGCCGACCCAGCGAATGAAGACGCCATCCCCACAGAAGGCGGGTACGAGCAACCGGCCAGGCCCGGCGAACGAGGTGACACAAGAGTCTGCTCATTGGATATCTTTCCGGGCCATATTTCCAATGGAAAAGGCTCTGGATCGACATTGAAGCCCCCGAGGATCGAGTCTGCCGAAAAGCAGATAGATCAGTTTCAGGGACTGCCATTGGCCATCGCACGTCTTGCCGCCTATCCTACAGGAGTGCGCCGCAGCCAAAACACATAATCCCACAATCGCAGGTCAACTAATCTTCCCACCCAGACAACCTGTAAACAGATCGCAACAATATTTGAAAGGAGAAGAACACCTGCAGCGCCTGTGACACCGAACAGGAAGATTCCGGGGTACATCAGGCAGACAACACAAGTCGCAAGGAGCATGGAATAGCGTCTTTGTAAATGAGGTTTGCCTACGGCAAGGCACATAGCCGCCAGAATCACAGCCTGGCTTTTGACAAACATAGTAACGCAAAGTATAGCAAAAGGAACTGAAACGGCAGCATATTTCGGCGTGTAAACAAGTGAGATGATTGGTTTGGCCCCAACGGCCACGACGGCCACCAAAGGAACGCTGATTATAAGGGTGGTCCGGATGACTCTCAGCGCGCGGCGGCGTAAAACCTCCCTGTTGTCTTGTCCTTCGGCAAAAACAGGAAGCAAAATACGGCCAAATATCTGGCCAAACGCCCAGGCGGGCTGCTCAGCCAGCCTGAGGGCCATGACGTACATACCAAGCAATCCTAACTGTGCGGCCGGAAGAAGCTTGCCTAACATAAAAACATCGGTCTGCCAGATGACCATTGTGAGAAAGGGCAGGCCGAACATTCCCCGGGCAAATCTGAGTAACTCCGCCAGATATTCTCTATTGATTTTGAATGTCGGCCTGAATGGCACCAGGATATTCGAGATGAAACACATGGCGGCAGCCTCCGCCACGTAGCCGATAATCAATGCCCATACATTCTTCGTCATAAAGGCCAGAACGATTGTCGCAATGGTACCCAGTATGCTGCTGCCCTGGACGATAAGCATAAGTAAGCCAAATCTGTATTCTTTCTCAAGTACATAGGCACGCGGGCTGACAAGCCCCCTGAACAGCAGGGCAACGAAAGCAACCTTCAATAGTCTGGATATCTCGGGATTCCCATAGAATGATCCTATCCAGGGAGCGGCCAGAAGCCCCACTACAAACAGAACCGAACCCCGAATGAACTGAAACCACCAGGCGATATTCATATATTCGGGATCATCGCCGTTTTTGTTTTGGATAATGGACTGCTGCACACCGACCTCGCTAAGGGACTCAAACGCTATAGTCGCAGCCATGACAATGCCCATCACCCCAAATAGCTCCTCGGCCAGTAACCGAACGAGAATCATGTTGCGCACAAACCGCAGGCCGCGTCCCACGGTCGTGCCGGTAATCAAGGCCGCCAAGCCGCGTATGGCTTTCGCCTTTGTGCTCATATCTGATTTCGGAGGGACCTTCTGCAAATCCGCCTCTCTAACCGGAGGGCAGCCTGTGTCACACTTTCTGACTGGTTTCAGAACGAACATGCGTTTCTCCATCGCTCAGTCTTCGGCTCCCGATAAGAAAGAATTCGTCACTCACGCTTTGCCTGGCTCTGATTTGTCTTCCACCATGCGATGGTTTCCCGCAGGCCTTTATCGAACGGTATTTGAGCTTCAAAGCCAAACAGCCGTTTCGCCCGAGACGTATCGAGACATCGTCTCGGCTGGCCATCCGGCTTGCTGGTATCCCATGTAAGCCGACCCTCGAAGCCGGTCATGTTTCTTATGTTTTCCGCCAGGTCTTTGATGGTTATTTCAAAACCGGCCCCAAGGTTTACGGGCTCGGCCCCGTCGTATCTGTCCGCCGCCAAAGCGATGGCCCTGGCCGCATCCTTTACATGCAGAAACTCTCGGCTGGCCGAGCCTGTGCCCCAGACGACCACCTCGTTTGCGCTCTGATCTACAGCCTCACAAAACTTGCGGATCAAAGCGGGTATGACGTGGCTCGTCTTCAATTCAAAGTTATCCCCCGGACCGTATAGATTGACCGGCAGAAGATAAATACCGTTCAGTCCGTACTGCTGACGATAAGCCTGTAACATAACGAGCAAAGCCTTCTTGGCAATACCGTATGGGGCATTGGTCTCTTCGGGATAGCCGTTCCAGAGATCGTCCTCTATAAATGGCACGGGCGCGAATTTCGGGTACGCGCAGATGGTACCGACCTGGACAAACTTTTTGATTCCGCGGATCCGGGCCTGTTCGATCAGATGCAACCCCATGGCCATGTTGGCGAAGAAGAAGCGGCCGGGCTTTTCTCTGTTGGCCCCGATACCGCCGACTTCAGCAGCCAGATGGATGATGATCGAAGGTTTCATATTCTCGTACATTCTGATCACGGCCGCCTCGTTGGTGAGGTCATAGTCTTCGACACGCGGTATCAGAAGGTTCTCAGGCGGCACACCGCGGTCTCGCAGCTCCTGCTGAAGATGCTTGCCAAGGAATCCCGCCCCACCCGTCAGGGCGATGCGCTCTATCGCCAAGTTCATCGTACCGGCTCTCCAAACCGACTATGATCGCGAATCAGACGCTCTTTTCCTGCAAACTCCAGGTCCTTATTGATCATCATTGTGACCAGCTCCTCAAAGCCGACTTTGGGCTCCCAGCCCAAAATCCGCCTGGCTTTTGAGGCGTCGCCACAAAGCACGTCCACCTCGGCGGGCCGGCGGTAGCGATCATCAATGTGGACATATTGCTTCCAGTCAAGCTTGACCAGATCAAAGGCCAGCTCAAGACAATCACTTACGGAGTGCATCTGGCCCGTGGCAACGACGTAATCATCCGGAGTATTCTGCTGGAGCATCAGCCACATCGCCTCCACGTAGTCCCCCGCAAATCCCCAGTCGCGCTTGGCATCCAGATTCCCAAGAAAGAGTTTATCCTGCAGTCCCTCTTTGATACGCGCGGCGGCCCGCGTGATTTTTCGCGTCACAAACGTCTCGCCGCGGCGAGGTGATTCATGGTTGAACAATATACCGTTGCAGCAGAACATCCCGTAGCTCTCGCGATAATTGACGGTCTGCCAGAAGCTATAGACCTTGGCGCAACCATAAGGGCTGCGCGGGTGAAACGGCGTCGTTTCTTTTTGCGGCACTTCCGCGACCTTACCGAACATCTCGCTCGACGAGGCTTGATAGAACCTTATCCCCAGGCCAATATCGCGGATGGCCTCCAGTAGCCGAACAGTGCCGACGGCATCCACCTGAACCGTATAGACGGGCTGGTCGAAACTGACCCGCACGTGTGACTGTGCGCCCAGGTTATACACTTCATCAGGCCTGATTCCCGCCAACAGTTCTCGTAAACCTGTGCCGTCTGTCAGGTCGCCGTAATGGAGAAAGAATCTTGTTCCCGGCTCATGGGGGTCGGTGTAGAGGTGGTTGATTCTGCTGGTATTAAACGAGCTCGACCGGCGGACAATACCGTGCACCTCATAACCTTTGCCCAACAGCATTTCCGACAGGTAGCTTCCATCCTGCCCCGTGATACCAGTAATGAGCGCTCGCTTCACCATTGCAGGTCTTTGCCTTTCGGTATAACTAAATAGTCATGACATCGCAGCCGCGTGTCCGGCCAGCCGTCCTCCGATGGCCCTTTAACTGTATTGGATGCCGATATGCTCTGAATCTATGCGCACTTCGTCCCTGTCGGGAGCATCCAATAAAATAACGCATCCAATTATATATCAAGTACTTACGTAATTTTAACAAGACCGCGACACTCGTCGCATCTCGATTCATCCCTAAGAATCGCTCGCGGGTTGAACGGGCTGAGCCGCCCGGACCTTCCCCTTCTCATTGGGGAAGAAGTCAAGTATCTTCTCGGCCATTTCCGCCGCCGCCGCTCGAATCGAACTTTCCAGTATTGAGCCAATCTGAACCTGCGTCACATAATGCGCCGGATCCCCGCCAATATTCGGCGTCCGCCATCCCACCCCGGAAAAAACCCTTTCATCCGAAGTGAGCCGGCCGTTGACAATGTAAAAATTCAAGACAACCGTTTCTTCGTTCTCCGGCGCCGGTCTATGAAAGCGATGGACCAGGCAGGGAATCTCCCTGCCAGTGATTGAACTAACCGTGCTCACCTGTGTCCCGTCGTGCACCCATCCGCCTGCAACATAGCAGATTTGAGGCCGATGACCCAGCATCGTTCTCGGGTGGGCCGTATAGGCGATGTAAACATTGGCCCACTGGTTACTCACCTTGTTCGAATACAACCGGTTCAGAAACGCATCATTCCCCGCTACACGCTGAATATTCTCAGGGATAGGAACATCTTCGCCAATCCAATGCCCTATCTGCTTGGAAAAAGCAGTCAACGGGACAGGAAGCATGACGGGAGCGCCAACCACCAGCTCCGAGCGGGATGCCAGCACGCGGTACGCGACACCCGCCGACACACACAGGGCCAGAGCAAGAACCCACGCGAACCATGTGGGCACTCTTCCTCTTGCTGCTTGTATCGAGTAGAAACCTTCCATCCGCTTAGTCAAATGCTTGTGTCTAATCGGATACATCGGAGGATATAGCTCCAAAGTAGTAGCTAAAGCCTGTCAACAATCCCTGCGCTGCGACAGAATCTCCTCTGTGCAGCAAACGTGAAAGTACCTCCTCCATGAAGGTACTCTCGTATTTTATATTGCTCATCGGCGTTTTGTCAACCCTTCATCGCGTAAATAGGCGAGGCCTTTTGCTGGACACAAAACCGATATAAGATGAACACAATGCCCCATCTTTCCGGGTGTGGAGCGTCGAATTCTAACACTATAGTCTATAGGCACTTACGAGATTAAAAGAGCATGAATTGAGATCGACGAGGACAATTCTCCCGAATGAGAAATCTCACCTTCCGGTTTTTTTAGGCTCACCAAACAACCTGCAAATGCACGGGCATGTTCCGATAACACTCGAAGGAGTGCAAGTGTGAAAAGCGATCATATCACATCGGTCCTAAAAAAAGTTGCCGTCGGAAAAAGGAATGGACATCACCCCTTCGACGGCAACTTCAAATTCCGCAAACAGAAGCGTGCTAATCCGCGAATTATCCTCCCATAGCTGCCAGTCTCGCCGCCACATAAGCCGTAACGGCCGCATTTCCGCTTTGAGCCAGGCGAGCGCCATACTTATCCGCGGCAAATTGCACGGACTCCTTTGCCGAAAGGCCCATTTCACTGGTCAGAATACTCACGTAATCCGCGAGAGCATCGATATACTCTCCGGCCGTTGCGTAGTGGTTTTCAGTGCCGGCGTTGCGTGCTATGGCCTCGGCAATGGAGGCCATCTGCTCCTCGGTCGGCGGCGTAGCCGCCGAAGCGAATTCATTGACCACCTTGGCCAGAGCCGAGGCATACACCCCATCGGCGTCCTGCAGAATCGTGGCGGCCCGCCTGAGATTCGCACAGGTATCGCACGGCTGAATGTCGCGCGCCGAAGCCAAAGCGTTTGCAATCCAAATCTGCATCACTCGTTCGCTCACTCCAAGCTCCTGGGCCGCCCACTGGACCAGAGCCGGGCAGCCCGAAACCTCGAACGTTACCCTCTCGAGCCCCGGCGCCACAACCGATACCGCCGGTACGGGTGGTAGCGGCGGTACAACTATAGGATTGACCGTGATTGTCACAGTCTGGACGGCTGTGCTGTTCAGGCTATCGGTGGCCGAATAGGTAAAGCTGTCCGGCCCGATAAATCCCTCGGCCGGCGTGTAGGTAAACGTGCCATCGGCATTCTGAACCACTGCGCCATGCGCCGGAGCACCGACTAAAACCGCCGTAAGCAGATCAGTGTCGGGATCGAGGTCATTGGCCAGGACGTTAATCGGAACCGCTTTGTTTACAGTGGTACTGACTGCGTCAGCCACTGCTACCGGCAACCCATTCGTCAACGTGATGGTGACTGTGATTGGCCCAGAGGTCTGCCCACCAGCTTCAGCCACGTATGTGAAGGTTACTGTGGCATGACCTTCCGCGTCCCAGGATAAGGTTCTCAGGTCCTCTGGCGGGTGGTACTCGAGGCTGAGAGTCGGTCCCTCTGAAGGAACCGGCGTCAGCGTGCCTGCTGTAGGCTGTGTATAGGAATTGATCACTCCGCCACCCAATGGGCCGCCGCCTTGCGTATCGTTGGCCAGGACATCAATAACAATACTGCCAGCTTTTGACGCTGAGACCGCATCGGAAATCCCGATTATAGGGGGTATTACGTGGAGATTGATGATGATTTGAGCATGATCGTCACCGGGACCAGGTTCATTAGGATCCTCCTTAGACTCTGTTCCCTGCACTTCAGCTTCGTTAGCTATAGCGTGGGCCTCAATCCCTTCGGCGAATGTGATTTCACCGACTGCTTCTACCTTTATCACCGCATCAGCCGTGCCGCTACCCGACGCATTGGCTTCGGCCAACAGGTTGCCATTTATAGTCGCATCATTACCTGCAAAAACGTCGATGTAGGCCTTGGTTACACCATCGTCCGTGCCTTCGGCGTATGCACCGACCTCGCCGTTGAGGACCACGTTATCACCAGCTTTAAGAATGACAACTGCTTCAGCATTATCGCCGTCCGGAACGTTTTGGATGGCCGAATCGCTTCCGACAGTCACGTTACCATTGACGTTCAGGTTACCGGAGGCATCGACGTTGATTTCCGCATGGCCCCGCCCGCCCTTGATCGTCAGATTCTCGGCGGTGATGTTGCCCCCATCGTGGGTAGAAAGGGCAATTTGACCCGGAATCGCTTCCATGTCTATGCCGCCAGTCTCCAGGCTGCCGATCGTCAGGCCGCCCGAGCCGACGCTCATCTTGATATCGCCCAGCGTCGTACTGATCGTGTTCGTAGTATCCGCGAAGGAAATTGAGCTATCGGCACCTGTGGCATAAAGCTCGATATTTCCGAGCTCGCCCTTAATCTCTCCGTCAATCATGTCCTTTACGATGATGCTGTCGTCTGCATAGACAATCAGGCTTGTTCCCTTGGTTCCCCATGTCTCGATATCCTGCTCGTAAAGCGTATCGGTTGCACCGGCGTTCGCACCGTTGGCGATTGTAACGGTCGCTGGATCGATCTCTAAGGTGCCGGGGTTGTAATCGGTGTTCGCCGGCGAGGCGTCAATCTGGCCGGCAATGGCGAAGTGCTCAGCTGTGATTTTCACCGACCCGCCGTTGCCCGTCGAGCTGCCGCCGCGGGCGGAAATCAGAGTGCCGCTGGCTAGTGTAACGGTCCCTTCCGTCTCCAGGGTGATGCTTCCACCGTTGCCATTGCCCGAGGCGTCCGCCTCCACGGAAGCCGGATGGCCGCCGCCATCAAAGCCAATCAAGAGCGACTCGGTACCCGTCAGCGTCACCGTCCCGCCGTCGCCATTCCCTGCGGGATTGGCATCGGTTCTGATGAGGCCGCGATTCTCAATGCGGGCCGCCTTGGCCGTGATCGTGCCGGATGAGGCGTCAATCCAGCCGACGTTCCGAATCGCCCGGGAAAACGTGTCGCCCGCGGCAAGAACAATTTGCCCGTTCGGAGCGCTGATCAAACTTCTGTTGTCCACATCCGGCGTGCCATCCCCGACA
>Ga0315295_10000202_pt1 | contig 50307 bp, 36 predicted proteins | sample YL17G14_0_MG_FD_204453 | JGI IMG/M metagenome (GOLD analysis project Ga0315295, IMG submission 204453) | Sediment microbial communities from Yellowstone Lake, YNP, Wyoming, USA - YL17G14_0 | ecosystem: Environmental > Aquatic > Freshwater > Lake > Sediment | place: USA: Wyoming | collected... | reverse complement strand
TGCCGGATGCGTGCCCAGGCGATGTAGGTAGAACGGTCGCGAAGGACCGGCGTGCTGTCACGTTTGCCGCCGGAGCTGTCGAGCTGGTGTGCGAATTCGTGGAAGACAACGTTATGACCATCGTTGATGTCGGCGGTGCTTCGGCGGACATCATCCCAGGATAGAACCACCGAGCCGTGGTGCCACGACTCGCCCATACGGACGTCCTCGCCTTCAGCCACCACTCCGCCCCCCAGATATTCGGTCTTGCGGGCTACATACGCCTGGGGATATACAAGTATGGAATAAAGGCCGGGGTAATAGTCGGTTTCGCGGTGCAGCAAAAGAATACAGGCCTGGGCTGCTATAGTAAGTGTTATCTCATCGGTAATCTGCAGGCCGCCGCAGCCCTCGAAACGTTTTTCACCGATAAAAATAAGGATATGGCGATTTAATTCTTCCTTGTCTTCTATGGGCAGGTGTCTGTAAAATGGGACGTTCCTTTCGATAATCGCCAGCCACTCATAAGGAAACGGCTGGCTGGCCAGCCGTTTTCGCCGCCATTTTTTTAATCCGAACATTTATTCGTAGCTCGTCGTGCGTGGTTCGTGATTGGTGATTCGTGGTTCGTCGCTCGTCGTTCCTGCCAGAGGCAGGAAATTCTACATTCTGACTTCCTACGGGCCTTCCAGCCAATTCTCACAGAAGATAGCTAAATCAAGTTCATTAATAAAATTATCTTTCGGCTGGGAAATATCGCAAGCCGGGTTCCAGTCGGGGTCGTTTGGCTCGGTCTGCCACGCTGAAGCCAGAATTGCAAAGTCCGCGAAGTCAATACCATAAGGACAGACAAAATCCCCTGCTGGAGTCTGCCAACGCAATCTTGGATAATTGGTTCCTTCACATATATCCCAGATATTCACAAAATCCCAGCCGGCATCGGTAAACGTCGTTTTTGTTTTCATTTCGGCTGTGGTTTTAGGTGTTCCGCCGGCACTTGTCGATTGTCCACTGCTTTGTGTATCCCAGAACGAAGCCCTCACTGTGCCGTAATTACGTCCCACCAACCCGCCAACCTGACCCCCGGTTCCTAAAATGCTGCCTGTTGAATAGCAACTGGTTACTACGCCGACATGGTCTCCTACCAGCCCACCAACAAAATACTCTCCTGTAACGCTGCAGGTCGAATAGCAACTGGTTATCGTGCCGGAACTTCCTCCCGCCAGCCCACCAACAGAATAGTTTCCCGAAACGCTGCCGGTCGAACAACAACTGACTATCGTGCCATAATTGAATCCCACGAGCCCGCTGACATACATCCGTCCCGAAACCTCGCCTGTCGAGCAGCAGTTGGTTATCGTTCCCTCATTTCGCGCCGCCAGTCCGCTGACATACCAACCGTTTCCGGCCTGGACATCTACATTTTCCATTCCGAGGTTTTTTATCTGGCCGCCAGTGCCCACATATCCAAACAGGCCGATACCGTCTCTGCCGGCAGAATTCCACGTAAAATTCCAAATCCTATGGTCATTGCCATCAAAGACGCCGGTGAACTTTGTTGTGCCGTTTGCGATGATGTTGAACTGCGTGCCGGCGAATTCGGTGAGATTAATATCGTTCACGAGGATAAATTGCCTGTTCCAGTCGTTTTTGTGATTACCGATGTCGTTTAGGTCTTCCGGTGTTGCAATTCGGTAAGGGTCGTTTGGCTCACCTGTGCCGCCGCTATACTTGACTCCAACCCAAATCTGCCATTTGAGCGTTTTTGTCATTAGCTGACCTCTTTTAATTTCATTTCTGACCTTAGAGGTATTATCAGTTACCGTAACCGAAACTTCATGAAGACCGCGGGACAGTGCAGGAATATCGGTGCTGAAGGTTTTTGCGTTAGCGCCAGAAACCGGCTGACCATCGATATACCATTGAATGACGATTGTATTTGGTGTCGGCTCGACGGGAACAACGTAGAAATCAGTATAACCTGAAAGCGGCTCATCCGACAAAGGGGTAAAGTCGTCGAGTATGGAAACGTTTTCGTATATTTTAAAGATGAACTGCTCAACATTCACTTCCTCAAAAGGCCTGTCAAGCGAACGCATTTTTGAATTATCTGTCGGTCTATATATCCCGTATTTGCAATAATAAGCACCTTCATACGTATCAACGTTTGGCAAATAAAGCCACCTGTACCACTTTGTCTGCAAATCGGTCTGCTGTTGAGCATTGTAGATACTGATATTTATTTGCGACGGCTCGGAACCTGTATAGGTTTCACTTCCGCCGTAGTCGTATTCATCTGCAAGCTTTCCAAAAGAGTGTCCAAACTCGTGCAAGGCAAGCTCCACACTCCAGTAATTATCTCCGGCCATAGTAGCAAGGTCACTATAACCAGCACCACCGTATCGGGTTGAATTAGCTAATGCTAATATCTGGTCTGCATCTGGAGCAACACTTGCGGCATCCCATGCTTTTGCGGTGTTAACACAAAGAAGCCGAGCTGTTCCACCGCAGTTATATGTCATATCCAGAGCGGTATCGCGATAAATATTATTGTCTGGCTCATCAACACCGGATTCATTGGAGATGACATCGACCCTGTGAACATTGAAAAAATTGATATATGAAGCGAGCGGTTCTTGTGCAAAATACCCACTTAAAATGTTATTGACGTGTATCCGGTAATTAGTCAGCTCGGACTGAGTATAACCATCACCTACTACTACAATATCAATACGGTTTTCCGAAGGGCCGCTTCTGATAACAGTTTCATAGCTCCATAAAGGGGGGGCTTGAATAATGCTTTGATATTCCCAAACCGGCGGTAATACCAGGAACACTTTTCCTCCAACGAGTTTGCCCTCTTCGATGCTGTCATAATATACTTCAACCTGACCACCATTTTTCTCGTAATAATCACTGTATAGCATCAGTCCTCTGTTTTGAGAAAGCGTATCAGAGGCCTTTTCGGTCCGTTCAACACTAACCGGCTCACCGCCTGTGCTGTATTTAGCATTTCCGGAACCTGCACATAAAATGATTACTGCCAATGCGAGAATTGAATAGTTTTTCATATTCCGCCTCCTGAAAACGTTGGTACTGGTTAAATGGCTACTATAATCTTAAACTATCTTACACCCACAGGTCAAGAAAAATGTGGAGAATTGACAATTTACCCGCCGTAGGCGGATATTATTCATTGTTCATCGCTCGTAGTTCCTCAATGAGCTATGGACTTATAACGAAGTCCGGGGTCTGCGTAAAATTGCTTGCGGTTTGAGTGATGTGGCTTTAGAATGTTTCCTTTCAAATTATGAAATGAGGAAAGTATGCTGGCACGGCTGCACAGCGTTGCGATTGAAGGAATTGAAGGGATAATCTGCGAGGTCGAAGTGGATGTCGCTCGCGGCGGATTCGAGAAGTCTATTATCGTGGGGCTGCCGGACGCAGCAGTTAAAGAAAGCACCGAGCGAGTAAAAAGCGCCATTATCAATTCCGGCTATAAGTATCCTAAAACCCAATCGCTGGTAAACCTTGCCCCTGCGGACACCAAGAAAGAAGGTCCCGCATTTGATTTGCCGATTGCGCTGGGGATGTTGCTTGGCGAAGGCGTTTTCACAAGTCCGGTCCTGAAAGATTACATAATCGTCGGCGAACTTGCATTAGATGGCAGAGTCAGGCCCGTCAACGGTGTCCTGAGTATGGCTATGACAGCGGCAACGAACGGCTTTAAGAGCATAATCGTGCCGCTGGAAAACGCCCAAGAAGCCGCTGTTGTAAGTGACATCGAAGTATATGGGGTTGGGTCTCTGGCCCAGGTTGTAGGGTTTCTCACCGGCCAATTGGCTCTTGAAACCACTACTATTAATATCGAAGAGATTTTTAATGCCCAGAGCCGGTATGACATAGATTTTGCCGACGTGAAAAACCAGGAGAGCGTCAAGCGGGCACTGACCGTTGCTGCCGCCGGCGGGCACAATATCCTGATGATTGGCCCTCCGGGTGCAGGCAAAACTATGCTCGCACAACGATTGGCGACCATTCTGCCGCCTTTAAGTTTACAGGAGTCACTTGAGACAACCCGCATATATTCCTCACTCGGTTTGTTAGGCAAAGGCAGAGCTTTGTTGGCTACGCGGCCGGTTCGTATGCCGCATCACACGGCCAGCGGCCCTGCTCTTGTCGGAGGCGGCACAAACGCAAGGCCCGGAGAATTGTCGCTGGCTCATCACGGGATTTTGTTTCTCGATGAGTTTGCCGAGTTTCCGCGGCATATTTTAGAGATGATTCGCCAGCCGTTGGAGGACGGCGCCGTAACTGTCGCTCGCGCCAAACGGACTATCACCTACCCTGCTGAATTTATGCTCGTATCCGCTCTCAATCCCTGTCCGTGTGGTTATTTCGGCACTGATGCAAGAAGGTGCAGGTGCACGCCGAATCAAATTGAGCGATACCTGTCAAAAATATCCGGCCCTCTGGTGGATAGAATCGACATCCACATTGAGGCGCCTGCGATAAGCTTCACAAAATTGCGCTCGAGAGCAGGCCAGCTCGACTCTGCTACGATGAGGCAGGATGTCACAAGGGGCAGGAACATTCAGGCCAGGCGATTCGGCGATGGGGCAGCGATGACCAACGCAAGAATGACCCACAAACAAGTTGAGAAGTTCTGCAGGATTGACTCCGCCGGCGAAATGCTCCTTAAGCAGGCGATGACCGAATTTGGCCTAAGCGCCCGCGCCCATGATAAAATCTGCAAAGTCGCCCGAACCATCGCCGACTTGGCAGGCGATGAAAACATTCAGCCCGAACACCTCGCTGAAGCCATAAGTTATCGCAAGCTCGACCGAAAGCTATAATGAATGTCACTTAATGTGTTTTGACGTCATAGCAGAAAAGCACGTCTGCATGGCGGATATAGAGCCTGCCGCCGCAGACAACCGGATGAGGCCAACCTTCGCCGCTCATACCCTCGCGTTTTGGCAGCTTAAAAGTGCTTTTGGGATTGTATTTCCCAGGATTGGCCTCTATCAAAGCTACAACGTCGTCCTGATAGCGGAGATACAAATGTCCGTCCGCATATGCTACCCCTGCTGACCCACCGCCGGGTTGATTTTCCTGCCACATCACTTTGCCGCTTTTGATTTCGATGCACGTTGGCTTACCCTGGCCGTGACCGTGCCCGCCATAGAGATACTCACCAACCCGGACAAATCCTCCGTGATGATTTTGAAAAGTAGAGGCATCGAGGAAATAAACCTCTTGTGCTTTGATGTCGTCGCCTGCACTGACCAGTTTCAATAGTGCGCTGCCGGTGCCGTAAGCGGTAGAGCAGAATACACATTCTCCGTAAACCACAGGGGTCGGAATATTGGCAGTTTTGTTTGCTATTCTGTTGTATCCCCACAGAAACCTGCCGTCTTTTGCAGCAACGCCAATCAGCCCCTTATTTGTCAACTGGATATACTGCCGCACGCCTGCGTCGAAGATTACGATGGATGAATACCCCGCTTCGTCCGTGCCGTTTGGGCCGATGTCCGGCATAGAACTTTTCCAGATAACTTCGCCGGTCTTTTTGTTCAGCGCGACCATCACGGCATCCCGTCCCCCTGGTGTGCACAATAGTTTCTCTCCATCGACCAGCGGTGATTCGCTGTATTTCCAGCCGGGGTTTTTTCCACCGAAGTCGCTTTGCAGATTTTTTCGCCAGCGAAGCTGGCCGCTGTTCGCGTCCGCGCATACTATGTCGCCGCTTGTGCCTGTTGCATAGACAAGGCCATCATTAACCGTGGGTGTACAGCGGGGGCCGTCATCATGTGGAGGCCCGATGTATGCAGCCCATAGTTCCTTCCGCGTTGCCAGGTCGAGAGCGATAACAAACTGGGCTTTTCCGGGATGTTTCGGGTCTGTGCTGGTGCGGTCGCCCATTGTGTAGAGCTTACCATTGCTTATGGAGACACTTGAATACCCTGTCCCAAGGCCTGTGATTTCCCACAAAAGCTTTGGTCCGCCTTCAGGCCAGCTTTTCAGCAGACCGCTCTCGGTGGATACGCCGTCGCGATTAGGGCCGCGCCATTGCGGCCATTCACCAAACGATTTCTCATTAGCTAATGCCGTTGAAACTGTCGCGACAACTGCCAAAACCAAACCCAGTCGTGTACCTGCTGCAAACATACAACTTTTCCTTTCTCAAAACAAACTCTACCATCCGGCTAAAACGCCCGACTTTTTAGCGGCTTATGATACCAAATCCTTGCTTAAAATAATATCATTTAATATGGGATTATTTTGTTTGCAGACACAGAATGTAGATACGAAATCTATTTGCGGGGCAGACAAATCGTTACGGTCGTTCCGCTGCCCGGCTCGCTTTCAATGTTTAATAGGCCCTCGTTTAATTGTAGAAATCTGGCGGTGTAAGCAAGACCCATCCCGCGTTTTCGTCCGGCTGGCTTGGCCGAGAAAAATGGCTGTGTCGCCTTCCGGAGGGTTTCTGCGTCTATTCCGCAGCCGAGGTCTTTGACCTGCAATTTCACAAAATTGCCGGATGTCTCGGCAGTAATCTTTATCGGCCCCAGCTCACCGCTGTAGGATTCGACGGCGTTGGCGATAACGTTTGCAATTGCCGACACTATCTGTCCTGAATCCACGAAGACATTTTCCACATCCTCAGCAATTTCGATTTGCACATTGATGTGCTCTGCTCCCGTCTTTTGCCTGGTCAGTTGTATAGCTTCATCGAGAATCTGCCTTGTATCTGTGGGGGCACGCCTCGGCTGCGGCGGCTCGGCAAAGCTCATCAGGTCCTCAATGATTGCGGACGCTTCTCTGGCATTCTCCTGAATCTGTTTGAGAGATTCCTTTTTTTGCTGGTCCGTCTCAGCATTGGCTAACAATTGCGCCCGGCCGGATATTACTGACAGCGGATTATTTAGCTCATGTGCGGCGCCGGCTGCTATCTCAGCTAAAGCGGTAAGGGAATCAACCGTCGGGACAATCTGTGGCGGCGTCTTCGCGGGTTTTGAAATAAGCCGGACAAACTGCTCGGCAAAATGCTGCTGTTTGTCCCACGCAAGAGCAATATCTAAAACAGCGCCGGCAATCGAAGCTGATGTCCTCAAACTTTCTTCAAACAACTGTGCATCAGCAGGCCAATGAAGCTCAAAGGCAATTGCACCGACTACTTTGCTGCCGGAAAGCAGCGGCACTAATTTAGTGCGGTCAGGGTCAAAGTCAACATCTAATTGTTCAAACAGCCGGTCGATATAATTATGGGCATCTAAAATTGCAAAACCGCTCGTTAGAGCTTCCGGGACAGCCGGCATTCCCTCAGGGACATTCAGTGAAACAATTTTGCTTTGTGATAACCTTTCTACAACGACTGCTTGAATCGCTTGTGAGCCGGCTGGCGGAGCTAAATATAGACATACTGTTCCTGTTTGGTAGAACTTCTGCCAGCGAACGGCTAAGTCTTCTGCGATATCGATTACCGTGCTGTTTGCATTTATACCCAATAGAAAATCCACTATGAAATTAAAATGACTCGAATCGCTTTGTAACTGCCGATTTTCAAGCGACAGCTTCGTGTTGTCCCGGGCTAATTGGGCAGTGGCAGTGCCAATAACATCACAATAAGTCTCCATCGGATTTGGTAAATCCAGACCCGGAATCTTAGATTTTTCACTCACAAGCTCGGGCAGAATCCGGCGAATCTGCCGCAATTGCTGGTCGCTTATTGCAAGCACCTGCATCGTTGTGCCGGCCGGCTCGGGCACATCGAAACTGCCGGATTGGCCAATGCCGGACTGCCTCGCTATGCAGTCGGCCAATTGCACAACCGCAGCGATGCTCGCATCAGGCATATTTTCACAAATCGCCCCCGTGTCACTGTGATGGAGCCAGATGGCAAGGGTGATTTCGTCCGGCAACTGCCATTTCTGTGCCAGATGTTTGCCGAAAATTGTATGGTCGGCCCCCAGATATTTTTGCTCGACATCGCACAAACAGGATTTTGTTGACTTCGCCTCCTCGATAATGCGGGTAAAACTTTTCGGCATCGTTTCTTTGAGTGCAAGTTTCCCAATATCGTGCAGCAGACCCGCATAGTAAGCTATATGAGAATCCACTTGAGCCGATACAACTTCGGCAAGCTCTTTTGCACAGCAGGCAACTGCAAGATTGTGTAGTAAAAACTCTTTTCCAGGCAGGATGCTATTGCTGTCGGGGCCATTATCGAAGTCGAAAGGCCGCAGGACTTTGACCGATAAGAGAGCATCGCGGACCTCCTGTGCGGGCAGTTTATCAAGCGCCTGACGAAGCGAAAATTCTCCATCCGCCAAACTCACACTCTGTCGGCTGATAAGCGAAAGAATCTTTGCGGTAAGGGCCGGGTCCGACTCAATAATATCTGCTACTGCTGATGGGGAAAATTGCGGCTGCAGAACCTTGGCTAAAAATTGTGCCGCAACGCAGGGCAGAGTCGAAAGTGATTCAAGTTGACCAATAGCAAGCTCTACCTGGCGGACCCGCCATACGTCTGGCGGATTTGTATCAGCAATTTCTTCCGGCATCGTAGGGAACCTTTTCTTTCGGCATCGAGATTACGCATTATATTTTTGCAAGCTGATGACCCCCGAATTGTCGAGGTTCTTGCGGGCTATTTATGCGCGACTATCCCGGCTCATTACGGGTGGACACCACCTCTTTATCTTATCTTCAGCGCAGCGGTAATTTTGTCAATAAGTTCGGTGGTGTTAAACGGTTTTTTTACAAAGCCCTCGGCGCCGGATTTAAGCAACTGGTCGATTTCATCCTGTTTTACGACGCCACTAACGATAATAATTTTGATGTTCTCGAACTCAGGATTTCTTCTTATCGTCTGGCAGACCACGTTGCCGTTGACATCAGGCAGCATATAATCCAGCAGAATCAGGTCGGGCCGGAACCGCTGCGTTGCTATCCCCGCCTCATAACCGCTGGATGCAGTTTTGACGTCGAACTTCCCATCGCGAGTGAGGACATCGACTATAAGCTCGACGATTTCGGGATCGTCATCGACAACCAGAATTTTTCTTTTGCCGGATTCGAGGGCATCGAGGGGGATACTATTGTCCCGCATAAACTTGACTAAACTCTGGCGTGGAATCCTGCGGAATTTTGAGCCGGGAACACGAAACCCCTCCAGCCGACCGGCATCGAAGCAGCGGATAATCGTTTGCTGGCTCACCCTGCAAATCTCGGCTGCCTCGCCAGTGGTAAATAAATCCTTCATTTTATCCATCCTTCTTCTTTAACCAAATCCTTTTGAAAGAAGCCCCCGCCAATTATCTTTTTGGCCTAATTTAACCAGACGACTTTGAAATTGTCAAGGATAAAAATGCCGGAAAAATGAGTTTTTTGCACTGAGAGAGCAAATATTATAAGCCATTTGTTAGATTCGCACGTATCTCGTGCTGGTGTGTGAAGTTAGATTATTTAGTGGAGATAGGGCAGGTCAGGGAAACTGAACCAAAAACGCTAAACTAAATCCGCCTATGGCGGATAAAAGCTCAAAACTTTCGATTTTTGCACTGTGGCTTTACGCTTTCAGTTTTAACCTTTACCCCGTTGGAAAAAAAGCCCTGCCTTTTAGGCGGGGTAAAAATATTATAGCGATGGTGGGATTAAAACCCCACCCGAACTTTCTAACGGGGTTTATACTCCTGCCCCAAACGCTCATACCACGCCGAAAGGCAATGGAATGTTTGCTGCCGTGAGCCGCGAATCATCCGGACTTGCGTCTTCGGCCTAAATTGAGGAAAGGCACTCGTTGCTTTACGCACTACGAGCTAAGCCTTGCCCCAGCGGCGCAGAGCTTCCAGACATTTTTCTATGCTGACAAGCGGCGGATAGGCGTCGCTCTCGTACTCAACTATGTACCATTGGGTTCCGCCGGTTGTTTCGCACAGCTTAAAGATTTCCTGCCACGGCAGCTCGTCATCACCAATAACGGCATTGGGCTTGGCTTTCGAAAAAGGCTTGATGTGGACGGTTGCGGCCCGGCCAGGGTAACGCTTCAGAAACACCACAGGGTCGCCGCCACCTATCATCGCGTTGCCGGTATCAACTTGCATTACGACCCGCTTATTGGTGTTGCCGAAAAATATATCCCACGGCAACTCACCATCAATAGGTGTGAACTCGATGCTGTGATTGTGGTAACCGACCCGCATGTCGTAGGGTTTTACCTTTTCGGCAAGCTCATTGAATAGCTGGGCTGTTTTTTGCCAATCCTTGCGGGTTCCTCGATACTTTTCGGGCAGTGACGGCACGATGAGAAATTTATTGCCGATGGTTTGGTTAAATTCGATTGTCTTTTGAAGTTCGCCGCCCAGAAGGGTATCGATTCCGGTGTGCGTGCCGCAGCATTTCAGGCCAACACCATCCAGAAGTTTCTTTAAGGTTTTTGCGTCCCTGCCGTAGTAGCCTGCGAATTCGACCCCTTTGTAACCCATTTTTGCGACCGCCTTGATGGTGCCTGGCAGGTCTTTCTCACATTCGGTGCGGACGGAATAAAGCTGCACACCGATGGGTATCCGTCTTTTGTCTGCTGTTTTCTCCGTAAGCTCTGTCGCGGTCTTACAGCCGCCAAACATTGCAAACGCACCTACAGCGCTGAGTTTTAAGAATTCGCGTTTGGTAATCAGTTGCTTTTCCATAATATCACCTTTTAGTATTGTTCATTGTCTAACGTTTATTGCGACGAACTATGATGTAACCATAGTTTATCCCTTGCCAGCAATCTGTCAATCGGAAGGAGGAAAATTAAGAATTGATGATAGTCCGATTGCAAATCTTCTGTTCTAAATTCTGCATTCAAAATTCTTAATTCTTCATTCCAGATATGGCTTTCCCCCGTGCGGTGCGATACAGCCAGTAGCAAACACCCACCATTAAGATTATTCCCGGCCAGGCCCCAAAGGGCTTTTCCAGCACTGATAACACGTTTTCTTTGCCGCTGATAACAATTGGTATGGCCAGCATAATACCGAGCAATGCTTCGCCGGTAATCAATCCCGACGCAAATAATATGCCATTTCTGTTGGCGGTTTCCACGGCATCCTTATCTATGCCTTTTCTCCGGTGATACACTTTGGCAAGCTGATGGATTATTCCGCCTGCAAAGATAGGTACTTCCAGATCAAAAGGCAGGTAAATTCCTATCATTACCGCCAGGACCGGCATTCGGAACAAACTGCCGCGCCGTCGGAGGAACTCATCCAATATTATCACCGCCACTGCAACTGCCACACCTATCCAGACGAACCGCCAGGGAAGCTCGCCCTTGAACACACCTTTGGAAACCGACGCTATCAGGTTGGCCTGTGCTGCTACCAGAGGATTCTCCTTGGCTGATGAGTGCCCTGCAAACCCGTATGCCTTATACAGCAGCGTAAGTATCGGCGCCATTAAAAACGCTGCCGGCAAACTCCCGGCCACTTCCATCAACTGTTGCTTCCACGGTGTTGAGCCGACAATGTATCCCGCCTTGAGGTCCTGCATCGTGTCGCCTGCCATTGCAGCGGCACAGCAGACCACGCTGCCGATAATTATCGCCGCTGCCGGCCCGTCCTTGGCCCCGGAACCCATCAATAACGTAAGCAGCAGCCCTGAAACCACCACTGTCGATATTGTTACGCCCGATATGGGATTATTCGATGAGCCGACCAGCCCTGCCATATACCCGGCAACCGCCGAGAACAAAAACCCCATTATCAGCATTATTACCGCCATCGGCAGCGAAATACTTATCTTGCCCACGAACGTCTGATACAACAAAAATAACGGCACAACCGAAGCGGCTATGAGTATCAGAACCCATTTCATCGGAACGTCCTTCTCCGTCCTTGCAAGCGTAACCTCCTGGCCTGGTATTTTCCGGTAGGCCTTTAGCCCGCTGCTGATGCCGCGGATTAGAGACGACCGCACGTTGACTATAGTCCACAGCCCGCCTACCAGCATTCCTCCGACACCGATGTAGCGGGTCTGCGTTGACCATATCTGGTGTGCCCAATCCAGTGCAGATATTGCTGTGCCGTTCGCCGTCGGCCAATTCTGACAGCCGGCACAAATTGGTATCGCAATCAGCCAGTTGCAAAACCCGCCTATGAAAATCAGCACCGAGATATTCAGCCCCAGAATGTATCCAACAGACAGCAGTGCTGGACTCAGATTCGAACCGAAATATGCTATTGTTCCCCCCACACCCTTTGCCGTCTCAAAAATTCCCTTCCAGATTCGCAGGCCTTCGGCGCAGAATTTGAATAGCCCTCCCACGATTGCCGCCTCTATGATATATTTGATATCCGAGCCGCCGCCCTCGCCTGCCTTGAGGACCTCTGCTGTCGCTATCCCTTCCGGGTACTGAAGTTTGTCTTCCACGATAAAGGCCCGCCGCAGCGGTATGGTGAACAGCACTCCAAGAAACCCGCCAAAACTCCCAATCACTATCACCCATACATAATTGAAGTCTTTCCAGTAGTCTAAAATCACCAGCGCCGGAATCGTAAATATCACTCCTGCCGCCAGCGCCTCTCCCGATGAAGCTACGGTCTGCACCATATTGTTCTCGAGGATGTTATTTCGGCGGAATAGTTTCAGCACCGCCATAGACACTACTGCCGCCGGTATTGATGCCGACACCGTCATTCCTGCGAACAATCCCAGATAGGCATTTGCCGCACCCAGAATACAAGCGAGCACCACGCCCAAAATAAAGCCCTTGACCGTAACCTCCGGCAGAAACCGTTCCTTCGAATCCATAAAAATCCCTTTTTATAGCGTGCAGAGTATAGCGTTTAGCATATAGATGGTTTTTATTTACTTATGCTCTTATGCACCTGTGCTCTTTAGTTTTGTGTCTTTACAAACTGAGTGACAAAATATTTCGGCGTCAATTGTTCTCCGGTTGCACGTTCAATCATCTCGTTCCAGTGATACACTGCTCCGGGTTCAAAGACTTTTTTAGTCAGAAACTCGCCGACCTTTTTCTGGCCCACATAACCAAGCTGCTGGTCTGATTTAAGATTTAGAACATTGCCAACGATATGGTGATGCAGTTGCGAAGCCAGCAATTCACCTAACATATAATTGTGGTAGTAACAGGGTGCAATGGTGAAATGAATCTTGGCGGCCCAATCCGGCTCGTTGCGAGCCGGTGGTTTCTTGATAAGCTGATATTTCTCAACCATTTGCCACCACAGAGAATTAAGGTCCTGGTCGGGATTTGCGTAAAGCTGCTTCTCAAAATCGTACATAACCATATCCCAGCGGGCGAAAATGATTTGCTTAAGCTGTGCATACTTATCGCTTACCTTTTCAATTTCCATCCGCTGCTGGTCCGACAACCCCAGCATTTGCTGCATCCAGACAGGATTACGACTCAACCTGCCAAAAAACATAGCAATGGCCTCCGTCGCAAAAATGTGCGCAGGTGTCCTGAGCAGAAATGGCACTTGCGGGTCCTGATATTTATCATAGACTCCGTGGCCTAATTCGTGCAGAATTGTCTCCATCCACGCCTCATTATTCTTGAGGTTGCACAGAACGCGCACGTCGCCCAGCCGGTCTATGTCCGTGCAAAAAGCATGGGGATTTTTACCCTCACGCTCATAAAGGTCGGACCTCCGGAGGATAGAATCAGCGGGTAAGCCGACACCTGCGTAAAATCGCGATGCCAGTTGCTTGACGTCCTTATCTTTGTAATAGGCGTCTAAATCAAGCTGATACACCATCGGGCTTTCCTGGAAAAATGGGTCGTGGTAGTGCCACGGCATAAGCTCGGCAACCGGGACGCCGTATTTAGCCGCCAAAATCTGGTCCAGCTCGGCCTTTAACCGGGCAAAGGGCTTGTTAGTCAATTCGTAGAGTTCATCAAAAATCTTATCCAGCTCTTTGACGTCCTGTTCCGCCGTCGTCAGGGAAAGAGTATGATAATTATCGAACCCGAGTTTTCTGGCGGCCTGGTTTCGCAGCTTCACAAGTTTCACCAGGTCAGCCGCAACGGCTGCTCCTACCTGTTTGCTCGCGAGCCACGCCTGCTCTCTCTTGCGGGAGTCCGTCTCGGTCTTCAGGATTTCCTTAATCTCGTTATCTGTAACTTTTTTGCCCTCAATGCTGCCGCGAAAAGTGCTGAACTTTCTTTCAATTTCTGTACTCAAATCGACTATCGACTTAAGAAGCTCCGGCTCTATCTGGTTCTCCAGGTAGCCGTTATATAAAAGCTCCAATTGTCGAGCCAGTTTCGCGTCTTTTACCTGCCCCGATTCTTTTGCCTCTTTGAGAAACGCAAACTCCTGCGGGTTGCTATAAACCTGGCGAATCTCCAGCGTCAGCTTACCGACTCTGTTGTAGTCCTCCGGCTTACCTGAAATTGCAGCGTCCCAGTAAGCTAAATTGGCCGCTTTCTCCATTGGCTCGACTTTTTCGACGTGTGCTGCAACGAACTTTTCAAACTCTTTCTCCTTTGTCCGGCCCGTCGGCACGGCTTTGCTGGGTCGCAGTGCACAGCCCAAAACGATTATGGTTACTGTCATCACCGCAACGATAGTTGACACGGCTTTCATAATCCACACACCTTTCTAACCACGAATTTTTGATCCATCAGTCTTATGTTTTACGCTTTTATCCGCCTGCGGCGGATCCGGTTTTCAGCTTTACTCTACTCTATCCGACCGGTCCGGATAAGGAGGTTTTCGAGGTTTCCGTGGCGGCTGTTTTTCGAGCATATTAAGAATTACCTCTATGGCTTTTTCAAGCTGCGGGTCCCGGCCTGCAACCATCTCGTGCGGAGCATTCTCAATTCTGTAATCAGGGTCCACGCCGTAACCTTCAACCTCCCAGTTGCCTTCGGTGTTCCAGAAACCAAATGTTGGCGCCGTGACAAAGCCGCCGTCAATAAGTTGCGGGTTGCCGCTGATGCCTATCAGGCCGCCCCACGTCCTTGTGCCGACAAGCACCCCAAGCCCTGCCTTACGGAAATAGTAAGGGAACGCGTCTCCACCTGAGCCAGACCAGCCGTTTATCAACATAACTTTGGGTCCTGTATGTGATACAAGTGGCGTCTGCCAATCGCGATGGTCGCGGCGCGCCCAGTAATTATAGACCGGGCGGTTGAGCAATTCAATGAAACGGTCCGGAAGCTGGCCGCCGCTGTTGAATCGCTCGTCAATAATCAGGGCCTCTTTGTCCCGCTGCGGCGTGAATTGGCGGACCAACTCATTCTGTCCATTTCTGCCGGTATCAGGAACATAGATATATCCCACCCTGTTGCTGGTTGCTTCCTGTACCTTGAGTCGATTGCTCTCAATCCAGGCAAGATTGCGGAGGCGGAAGTCGCTGGAGGCCGGCTCGACAACTACCTGGCGGGCCCGGCATGGGTCTGCCGGACTTATACCAGGTTTTGAACTGATTGTCAGCGTTACTACCTCACCTGCCAGGCCCTGGAAGGATGCCCAGGGGTCTTCGGAGGTATCTGGCTTTTGTCCGTTGACCGCCAGCAGATAATCTCCTTCGTTCACATCCACCCCCGGCTGGCGCAGCGGCGAACGCACCTCAGCATCCCAGTTGGCTCCCTGGTAAATCTTGCTGATTCGATAAGCATTATTTTCTCTGGCCAGCTCAAAGTCGCAACCTAAAAGCCCTACGGGAATCCGCTGGGCTTCTTCCAGGTCGCCGCCGCCGACGTATGTGTGTGAGGCGTTCAGCTCGGCAATCATTTCGCCGATAACGTAATTTAAGTCCCCGCGGTCCACAACAAAGGGCAGCAGCATTTCATACCGCTTTTTGATTGCCTTCCAGTCCAGTCCGTGCATATTGGGGTCATAAAAGTAATCACGCTCGATTCGCCAGGCCTCGTTGAAAATCTGCTGCCATTCCTCGCGGGGGTTAATCCAGGCCTTGAGTCTGTCGGCTGCAATCTTGCTGTCACCAACTTCTTTGCCTTCAGCTAAGTCAATTATACCGTATGTTGATTTACTTTTGTATATGACTTTCTTGCCGTCGGCGGAAAGGTCGAAACTATCGATATCGGAGATAACTATCTTTTCTTCTCGCTCCTCCATATCGTAATACAACACCGTGCCGGACGGCTCATCCGGCTTGACCACCCCGGCGGGCAGATATCGACAGAAAACCAGTTTGCCCTTCACCGCGTGCAATGACCTCATATTCCCCGCATCAATAGGAAGTTTGACGACCCTCTGCTCAAAACCGTTAAAGTCGATAATAACCGGCTCGGGCTTCTTTTTACCTTTATCTTTGGCTTTTACCTCTTCCTCGGCGACCTCCACAGCGTTGACGTCATCTACGACATCGTTCGGTTCTTTCTCCTCTTTTTTCTGTTCTTCTTTCTTTTGCTTCTTTTCTTTCTCCACTTTCTCTTCATCGCTGCGAGGCGCAAGTGGAGAAGTCAGGTCTTTGCGCAAGGTTGTGATGTAGATTTCGGTTGAATTGGGATAAATCCAGGTCGAATCCATATCACCATAGACAGGCGTAAATGAGCGGTTGGATCGCAAGAATAGGTACTTGCCTTCTGGGTCGAAAACCGGGTCAGTGTCACTGTAATAATCGCTGGTAACCTGCCGCGTTTTATGTTCGGCTGTATCGTAAATCATAATGGCGCTATTGGAATTGGTCATATTCTTCGAATAAGCCAGCCACCTGCTGTCCGGCGACCAGCAGTATGATGCCATCGTTGACCATTCATCTTTATCAACCAATTCCGGCGAACCAGCTTCGATGTCAACGATAAAAAGGGAGCCGGTTTTATCACTGAATGCGATTTTTTTACTGTCCGGAGACCATACGGGCCTATACCGGAACGCTGAGCCATTGGTAGTAATTTGCTTTTCAGTGCCGGTGGCATCGCCGGAACGTATGTATAGTTCATATTCGCCGGTGCGGTCGGACAAGTAAGCTACATACTTACCGTCCGGGGACCAGGCAGGAAAACGCTCCGCCACGGATGAGGTATTGGTCAGATTTCGGACGCTGCCGTATTTCTGCGGCACCGTAAAGATTTCGCCGCGGGCCTCGAACAATGCCCTTTTGCCGCTCGGTGACAGTGAAAAATTCTGGATGTATCTTGATACGTCCTTTAGCTTGGTCCGAACTTCAGGCAAATCTGCCGGCACCTGTATGGACACCGGCTGTGAAATTTCAGTTGCCAAATCCAGTAAATGCAGCTTGCCGCCATTTTCAAATATGATGGCGTCAGGTCCGATGCTCGGCCATTTCACATCATATTCAATAAACTTGGTTATCTGTCGTGTTTTTCTGGGTAGGGCGGAGCTATCCGCCGGCTCAAGCCCGCCTTCGGCGGCTATGTCGAGCGCCCAGATATTGAGCTTCTTGTGCTCGTCACGGTCGGATAGAAAGTATATAGTGTTCTTATGCCACATCGGAACCGCATCGGTGCCTTCGAAGTCTGTAAGTTTTTCCGAAGTGTTTTTGGCGAAGTCATACAGCCATAAATCGCTGGCCATTCCCCCGCGGTAGCGCTTCCAGGTCCGAAATTCCGTGGAAATAACCTGAAAAACCATCCGATTGCCATCCGGGCTGAAAGTTGCCAGCTCACCATAAGCTAAAGGCAGCGTCTCCGGCAGCCCGCCGTCAACAGATTGCTTGAAGAAGCGATTGAAGCGATATGAAGGGCTTAGCATTTGCGAGCGATAGAGGATGTGCTTTCCGTCCGGATACCATTCCACGACCAAATCGGCATCGGGATGATGTGTCAGGCGCTTGGGGGTGCCGCCGTCCACAGGCATTACATAGACGTCGGTATTGCCGTCATAGTTGCCGCTGAAAGCGATGGTTCGGCCATCCGGGGAAAACTTGGGAAATAGTTCCTGTCCATTCGGCGAGCTTAACCTGCGTGCCAGCCCGCCCTCTTTGGGGACAATCCAGAGGTCTCCGGCATAAACAAAGACGATTTTGTCCGCGCTTACATCCGGGAACCGCAGCATACGTGCGTCCGGCATTTCAACGGGGGCTTGCCCACCGGACATCTGGCGGGCTGACTGTGCAACGGCAAACGGAATAGACAGATTTAATAAAACTGCAACGACCAGTAACAAACGTCTCATAATAGTTGCCTTACCTTTCATCAAAGCAATCTCTTTTGTAGGATGTTAGCAACTATAAATATCGGAATCAAGAAGGTTTTGAATAACCTTCAGCCATATTTATTTTTTTACGCTCTTTGCATTTGTGATTTGATATCGAGAGGTAATGCGTGTAATATATGACGTTAGTAAGTCCGGGTCGGGCAACGGATAGAACGGCTCGCCGGCAAATAAAATTACACAAGCTGCTTATGGCTAAAAGCAAATACCTGACAGCACCGCTCCCATCGGAAAAAATGCCTGCAGGCATCCCCTACATTCTCACCAACGAAGCAGCCGAGCGTTTCAGCTTCTACGGAATGAGTTCCATTCTCATTATGTTTATGACAGGACACCTGATGGGACGCTCCGGTTCGCTCGATGTGATGGGTAATGAGGAAAGCAAGGCTTACTTTCACCTATTCAATTCCGCTGTGTATTTTACACCTCTTTTGGGCGCACTAATCTCCGACGTCTGGCTGGCCAAATTCAGAACTGTTTTCTATTTCTCGCTGCTCTACTGCCTCGGCTTTTTTGTTCTTGTGCTTGATGTAACACGTCTTGGACTGGCTGTGGGTCTGGTCCTTATCGCAATCGGCTCAGGAATAATCAAGCCCTGTGTCTCGGCAAACGTCGGCGACCAGTTTGGACAAACCAATAAGCACCTGATTGAAAAAGTCTATAGTTGGTTTTACTTCTCGATAAACTTGGGGGCGGCCATCTCAATGTTCCTTTGTCCCTGGCTGCTCGACCGTTACGGTCCGCGGGCGGGGTTCGGCATCCCTGCTGTGCTTATGGTGTTTGCCACTATCGCCTTCCGGCTCGGAAAATGGAATTTTGTTCATATACCCGCTGGCGGCTTTGATTCCGTCAGAAAAACTTTCGACAGAGAAGGAATCAAATTGCTGGCCCGGCTCTGCGTGATATATGTATTCGTCGCAATGTTCTTTGCGCTTTTCTATCAATCACAATCCGCATGGGTTCTGCAGGCAAAAAATATGAACCTGACGTGGCTGGGAATCACCTGGAAACCCGCCCAGTTGCAATTTGTAAATCCGGCTCTGGTTTTGGTTCTTATTCCTGCGTTCGCCTATTGTTTCTATCCGGCAATAAACAAGATATTCACTTTGACGTCGCTTCGCAAAATCGCCATCGGTATGTTTGTAACATCTTTATCCTTTGTGGTTTGTGGCTGGGTTGAAACGCAGATTGTGGCCGGTGCCAAACCCAGTATCGCCTGGCAGTTCCTCGCATATATAATTCTAACCGCCGCCGAGATTATGGTCTCGATTACCTGCCTGGAATTTTCATACACGCAGGCCCCCAAAAAAATGAAGTCCTTCATTATGGCGGTGTTTCTGTTGTCAATTTCCCTCGGCAACGCATTCACTGCTGTAGTCAATAAGGTTATCCAGAACCCGGATGGCTCGAGCAAACTCCCCGGGGCCAGTTATTACTGGTTCTTCATGGCTGCGATGCTGGTAACAGCGGTGCTGTTTATCCCTGTCGCAGCACGCTACAAGGTTAAGGACTACATCCAGGACGAAGCACCCACGGAATCTACCGAGTAGGTCCCTCCGGCTTAAGCAGCACCTCTCGCACTACAATCTTCATCGGGCCAAACTCCGCTCCAGGGTGGACCTGAAAACCAATCTTGCCCGAATCGGTCGTCTTGTCGCGCACATCCGCTACCTGTTTGCCGTTGAGCCATATCTGAATATGGTCTCCCTCTGCCTGGACCTTTATCGTGTTCCACCCATCGCGGTTGACAAGTGTTTTGTCTTTGTTCATTGCCAAAAACATCTTGCCGGGACAGTAGAGCGTCCCCGAATAGCATTCGGGGTCCTTGTATTCGAGGATGTCGGCCTGGTAGGCCTTTTCAGGCGTTTGATAGCGGAACCATACGCCGCTGTTACAGGGCCACTCGACGCGGTAGGTAACTTCCAATAAGAAATCCTTGTATGTATTCTTCGTGAACAGGTCACCGGGCGCGTTATTCTCGCCCTGTGTTCCAACGATAGCGCCGTCTTTTACGACCCATTTAGCTCCGCCGCCTGCCTCCCAGCCGGCGAGGTCCTTGCCATTAAATAGTTTTAAGAACCCCGTTTTGGTTCCGGCTGCACCTTTTTCCTCTCTGACGGCCTTTTCACAACCGGCTGATAACATTAATGCCGCCATACATACACAAGTTATGAATCTCCGTAACATAGTTTTCTCCTTCTTGCCTTACTTTACAGTTAAACTGATATTTTCTAAACAACCTCTGCCAGTGGTTCTAATTCTACCATATATCTGCTGTCCGTGCTTTGGCATCCGGCATCGGCGGGAGCTGCGCACTTGGGGTCGGCTCATACCAGAAGGTCGCACAAGACCAGTCGTCCTGCGTTTCCGCCAGGCCGCCTTTCCAGGCAATCTGCTGGATTGCGATTCGGCAATCCTTCTGCCAGGCAACCGGGTCCGGCAGATGCCAGCGATACATCGACACAAAGTTCTTTTCATTTAAGTTGCAGCCGTTGTAGAGGAACGGTGTCTGCTGCACTCCGTAGGACAGGCACACATAATCCTCGCTTCCCGTGCCGCATATAGTCGGGAAGTCCGTGTCACCATCCATATAAATCTTGATTTCGCCTTCGCCCCACCACTGCTCAGGATGGGTGTTGCGTATGCCGATAACCGCACCGATATAACGGCCTTTGTTTCGTCGCTCCGGCAGCAAAACAAAATCCTGTTTTGCTGCTGTCGGATTTTCTCTGCGGAATAATACGTGTAGTCGGCCAACATCACGCGGGTGTTTATCGCCGAGCGTGTAATCTATCTGATAAAACAACGGCACATCTTTGGGGCCTTCATTTGTCAGCGTAATCTTCGCCTGTTTGGTGAACGGCATTGGCAGCCAGATATTCATACCGGCGTTTTTGCCGAGCGAATGGACAGCCGAACAATACGGCGTAACCTTGCCGTGGGAAAAGCCCATAAAGTCACCAATCGGACATTCGATGCTCGGATGCTGCTGGCCGTCCCACCAGGTGCGTATCACCAGCCCTCGTAAATTATTCGGCTCATTTGCAGTCGTCATCCAGATATGCCGGATTGTGCCCGGCCCTTTTATATCGCAAAGCTGCACTTCCTGGCCTGCCTTCAGCTTTATCGATGGCGCGCCTTTTCTTCCTACACCGAGTTTGCTTTCCGCTTTGCCGCCCTGACCGGATGCCCCGGTGGGATTTTCAAATGAAATCGATCGCGAGACAAGCCCCGTATCCAATAGATACGGCTGCGCCACAATTCGCCCTTGTCTGCCCACACACCGGCAGGACACGCAAGCAAAAATCAAAAGAAAAACCGGAACAAATCTGAAATCCCTTCCAACCATAGCAACTCCTTTCGCAAACATAGTTTTTCTTAACTATCTTCGGATAAACAAAACTTCTCAAGCAAATTTACCGCAACCACTCCAAAGCGTCAAGACACTGTTATGTGCAAACTGTTTTACACATTAAAACGAACAACCAGGCACCAGCCCAATACACCATAGAAAAACTTGCCTTACAAGCATTTATTCTTTATGGTAGAGAAAATAAATTTCTCCTGGCCGCTCTTTTTTATGCTTGAAATACGTTATAGCTACTTATGAAAAGGATAATTTCTGTATCGCGAAGAACCGATATACCGGCCTTTTACGGCGACTGGTTTATGGGCCGACTCAAAGAAGGCTTTGCAGGCGTGGTTCACCCATTCGGCGGACAAAAGCATATTGTATCCCTCAAACCCAAAGATATTACCTGTTTTGTATTCTGGTCGAAAAACTTTGCGCCCTTTCTTGCGAATCTCAAAATCATCGACAAGCTGGGGTACAAATTTTATTTTAACTATACCGTTACCGGCCTGCCAGCCGTCTTTGAAACCAACGTCGAAAAACAGATTGCGCTCGAAACTCTAAAGCAATTAAGCCAAATCTATTCGCCGAAACACATAAATTGGCGTTTCGACCCGATTATCCTCTCTAATATCTGCGACCGCAAGTTCTGGCTAAAGGCCTTTGAAGACCTCGCCTCACAATTCGCCGGTCTGGTCGAGCGATATTATTTTAGTTTTGTAACAGAATACGAAAAGGTCAAACGCAACCTCGCCGAACTTGAAAAAACGCACGGTGCAAAAATTGTTGACGCCAGTATCGAGTCCAAGGTCGAGTTAGCCAATGAAATGGCAAGCATCGCAGAACGTTATGGAATCAAGGTGTTTTCCTGCTGCGGCGATTATTTAGTCGGCGAAAAAATCAAAAAAGCCCACTGCATAGATGGCGGTATTATTGAGCGGCTGTTCTTTCCTGAGGGGCTTGCATACACAGAAAAACCCACGAGAAAAGATTGTGGCTGCACCGAAAGTATAGACATCGGCGCCTACGACACCTGCCCGCACGGCTGCATCTATTGCTATGCCAATGCAAACAAACCAACCGCACTCCACGCCTTCAAAAACCACGATAAACAAAGCGCATTTTTGGGCTGCACCAAATCCCAATCAGACAGGTTTCTTGCAGAAATTCAAAACGCCAAAATGGGAAATGACTTTCTTTTCTGACAGGGTTAACCGGAGCCGGCAACTAATCCAAGTACAAGTTGCTCCATCGCCACCTGGGCTTTTGTCCGGCCGGTCTTTATGGCGTGGTCAATCTCGCCCAGCTTTTGCAGATACCGGCCAATTTGTTTTAAGGATAAGTTGCGAACGTGGGCAAAAAAGCTATCCTTATTGCTCCATATTTGGACCTTCTTGGCGATTTCGTCATACCGCAGACCCTTTTCCAATAGCACTTTGGCGTTAAACATCCTGCGGAAATGAAATGCAAAAGCGCCGACGACGGTGTATTCGCTGCTTTTATCTTCTGCAAACATAATTCTCAGCCGTTCCACCGCCCGCACAACATCACCGGCCATAATCGCATCAATCACCGCAAAGGCATTGAATAAGCGATTGTGGCCAATCAGTAGTTCCACGTGGTTTACCGTTATCGCCTTTTCCTTATCGGCAAAGGTAGCTAACTTATCAACTTCGCTATACAGCCGACCCAGGTCGTCGCCGGCTAACTCGACTAAAAGCGCAGCCGCATCGTTAGAAAGCTTTTTACTATGTGCATCATTAGCGTATTGAATGAGACGATGCGGCAATTGCGAGGGTTTGGGCTGCGTAACGCTAATCAGTTTGCCCACCGCCGACAGCCGCTTGGCCAATTTAGTCTGCCCAGACCAGCTCTTTACGGTCAGTATAAGCACGCCGGTTGGCGAGGGATTATCAAAATACTTCTCAAGTATCTGGCGGTTCTCGGATACAAAATCATCCGCACCTTTTATAACAACGACCCGTTTGTCGGTTAGAAATGGCACGGTCCGCAGCTCATCAAGAACCTCGGACGCCGACACCGACGCGGCATCGGCATCGAAAAGCCCCGTCACCCTCTGCGAGGGATCTAAAAGCCCCTCCACAAGCTCTCTGCGCTCCGCGTTGACCAGCGACTCGTCTTTCCCCGCAATAACATAAATCGAATTCTCAACCAAGATGTCCTCCTTCTCGGCGCCGGATTTTTGCCACAAAGATACCACGACACGAAGAATCTATGTCTTTTTTATTTAACTCTAAAGTCCCTTGGTGCCTTTGTGTCTTCGTGGCTGAACTTCTTGTATGCTGACGCAACGGGGCTGCCGCCTATTTCCTCTTTCGTTTCTTTTCGCCTTTCTCTTTCTTCTTTGCCTTCGGCTTACTCTCCGGCTCATCCTCCGGCTCTTCTTCAACCTCCTCTTCCGGCTCGTCCTCAACCTCTTCTTCCGGCTCTTGGGATTCAATATCGACCTCGTCATCGGACTCCGGCTGTTCCATCTTTGTCTTCTCCTTGCCGTTCGCTTCTTGCGGCTCCTCTTTTTCTTCCGCTACAACCTTTTCTACAGTCACCAGCTTATCGCCCGGCTTGAGTTTTATCAGCCGCACCCCCTGCGTATTGCGCCCAATCGAGCGTATCTCGCCCAGCCCTGTGCGGATGACCATTCCCTGTGCCGTCATCAGCAGCAAATCATCGCCGCTCTGCACCGACTCCAGCGCCACCACCTTACCGTTCCGCGCAGTTGTCTTTATATTCTTAAGTCCGACTCCGCCTCGTCCCTGTGGCCGGTAATTCTCGATGCCTGTCCGTTTGCCGTATCCATTTTCGCATACCGTAAATAACGCCGCCTTCTCCTGGGCAATCACCATCCCGACCACGGCGTCGCCCGCCCGCAGCTTAATACCCTTCACGCCGCGCGACGCCCGCCCCATCGACCGGACCGCACCCTCATCAAACCGTATCGTCATCCCGTCCCGCGTGCCTAATATGATATGGTCCTTGCCTGTCGTCATCGCAACGCTGATTAGGTCGTCATTCGGGTCAAGATTTATTGCAATCACGCCCGTCGCCCGCGGATTGCTGTATGCCGACAATCTGGTCTTCTTCACGACCCCCTTCCTCGTCGCCATAACAAGCTGATGGCCTTTCCCCTCCTCTTCGCCCTCGTCACCGAAGCTGCTCACATTTATTATCGAAGCAATCTGCTGGTCGCCTAAGTTCAGCAGATTAACGATATTTCTGCCCTTGCTCTGCCGCGACATACTTGGCACATCATATACCCTCAGCCAGTAGCACCTGCCCCGGTTGGTGAATATCAACAGGTAATCGTGCGTTGACGCCACAAACAGATGCTTTATAAAGTCTCCCTCTTTCGTTTCTGAGCCGATGATGCCTCTGCCTCCCCGGCCCTGCCTGCGGTATGTGTCAATCGGCATACGCTTGACATATCCATCGTGACTTACCGTAACGATAACTTCTTCCTCGGCAATCAAATCTTCAACGTCAAGCTGTTCGGCTTTGGCGGCGATTTTCGTCCGCCTTTCGTCACGGTATTTCTCCTTTATCTCGTAGATGTCTTCGCGAATAACATCCAGCAAAAGCCGGTCGCTCGCCAGTATCGCTTCGTAGCCCTCTATCTGCTCCGTAACCTCGGTATATTCCTTGGCGAGTTTTTCTATCTCCAGCCCCGTCAATCTTTGCAGCTGCATCGTCAAAATCGCATCCGCCTGCGGACCGGTCAGGAAATTTCTGGACTTGCCTTTCTCTTTAATAAACTCTTTCGGCAGAAGCTTTCGAATCGCAGCGGACTCCGCCAGACGCAGCGGCTTTTGCATCAGATTCCATTTTGCCGTCGGCGCATCGGGCGATTTCTTTATAAGGTCGATGATTTCATCGATGTCACTGACAGCTAATATAAGACCTTCGAGAATATGGGCCCTGTTTCTGCATCTTCTTAACAGAAATGTGCTTCGTCTGCGGATGACCACCTTACGATGCTCGATGAAGCAATCGAGCATCTGCCTGATATTGAGCGTTTCGGGTCTGTTATTAACCAGCGCAATATTGGCGATAGCGAAGGTGGTCTGCAGAGGACTGTAACGGTAAAGTTTATTGAGCGCAATTTCTGCATCGGCGTCTTTCTTTAGCTCCACAACTATCCGCAGCCCGTGGCGGTCTGACTCGTCTCGCACATCTGCAACTTCCGCAATCGTATCGTTATGAACGCACTCGGCAATCTTGGAGACAATCGCCGTCTTGATGACCATATAGGGTATTTCGGTTATTACGATTCTGTCTTTGCCTTTCTTGGTTGTCTCGATTTCCGCTTTGCCCCGGACTGTCAGATGTCCCTTGCCGGTAGTGTAGGCATCTGCAATGCCTTTTCTGCCGCAGATAATTCCGCCGGTCGGAAAGTCCGGACCGGGCAGGACCTTCATAATGTCTTTGAACCCGCAGTTGGGGTCTTCAATGACCATTAGCAGTGCATCGCAGACTTCGACAATATTGTGCGGCGGAATGTTGGTAGCCATTCCGACGGCTATCCCTGTCGAGCCGTTGACCATCAGGTTCGGGAACTTGGAAGGCAGCACCGTTGGCTCGGTGCGGGTTTCATCGTAGTTCGGCACAAAATCCACAGTGTCATACTCAATATCTTCGAGTATATGCATCGCCGGCGCAGCCATTCTTGCCTCGGTATATCTCATAGCCGCCGGCGGGTCGGCGTCAATACTGCCGAAATTGCCCTGCGGGTCAATCAGCGTATAGCGCATATTCCAGTCCTGGCCCATACGCACTAATGTCCCGTATGTCGCCTGGTCGCCGTGCGGATGGTAGTTGCCGCTGGTATCCCCGACAATCTTGGCGCACTTGCGGTGCTTGCTTCGCGGCCCTAAATTCAAATCGTTCATCGCTACCAGTATCCGCCTTTGCGAGGGCTTCAAACCATCGCGGACGTCCGGCAGGGCACGCGAAACAATCACGCTCATCGCGTAGTTAAGGTACGAATTCTTAAGCTCATCGAGGATACGCATATCCTCGAACCGCTCCTGTGGCTTCTCAATTTCCTTCATAAGCTCTTTTCTAAATCCACAGTTTTACACTTTTAGCTTGCTCTGTAAAAAAGCGTATAAGTCATTTCTCGACTCGCCTTCAGCTCGCTCGAGATGACACTACTAAGTGTTTTCTACAGAGCACTTTTAGCTTTTAGTTTTACACTTTTTATAGATTACCCTCAGGCGGGCAAAAAGTCAATAAATACGCGATATTATTGATACCCGTATTGTTAAAGGAACAAATCACGATTTGAGTAATAGTTTAGCCCTTGTCTGCCATTCGTGTGGCGGAGTCACCGGCACGGCGACACCATAGCAATATACACCAGACAATACGAGACAAAGCCACGACTTTGTCGGGGTTTCGTTAGAAAAACAGACATCAATAAATGATGGCTAAAACTAATAAAAAAGGCCGTTCTACGCCCGCCATAACGGGCTTCGCGACGGCGGGCCGCAAGTCCCGATTCAATCGGTCCACAGCCTTTCTTTTGACTTCGCTCTTCTAACTTCGCACTTACTACTTCTTCACGCCCCGCGTTTTCTCAGCAAAGCCAGACTACCCAAACCAACCAGCAAAACCGTCCCCGGCTCAGGGACCGCCGTGAAGGTCGCGTTACTAGTACTGCTGTCGAACTTCAGTATGCCCCCCGTCGTGTCGATCAGAGGGGTGCTGGTCCACTGTAGGAGTCTTCCCAACCCACTGATTGGTCCTATCGGGTCCAGCATGTCCCAGGTGGCAAACTGCAGAGCCGTCGGACCATTGAAAAGATCCGCTCCCCAGATACCTGCCCGGGAGAACCCGACTGTCTGGCTGTTGTTGCTCACGAACGTGCGCGTTCCCGTCAGGAACTCGAAGTCGCCCACGCCATCTATCGAGATGGCCGCCCACGAATGGTCGATGAACCAGCCGCCTGGACAAGATAACCGATCACCCGTGTCCCCGACCGCCGTGATGACGAAGTGCGACACCGGGAACAGGTTGCCAGCCAGCGTGCCGTTGCCGTTGCCCTCGTGCGTGAACATTATCATGCCCGCCGGCGCCTCCGTCATTCCCAACGTCATCAGAGCTATTATTGCCACGAGTTTTGTGGCACGCGTTCCAAATAAAAACATTGAACTTCGTGATTTTCTGCAAGTTTCCATCCTTTACTCCTCCTTATTCAATTGGCAGTTATTTATGCTGCCGGTTCTTAATTCATCTCAGTTGGGACCATCCCAACCAAAAATCTAACACACCTAACTTTCATTTCTGCACCTCGTTGATTCCCTTAAGGCGGGTGGAGAGATAATGTCTGTTTCATCACGACCTCCTTTTTGTCTTTTCTTAATAAAATCCGTTTTTTGCCTGATTCCTCGTTGTTATATGGGCACATGGACTAACCTTTTTCCATCCGTGTTTGGATTAAACCGGTTTTTTGTGGGGGAAAGCTCGAAATGAGAATCCGGCAGCTTTCTCACCACTTCCCCTTGAATACAGAATACTATCTATCAGATTGAGTGAAAAATGTCAAGAGAAAAATGCAAAAATTATGGGACTTTTTGGGATAGGAAGGGGATATTAATGGTTCGACTTTGCTCACCATCCTGAGCTTGTCGAAGGAGTGGCAAAGAATAAAAAAGGCCGTTCTACGCCCGCCATAACGGGCTTCGCGACGGCGGGCCGCAAGTCCCGATTAAATCGGCCCTCACAGCCCTCCTTCTGACTTCGCTCTTCTAACTTCGCACTTACTACTTCTTCACGCCCTGCGTTTGCTCATCAATCCTATGCCGCCCAAAGCCAATAGGGCGATGGAACACGGTTCGGGAACGCCGGTAAGCTCAAGATTGTCAAATATGAACCTGCCGTTTCCCGCAAGTTCCATATCCTCCACGCGAAACTCTACAATCGGCTGTCCCTCAATCGCCGATAAATACGACATATCGCAACTGAAACTGTGCCACGCATCATCGGCAGTGATTGGCCAATCAGCCAATACGTCTGACCAGACCGTCGCTCCGCCGACTCTGTAATGCAGGTCAAAACTCGGCGTTTCCTCTGACCTGTAATCCCACCTGATTGAAATATCTGTCCAGCCGGTAGTATTTATCGTCAAAATCCACTCGGCATCCGGACCGCTAACCCGCACATCGTTCCACGCCGCCCCCTGGCCTGCATCGTGATGGACACCCGCGGCATCTATGTAGGCAATCCCATCCTTGCCGTTAGTATCTTTCTCCCCGCCCGATACAACTAAAGTTGGTACCCCAATTACATTCTCAGCCGTTACGTTCTCTGTATAATAGGCTGAACTTGCCCCGAAATCCCAGATTGCCATCAAAGCCGCGCCCGTGGGGTTGACCAAAACCGCCAAAAATACCAAGGCGAGCAATACTATCACTTTTCTCATTTTTCCACCTCCTGCCGTTCTCCTTTGTTTTCGCCGGACGCTCCTGCCAGTTGTTTAAGGCCCCCTCGTGTGCTCTACTTCTTCGTTTTCACTCTAAAAGAGGCCATTTTTATAGGAGCCTGCAACAAAGCAAAAAACACCTTTTTTCATACTGATATTTGGATTTCAGAGTATCAGATAAAACCAGAATTGTCAATAGAAAACCATTAAACATTCTGGGATATTTGGGCTATTTAGAGAATTGCTATACAAAAAAGAGGCGTAAATTTCACTCTTTCACGCTGCTGTATATAAGGACGGACGGGTGGCAGCCTCAAGCGCAGCTTGGGGCTGGCAGAAACAAGGTCAGCCCACCAATCCTTACTGCGGCAGTTTTGAGGCGAACCGATAGTCCCCTGAGCCCACGGCAAACACCGCCTTGCCGTTATCCATTCGTAACAGCCGCACCGCCTTTTCTTTGGTTGCCGGCAGACCGCCTTCGGTAACGCTCTCAGCATCTTTGGCCGGGATATATACCGTTGCCGTTGTGTTCGCAGGAATTGTTACATCCAGGATAAACTCGCCGTTCTTAATCTTCCAGTCGCTTACAATCTCGCCATAAATGGATTTGTAGTTCGCTTTGGCGTATGTAAATCCGCCGCCCGGCTTCGGCTCAATACGTATTCGCTTGTAGCCCGGGCCATCAGTATCAATACCGGCAACGGTCCCAAAGAGCCACCGGCCTACGGAACCGAAAGCGTAGTGGTTGAACGAATTCATACCCGGGTCCTGGAAACCCTTATCCTGCGTCCAGCCGTCCCACCGCTCCCATATTGTAGTGGCACCGTTCTTGATACTGTAACCCCAGCTCGGGAAGGTGTCCTGATTCAATAACCGATAAGCCACATCCAGATTTCCTGTCTCGGTAAGAGTCGGCAGCAGGTAACTTAATCCTACAAATCCGGTTGTGAGGTGCCAGTCGTGTTTCCGGACATCCTCAACCAGATATCCGGTCGCACGCTGGCGTTTTTCGTTCGGCAGCAAATCAAAATAAAGGCCCATACAATAGCAGGTCTGCGTATCGCCCTTGATTCGCGCATCGTCCGAGACATACGCCTTGTTGAATGCCTGCTTTATCTGCTCAAACAACTCTTGATATTTTTTTGCATCTTCGTTTTTGCCGATGGCAGCAGCCATTTCGGAGAGCAGCCGCGTGCTGTAGGCAAAATATGCTGTGGCAATTACGTCCTTGGGAGTATCTGAGCCGATGGAGACCCAGTCGCCGTAGCCGTAAGCACGCCGTAGCAGGTTATCACTGTTCTTCTGCAAATAGGCAATCCACTTTTTCATTGATTCGTAGTGATTCTCAATGACCCGCTTGTCGCCATAGACCTGGTAAATTGTCCACGGACATATAACGCCGGCATCGCCCCAGGCGGGCACACCATCGCCCATAGCAACCTTGCGCGGAGCGACATCCGGAAATGCTCCTTCCTTGCTCTGGGCGTCTTCGAGGTCAACCAGCCACTTTGTGAAAAACGCTGCTACGTCCATATTGTATGTTGCCGTGCGGATGAAAATTTGCGCATCGCCTGTCCATCCCAGCCGTTCATCCCGCTGCGGACAGTCAGTCGGTACCTCGATAAAGTTACTCCGCTGCCCCCAGACTATATTCTTATAAAGCTGATTGACCATCGGATTGGAACACTCAAAGGAGCCGACCTGTGGCGTGTTTGAATGAACCACAACTCCGGTAATCGCATCGAGCGGCGGTCGCACGGGATAGCCGGTTACCTCCACATATCGGAATCCGTGATAGGTAAACCGCGGCTCCCAAATCTCTTCTCCCCTGCCTGAGGTAATATACGTATCAGTGCAGCGCGCCTCACGAAGGTTGGTGATGTAAATGGTGCCGTCGGGGTTGAGCATTTCCGCGAAACGCAGCACCAGCTTCGTTCCTGGCTGTGCCTTGACCTTCAGTCGAGCCCAGCCGGCGAAGTTCTGACCCATATCAAAAACATACACACCCTTCTGCGGTTCAGTCAGTTTCTTTGGCTTGATTTCCAGAATCTTTTGCACCGTCACGCCCGGATAAGACTGGAGTCGGCCCTGCACCTTATCGGTAACAGCCGCGGTGTGCCAGTTGGAATCGTCAAAGCCGTCCTGTGCCCAACCGGTCATCTCCTTGCGGGCATCGTATGTCTCGCCCATCAGGAAATCCGCCTCAAGATGTGGGCCGTGCGTGGCCTTCCAGGAGTTATCTGTAATGACCGTCTGCGTACCGCCGTCGGCGCATTCGATTTCGAGCTGCACCAGCAGCCGGGGCTTGCTGCCGTAGTGCTCTCTTTTTTTACCGAAGCCGACATAACCGGCATACCACCCGTCGGCAAGAATAGCTCCTATGGTGTTGCTGCCCTCCTTAATCAGCCCGGTAACATCGTAGGTCTGATAGTACACCCGCATAAGATAATCAGTCCAGCCGGGCGTGAAATAGTCTTCACCTACCCGTTTGCCATTGATATGCAGCTCATAAAGGCCCAGGGCCGAGGCATAAACCACAGCACGCTTTATCGGCTTGTTAACCGAAAATGGCTTGCGCAAATAAGACGGCGGCGGTAAAACAACCGCCGGCTGGTCCACCTTTCCCCACGGTCCTTCACCGCACCGCACAGTCTCCCTGGCATACACCCAATCGCTGTCATTAAAATCTGCGCTCTTCCAGTTCTCCTGCTCGCTGTTGGATGTCTTCCAGGAATGGTCTATTGGAATAGCCCGCGTTTTCGCCTCCTCGAATTCGATTACCAGCTTACCTGCAAGTCCTGCCGGATTGGGATTATCGCCCTCGTTCGCCGCAGCAATCGACAGAGTATTTATCCCGCTGGTAAGCTTGTCTGTTATATCGAGCACCTGACCGGGCGACCACCCCGCAACCTTTCCCGCCTCGCGACCATTCACAAAAACTGTCGCCTCATTATCTGCCAACAGCCGAAAAGATGCCCGTTTGACTTTTTCTTTTACTGTTGATTCTGCTGCGATATCTGCAATGTTGACCTTGTGCCGGAAAAACCGCGTTCCTATCGGAGCGATTTTCTCTGGTTCGCCCTCAGGAAACCACACCCAGCTGCACTTCTCGATGCTCAACACGTCGGATTTTTCTTCTTTGTCGGCTGCCGGCGCATCGTAACCTATCCACTTTGCCTGCTGGTCTTGCGGCTCCAGCAAACTCACCGTCCACACAGCCGGCTCACTCCACGCCGACGCACTGCCATTTTTGTCCCATACCCGCACCTTCCAGAAGCATTGCATACGTGACTTCAGGGGCTTACCTTCGTACACGACCTGATTGCTCTGGTCAGAGTGGACCTTGCCGCTATCCCAGAGGTCGCCGAGGTTTCTGTTGAGGTTTTCCTCACTGCTGGCTGCCAGAATCCGGTAGGCGCTTTGCATCTGGCCGCGATTACTCGACTCCATAACCCAGCTCAGCCGGGGTTTAAGAATGTCAATACCTAAGGGATTGACGCGGTATTCACAGCGTAAGTCTTTCGTCGTAAGGTCCCTATCCGCCAAAACAGCACAGCCCCCTGAAACCAGCATCATCCCAGCCGCTAAAATCGTTACCGAGTATCTCATTTTATTAACCTCCACACCCGCAAACTTGCACACAAATTTCTTTTTCGGTAAGCAAATGCCGTCAAAGTATCCCAAACTGATACGACATTTTTTTCACGGACTTTTGCTTGAGCCGCCGTAGATAAACCGCATTCCCCCGATGTTGGGAATAACAGCAAATCGAGACCCGGCAAACGGCCTGAATCCGCTGGGCCAATACACAAATAGTGCCTTGCCCACCAGATAGTCACGTGGGACAATGCCCTGGCGGTAGGACAGACCCCAGTTTGCCATGCCGCGTCTATCCCACCATCTGCTGTCTTCGCTGTTGGGGCTGTTGTCGCCGAGTACAAAAAACTCATCTTTTGCAAGGGTAAAAGGATTGCCTTGCGCTGCCCTGCCCGGTTCACCGCTGCGGATGAATTTAACTTCCGTGTAATGAATATCCCGCAAGATTGCTATATGAGACAGAGTTAATTTGCCGGAGCCGAAGATTTTTACCTGCGGAGGGATGTCCGGCTTTATCTGCCCGGCATCTTCCGGGCCGCGCCCAAGGTCATAAACCAACTTTTTGCTGCCGAACTGGAAAATCAATTGATGGTCAACGTTGGCAAATTTGACCAGGGCCGATTTACTTATTGGCACTGGTCCCATCCGAACTAAGTCCGTGGCTTTACCTCCTTTCTCAGTTTTTGCGATGGTCATTTCGCCTGTAAGGTCAATCCATGCTTCGTAAGTAGTCTCGTATTTACTGAGTGCTATGCCGACACGTCCCTGTGAGTTAGTTGAGCTGATAAAGAAACGCACCATCAGGTCGCTGCAGTATGGCAAATCATTATAGTATCTGACATCGTCGTAGGCATAAGTGGCCTTGAAGTCGTTGCCGATTGAGGCGTCATAAGTCATCGTATGGACCTGGTCGACTGGAGTATCCAGTTGGAACAGAGGGGGGCCAACTACCCATCCGGAATTTGCGGTGTTAAATGGCTGCTGCCACTTGTGGGAGTTAAAAGAGCGCTGGTCGGGACCAACGGGCTGGTAGTCATTATCATACACCGGCATCCACAACTCATCCTGGACATTGGGCGGTTTTCGGCTGATTTGTCCATTGATATAGACGTCGCCGTCAATTATCTCTATTGTTTCTCCAGGCCGACCGACCAGCCGTTTGATGTAATTTACTCGTGGACTGAGCGGATTCCTGAACACTATCACATCCCACTGCTTGGGCCCTAAGAACTGATAGATGCACTTTAGCACAAGTATCCGGTCCCCGTTTGAAACCGGCCACACTCCTTCGGCTAATGAATAATGACCGCAGCTCGGGCAGCGAGTAGGGGGCAAATTGGCACCGCCGGCAGGAATTGTATCCTCAACTCTGGGGATATAGCCGTACTCGTATTTGTATCCGCATTGTCCGCATCGCAGCCGGAAATGAGCGCCCTTCAGGGTATCAGCCATACTGCCGGTGGGTATCCGGAACGCCTCCATTACAAAGGCGCGGAAGACAAAGGCCAATATGAAGGCCGTTATCAGCCATTCAAAAACGTTCGCAACTTCAACGACTCTGTCTTTCCTTTTTTCGGAGGTCTTGTTAGGGGACATCACAAACAATTATTCGCAACAACAAATATATTTCTAAAACACGCCCTTCGTCCGGCAAGGCCGTCTTGACGGACCGCAAACGACTTGAGTATCTATGAAAATCCTACATTATGCAAATAAATCTCCGCCGGTCAATAAACTATTCCGCATCAAACCCCCTGGACAATGGTTGGCCGGAGATAATTCCTGACAATAACGATACGGAAGGTAAGTCCTCATCCTCATCGATGGGGTTAAAACAGAATCTCACCTTTCATGTAACATCTTGCCATAAAAGAGTTTATGCCCATTTTGCCCGGAGATAACCTGTCGTCTGACTTCCAATCTTTTCGCTGAACTGCTGGCTTTGGGGAAATCTCAGGGACACCAGATACGGTCTATGCAGAGATGTCCATTCTCATTTGCCCGCCCACCGTAGGTTAGATTATTACTGAATCTGTAAAATTTTATGCAAAAATATCTTGCTTGATAGAAGTCTTTGTTGTATAGTAAGTTGCAGTGTTTCTAAGGATTTTTCTTTTGTGGCTGGCCTTGGGGAACAAAGGCACAGCACAAAAGTGGTTTATTGGTGAGAAGTGTTATCGAGGAACGTGATGAGCTGTTGGAGAACTTAAGGAGGAAATCGGTTTGACGGCAGCTCTTTAACATAAGCGAAATCCAGTTTCCCAAATACTCTTTCCCGAAATGAGGTAACCTATGGCAACAGTTACAAAGAAAGAACTTATTGACCGGATTGCAGAGCGCACACAGGCAAAGAGAGTAATAGTCAAACGCATCATTCAATCGTTCCTCGACGAGGTAGTGCGGGAACTGTGTGAGAAGAATAACCGTTTGGAATTCCGTGACTTCGGCGTCTTCGAGACCAGAACAAGGGCCGCAAGGACTGCACAGAATCCCAAGACCCTCGATCGCGTTGAAGTCCCTGCGAAGCGAACGGTTAAATTCAAAATGGGACGTCTGATGAGAGAAAATTTTTACGCCGCTGCAAAGTCATCTGCAAAGTCAGCCGAGACAAAGTAGCTGTTTTCAACCAAAAATTGCAGCCCACATCGCAGCAATTTCCGGATGGAAACTCCCGCTGATAGGACTGCAGCAATGGTTGGTCGTATTAGTAGAAGTGGTCTTAAAAGGAGCGTTTTATGTCAGACGGTAGGGTCAAGTGGTTCAACCCTAAAAAGGGTTATGGATTCATCGCCGCCGCCGATGGCCGCGATGTATTCGTCCACTACTCAAGTATTACAGGCAAAGGATACAAAAGTCTCGCTGAAGGCGACCCGGTCAGCTTTGACATCGTCGAGGGTGAGAAGGGTCCAAGAGCTGAGAACGTAGTGCCAAAATCGACACCTAAAGAGAAACCAGAATCGTAACTCCGCTTCTGGTTTCAAGCCCGGGGAGAGACCGTTAACAAATCCGGCTTCTCTCCTTAACTGAGTGCCTAATTCAATTTTGAAGAAGGAGCGACAGTAGCAGCACCTGGTTGCGTGTGTTGTTTAACGCTTAGCTAAACACCGAGAGGGTTTGTTGTTTCACAAATCAGATGCCTGCACGAAAAAACTGTATAAAAATTAACCACCGAGAACGCAAAGAACGCAGAGAAAATTGGTTAAATGGTGAGTAGTTAATTGGTTAAATATTCACTACTCACCAATTATCAGTTACTAATTACGTTGTCTCTGTGTGCTCGGCGTGCTCTGCGGTAAAACTAAAATTCAGTTATGATCGCCTCTCATTGTCAATCCGCTCTGGACTGTAATGTGCTTGTGCTCAACAAGCATTATATGGCCATCCGCATCGTGGGGGCCAGGCGTGCATTTTCTTTATTATTTCGCCAGCTTGCCGAAGTGGTTTCTTTTGAGGAAGGCAGATATTCCAACTATGATTTCCAGGGCTGGTGCGAGGTAAGCCAGTTCCGCAGGCAGTTCGAGCCCGATGGCCACGACTGGGTCTCCACCGTGAACTTTTATATCGCGGTGCCGCGGATTATTCGGCTGTTGTTCTATGACCGTCTGCCGCAAAACGATGTCAAATTTAACCGCCGAAACATCTTCGCCCGCGACAAAAACAGGTGCCAGTATTGCGGCAAACGCTACCCAACTAATGAACTATCTCTCGACCACGTTGTCCCCAGCAGTATGGGCGGCAAATCAGTCTGGGAAAATGTCGTCTGTGCCTGCACCGACTGCAACGTCAAAAAAGGAGGCCGAACCCCAAAAGAGGCCCGAATGACGCTGGTCCAGAAGCCCGCCAAACCCAGACACAATCCTCTTGTCCATATCCATCTCGGCCAGTCCCGCTATCGTTCCTGGCAGCAATTCCTCGACCACGCCTACTGGTCCGTGGAACTAAAATAACCTCCACGAGTATCGAGTATCCGGCATCGAGATTCGAGTTTAATAATTAGCCCTGCAATTTATTGCAGGGTTTTTCCTCTCGCGAAAAGCCAAACAGCGTCTTGAAATAACTCTTTATCCACTCCCAGTGCAGGATGATGTGCACAATCATCAGGAAAACAAAAAGAAGTGCTAAATAAAAATGAATCGTCCCCCATTCGTGCCGGCTCATTGACCACAATTGTTTAATCTGTTCTGTGCCGCGGCCTCCGCGAAAACCGCGGCCGTAACCGCCGCTGCCCGGCGGCAAAATATACTTCATAATAACGCCGGTGAAAGCCAGACCTAACAGGTCGATGAAGCTGACTACATCAACGATAAAATTTACAGTCCCACGCTTCATCATACAAACCTTATCAAAATAATCTTGCTAAATTCTGCAACCTTGAACTATTCGACTCACCAGAGAATTTTCCCACAGATGTGACTTTTTGCAAAGAAATAAACCCCGAACAAAAAATGAATTTAGAATTGAGAATTGCAGGTAGTGTGTGGTATTTAGCCCGCCGTTTGTGTGGCGGGTTTGTGTGGCGGGTTCGTCTGGCGGATGAGAATCAATCCGTCAAGAAGGTTGCTGGATAAAAATTGAGGAGCTGCTGAGCGATAGTACGGGGATAAAAAAAGAGTAAAAAAGTTGGAAAATAAGGGTTTTTGACAGTTTTTTTGAAAAATGGGGTGGTTGGTGATAGTAAAAGATGTGATTTTATAGGACTATTGCGTTTTTAGGCGAAAAAATAGGGTAAAAATGAGCGTTTTTTCGCACTTTTTTGCATTTTTTTGTCAAAAATGAACGTGTTTTGAGCAAAAATTGCAAGAAATTAACCGTTTTTGAACACTTTTTTTGCACTTCTTGACTTTGGTGGTAGATAAGTCCGGTCGATGAACGACAAACTATGAACAACGAACTATGAACTTATTCTTTCGCCTTTTCCGGCTTCTCAGCTTTTGTCATGGTTGGTTCTGGGCCTTTGAAATCAGTTATCTTGTAAGCGTCCTGTTCACCTTGTGACATAACCGGCTCTTTGATAATCCAGGTAGTAATGAAGACGACCAGCTCGCTGTTAACCGTTTCCTCGCTTTCGGACCTGAATAAATTTCCAAAAACCGGCAGGTCACCAAGCAGCGGCACCTTACGGACATCCTGTGTAGTTTCCTTTTTCCGTAAGCCGCCCAGAACCACAGTCTGGCCATTTTTGATTAGTAGTATTGTGTCGGCCGTGCGCTTGTCAACCACCGGTATAGGATAACGAGCACCCGCACCGGTAGTCGTGATGATGACGTCACTGGTTTTAACACTAAACTCGGGTTTCAGGTGCAGCCGAATCATTTCATCGCGGGCGGCCAAATGCGGCGTAACCTCAAGTTTAACGCCGACCTCTTTGAATTCAGTGGTTCCCATAGAGCCGCCCATAGCCGACTCCGTAAGCCGCTGGTATGGTATCTCAGAAGTAATGTCTATGGTGGCTTTTTCATTATCGAGCACTAAGATTCGAGGGTTTGCAAGAAGCTTGGCGCCGACTTGTTTGTGCAGGATGCTCAGCGCCAGGTCTATATCTACCGCATCATTGAGAACACCAAATCGCAGCGTCCCGCCCTCTTCCTTGCTAAACAAGCCGCCCATATAGGGGTTACTCTTTCTGTACGACAGCGGGTTTCCCGTCGTCGCATCTGTCAACCAGCTCTTGGATGCATCTTCAGTTATCTCTTTTGTATCGGTGATTTTGTAGCTATATGTATCGGGCTTATAATGCTCTGTGATGTCGGTTGCGCTAGGAGTCCCATCTGTTGGTGATATACCTGCCAGGTAATCCAAGTGCTCTTGCCATTCAACCGGGTCATCCCAAGTTACCTCGCTTTCATAATAAGCGTCCCCGCTCTGCTTAGTATTGGTTTTGTTATACGTGTCTTTGTCTGTAACGGTTGTGATAGGTGTATTGCGTCCTATATGCCAGTCCGCACCTATGTCGAAGTTTTCTTTGCTGGTTATATCGTAAATCCTTACTTCAACCAATATCTGGGGCGTCATACGGTCGATTTTCTCGATGAAGGTGGTAATCTCTCTGATTTTGCTCTCAGTGTCAGTAACGATTATGTGGCTGGTACCCTCAATAGAGGAGACCCTTCCCTCCTTTGAACCGAATTCTTTCAGGGACTTTCCAACCTGCTTGACATCCGCATAGACAATCTCAAAGGTCTTGGTCTGAAGGAGCTCAGGCTTCTCGGTTTTTTCCGCAGCCGTTATCACCCTTATCATATTTTCGCTCAGCACATAAGAATAGCCGTGGGCGGCAAGGATTTGATTCAGCGACTCCTCGAGCGGGACATCTGTAAGCGTTACGGTCACTGTCCCTGTAACCGCGGGACTTTTAACAATGTCAACGTCCGCCTGGTCCGCCATTATTCTTATTACGTCCTCGATAGGCGTGTTCCTGAAGTCCAAACTTATTCTCTTTTGCATCCGCTGCTCGAACGGCGCCCTCTGGACCGGCTTGTTGGCATCGTCGGCAATAGCGGCAGGGCAGACTATGCAAACAATAGTAACCACTGTCACAAACTTTAATACCCAATATTTTTTCGCACAAGCTCTCATAATACTTCCTCTTGCCACCAAGGCACTAAGACACTAAGTTTTTTAACTCATAAATTCTTTGTGACTTTGTGTCTTCGTGGCTGATTTCAAATTCTATCTCTTTTTTATGGCTCAACGTTTTGTTCCCATTTTTTTCCATCCACTTCGAACTCGACGCTCCCTTTATTTATCTTTATGACGGTTGCGCCGGATATCTTGTCACCAGCGTGGACTATTTGTGTTCCAATAATGGCAGCGGGGTTATCCGCGCTATAGAGAATACCTTTTACGACAGGATTCTGAGGTTTTACAGGTTCAACTTCTTTGATTTCGGGCTCGGTTGTGACCGGAACAGTTGCCGGCGCAACAGACTGCATAGGGTCGTGAAGCGTTTCCGGATAGGGCGGCGGAATCTCCCACTTAATTTCCGTGCTGGCACCGGCAACAGTCGTTGGCGGTTTGGCTTGAGTGGTTTTTGGAACCTTCTTCGGAGGTAGCAACAGTGGACTGACCACAAAAATAAAAGCCACAATAAGTACCGGCACCAGCACCAGCATCACTTTTTGCCTTGTTCCGCTGGCGCCTGGTTTTGATGTGAGGAGCTTATCTTTTATTCGCTGCCACAGGCCGGGGCCGGCGGCTTTTGCAGCATGGCCCGCCGATGCCTGCGGCAATGGCTGGACTCCCTGTCTTGGACCAAGAGGCGCACGTGAGGTTTGGAAAGGCGGTGGCAGCGGCTTTTGTGGCATATTGCCCACCTCACCGCTGGACTCCGGCGGAGACCCGCCCGAACTGGGAGGTGGGGGCTGAAAGCTGCCAGGTTGCGGCAGTGGCACCCCCTCAAATATCGAGGAGATTCTCTTGTGCAGTCCTGGCTTTTTCTTTTTATCCTCTGCCATTGTTAGTCTCCTGAACCAAGGCCGTGCCGACAGTTACCTCTTCGCCTGCAGTTCTGCTATTGACTATCTCTTCAGCCAGCGCCTTGTATTCCACAGCCCCTTTGCTTTCCGGGTCATAAGTCAAGACCGGCTGGCCGGCACTCGGCGCCTCAGCCAATCTTGTGTTTCGGTGAATGACCGTATCGAACACCAGATCGCTGAAGTACTCTCGCATCTGTTGCTGCACCTGCCTGCTTAATGATGTGTTGGTTTCGACAAAAGTGAGCAGCACACCGAGAGTCCGCAGGTTCTGATTGAATCGCTGCTTAACAATCTCTACGGTCTCAAGCAACTGTTTCAAACCCTCAAGAGCGTAATACTGTGTCTGGACGGGTATTATGACGTCTGTGCTGGCTGCCAGTGCGTTCAGCGTCAATAAGCTAAGTGACGGCGAACAATCGATAACGCATATATCGTAATTACCACTGACGTTTTTAAGCCGCTCGTTGAGGATATATTCTCTGCCGAACAGCACCGCCAGCTCGAATTCCGCGCCGGAAAGCAGAATATTGCTCGGAACCAGATGCAGCCGCTCCACACTGGTAGTTACTACTATGTTAGAGAGCGGAATTTGCTTGCGAGAGACCGGGATTTGAGCATTTGTTATAGTGTCATAAATGGTTTTTTCCAGCCCATCAGGGTCAAAACCCAGCCCCAAAGTCGCGTGTGCCTGCGGGTCAAGGTCAATCAGCAAGACCTGTTTTCCTAACCCGGCAAAAGCAGCCGAAAGATTTACGGCAGTAGTCGTTTTGCCGCAGCCGCCTTTCTGATTTGCTATCGCTATTGTTCTCATTTTTATCCTGCAACCTTGTCCCGATGCCGTTTATCGGGATTAACGCTTCATTCCTATCACAATTCACGAACCACGAACTAAGTGCTCTGCTGGTTCTCTTCTTCCTTTTGTTGTGATTCGTTACTGCTCATCTCTTCTTCTTGTTGCGATTCGCCACTGCTTATTTCTTCTTGTTGTGCTTCGTTATTGCTTATCTCATCAACTAATGCCCGATATTCCTCAGCCCCCTTGCTATCGGAAGCGTATGTCAAAACGGATTGTCCCGAACTCGGTGCTTCAGCCAATCTTATGTTTTTGTGAATAACCGTATTGAATACCATCTCGCCGAAAAACTCTCTCATCTGCTGCTGCACCTGCCTGCTGAGAGTAGTCCTGTCCTCGACAAAAGTAAGTAACAGTCCCAGGATTTTTACGTAGCAGGGATAGAATCGCTCTCTGATGATGCTGACGGTCTCGAGCAGCTGTTTGAGGCCCTCCATCGCGTAGTAATGTGCCTGAACAGGGACAATGACATCGGTGCTGGCAACAAGTGCGTTGAGCGTCAGCATTCCCAGTGAAGGCGGACAATCGATGACGCACACATCATACTGGTCATTTACGGCATTAAGCTTCTCGCCGAGGACGAATTCTCTTCCGAATACCAGTGTCAGTTCGAGTTCGGCGCCTGCAAGCAGGATATTACTTGGAACCAGACTTAGCCGCTCCTGGCTCGTACTCTTTATAACGTTGGAGACGGAAATTTGAACGTTGGTAAGGACATCGTAAATGGTGGCGGTCAGCTTGTCGGGGTTGTGACCCAGCCCAAGAGTTGAGTGTCCCTGAGGGTCGAGGTCAACCACCAACGCTCTTTTGCCTTTTTCGGCAAAGGCAGCGGCAAGGTTGACAGACGTGGTTGTTTTGCCGCAACCGCCTTTTTGATTTGCTATGGTAATTATTCTCATTTTTATACCAAAAAAATGGCTCGTGAACCCACCCCTGCTCCTGTCTTCCGACAGGAAGACGCGGGGGTTTTTATTCCTGTTCCTGTTGTTTTCTGACAAGCATCGTCGCGACCATAGTCGCCTGACAGCCGGATTCTTCCGGCCTTGAGTGGCTTATCGTGAAGTTATCCACAAAAAGCACGGGGCGATGCCTCTCCAGTGCGTTCAGAAAAGCAGCAAACTGGTTGAACCCGGCAGTGAAACTAATCTCAATACGGCCCTCGCAAATGTATTTGCAATTTGGTATTGGTAACACTGCCTCAGTGTCCTTACTTTTAATGCTAAACGCAGCAACTTTTTTCTCGCCGGCAATCTTACTTATATCAAATGTCAGGTTGGCCGAATCTTTGAAATCGACAACAAAGTCCTCCAGTCTGTTTCGCAGACGCTCGATTTCCTCCTTTATCCGGATTCTGTTTTCCTCCTGCGCAACTTTTGTTATGGACTCGTACCTTTGTCTTTTGTCGGATAGTCTGTTCTCAATCTGCTTTTTGATGCTATTCTGCGGTGCCAGGAAGAGTAAGTAACCAAAGACAAAGACCGTAAAGCATGCCGCCCATATCAGTGCTACAGTCGTAAAGTATTTTTTATATACCTTCATAAAAACCTGCTACAAACCGGGCTTAAAGACGCAATCTATCTGATAAATGACGATGTCCTGGCCCTCAACCTTGCTGGCCTCTTGTGAGACGGTGATGTTTTCGAGCTTAGGGCCCAGAAATGCTGAAGAGCGAAGATGAGCTTGAAAGTCTCTGACTACTTCGTCGCTGTCGGCTTGGGGGCTTGCGCTAATGCTCACACGCAATGTTCTTACAGGGACATCAACATCGGTCGTTTTCTGAGGGTCATCTTTTTGGGGAACTTTTTTCTTTATAGAACGCTGTTTTGCTTCCAGTGCGCTCAACGTCACCGAATCCGGCATATTCTCTACCACTGTGGCCAGAACAGGCGACCATTGCACATATCTGCCGATGGAGGACTTGACCTCCGCCAGGCAATTACTGTAAACGCCCTTGTCTTTCTCGAATGATTCCTGCAGCTTCACAATTTCGGAGAATTTGCCAATTTCGGTCTCACACCTGGCTGTTTCCTGCATCCGAACCGATATGATGATTTTGTTGCGCAGATAAAAGCCCAGCATTACTATCGCAATAATAACGGGAACTGCAACAGCTACCGCGCTGATAGCTATGCCTGTGGGTCTGCTCTTAATTGGAATGCCCTGTCCTTTTAGTAAATCTATTGTAAACATTCTATATCGACCTCATACCAAGACCGCAGGCCACCACCATTGCCGGACCATTTTTCGCAAGGATATTTCGCTGGAGAATCGCCCGATGGCTGCGGCCTACATCGCAGCGAATTTTGTCAAATGGGTTCCACAAGAGAGCTTTTGCCGGAAGCTGGCTGCTTAACAGCTCGACAAACCCTTTGACCAGGGCAAAGCCACCACAGACAAACAGCTTCCCAAAGGCCGCTGTTTTTTCCTGGGTCTTGTAATACCGCGATGTTTCAGTAACATCGATAATCAGCTTCTTGCACGCCTTCTCTAAGCTGTCGTGAAGCTTCGTCTGGGTCTCCATTGAATCAGCAAACAAAATCTTCTTGACAGCGTCGGCCGACATGTCGTTTTCATCGGCAATTTGCTTGACTATATCATCGCCGGCATAAGTTATGTCACGGATGAACGGCCAGCGGTTGTCCCCCATAATTGCCAGAGTTGTGTAAGAGCTGCCGATATTCAAAACGGCTACCGTCTGGCCCGGCTTGACCTTCTCGAACTCGCTGAAGCAGTTCAACAGCGCCAGCCCATCGACATCCATCAGCACGCAATCCAGTGAGGTCTCTTTTGCCAGTTGCACCTTCCTTCTTATCAGCGAGTTGGTCGCGGCTACCAGAATGCCTGCGATACCCCCGCCGCCATCAGGTATCGATTGCCAGTCAACGGCGCTGTCTTCGGTATTGAACGGGCACACCTGGGCGGCTTCCAGTGCAACCGCACCTTCAACCTCTTCCTGTGGCAGCGAAGGAAACCGAAAGTCCCGGACCGCAACTTCCGGCCCGCTGATGCCGCAAACAGCGAATTTGGTTCTAATGCCGGCCAACCCAAGGCATTCGCGAATCGCTCTGACGGTGTTTATTCGTTTTATATTACTGTCATCTCCGCTCCACGCAATATTGGCAATGCCGGCTGCGGTAACTGCATACCCGGTATAGTCCTTGCGCAACTGGACCAGCTTGACTACCGACGAGCCGATATCCAGCCCTGCAACTTCGTTCTGTCCTAAATCAAGTGATAACTTCCAATCCAAGTGCGTCATTCCTTCATAAAAATCGTAACAAACGCTATCTCTTCTCTTGCTATTTTTGCCACCAGGACACAAAGACACGAAAATTTGATTATATTCAAACTTGCTTTGTGACTTCGTGCCTTCGTGGCAAATCCTTCATCGGCTTAAAAGTGCTGCCGTTTTATTTAGAAATGGCTATTATTTCGGTTTTGGCCTGCCCTCCTTCTTGCTTTCGCAAGAAAGCAGGGGGGCGGGTACCAAATTCTGCTCCGCCAGGTCCTATAAACCAGATGTGGCAACTCCGCAGTTTTTCGTTTTTAACTTTGAGTTTTTAGACAATTTCTTACTGCTCGCTCCAGCGGTTGAGAACAAATTGCAAGCCCTCGTCATTTGCAGTTACGTTTTTAAGCGATGCATCGTGGTGGAAACTGGCGGAGTTTTTTTGTTCGAACTTCTTTGCTACAACGGAACCATAAGCATCAGCGGAATTGTCAAATGTTACTTCTGCTTCAGGAGCGTACAACGCTCCATACAATTCCGTGCTATTCTTAAACTTCATCGAGTGGCAATCTGGCAGCCCATATATTTTAAGCTTCTCCGGCTCACCTGCTATGTTGTTGATAGACCCGCCATTTTTGCCTTCAAAATCGCATCCTAAGTACAGAGTCAAAGATGCGTCAGGATTTGCGCCGTTTATTTGCAACTGAGCCCCGTTATCAAGTGTTATTCTGTCGGTAACATAAAGGGTAACCGGCCCGTCAATCATAACTATTTCACCATTTTTTAGCTCGATTTTCCTATACTTTCCAGAGGTTGTTATCGTTGTGGACTCTTTTACGTCCGTCTGATAAGGCAGAGTGCTTATCTGATCCGGGACAGTTACAGGCGGGAAAACAGGTTCGTCCATTATAGCGTAGGTTTTTCCTGTGATCGTCGCGCCTAGATTCTTGATAACGGTATCTGGGTTTCCATCGACACCAACAACCATGTCACCATTTATAACCGTACCATTTTTAAGTTCAACCGCATCACTTTTGGTACTGCTGGTGCCTACTTTTAGGATTTCACCCGGGTTATAATTGTAACCTGTTATCACAGTGTTACTGTACAAGTTCAAGCTATCCTGGGCACAAACTGCCCACTCGAATGGCCCGTGGAAATCTATATTCGCACAAACCATTTTCTCGGTCTGGCCGGATTTGCCAATAACTTCAATGGTAAAATCACCGCTTTCCGGAAGGATTTTATAACTATAAGTTGCATCACAATTCGGTAGTACCTGGTCTGTTGCCGAAGGTAGAATTGCGGGGTCAGGATTCCACATCCCTAAAGCCGCCTCATCCATAGTAAGTTTTTGATTCATCTGATAAATTGCTTTTGTCAGCCCGGCGTCCGCAGCGCACCTCGCCGCAATCTCCTCGCCGGTCCTGACCGCAAAAATACGTTGCTGCATACCCATAGCCAGCACCGCCACGCCTAACACGGTCGAAAATGCCACCAGGAACATCACCATCACCAGAGTTGACCCAGCGTTTTTTGATTGTAATAGGTTCTTCATACTTACCTCCCGATTGTCAAACCGTCCAACCGTCCTCTGTCCTCCGCCATCCGTCCTCCGTCCGTCGTCTAAATAATCAATAATCAGTAATCAATAATCAATTCTCTAGCTTTTCCATATACGGTTTTTCTGCGCAGTTTTATTATCGGCTATTTCGGCCTGTTAATTAACGGACTAAAGGCAGGTCCAGGAATATATTTCCCCCAGGGCTAAATCTCTACAGCCCAGCCGCGTATGGAAGGTTTTCTTCTCCCTCGCCCCATCGCTTCAGAACAAAACGCACCCCAGGGTCGTTGGGATTGACATTACTAAGCGCCCCATCATAGTATAGATTGCCTCCGCTTTTCATTTCAAAACTGTAGGCGGTAAATGCCCCATACAAATCACCCTTGGCATTAACCTGAACAGTGGCCTCCGGCGCATAAATCTGGCCAAAGTATTCGCTCTTGGCGTTAAGCTGCCATTTCTGCTGTGCGTCCGGCGGCAGCGGGTCCTGCGCCAGACCCCAGAGTTTCAAATCCGGCGGAAGACCCTGGTTATTGAACCCGGAACCCTCACCCGATTTGATATCGCCATTTACGTATAAGTCCAGAGACGCGTGCGGCATTCCTTCAATTTGCTTTATCACAATCTCGCAGCTATTACCTAAACTAATATCTCCGGTAATATAAAGAATCACATGGCCTCCAAGTATTTCTAATTTCGCCGGCTCTGATGCATTCTTCAAAACAATGCTGTTGTATCTGCCGCTCTGAGCAGGCCCGACCTGGATTGTTTTGTCCTGTGCAAATATCATACCCATATTAGGCAGCACCGGCGGCGTTATGGGCGGAAATTCCGGCTCCTCATCCAGAGTGCCTTTATACCCCGTTACCGTCGCGCCTAAGTCTTTTATGACAGTATTCGGATCGACGACGCCGTAACCCACCAAAACGTCACCATCCACCGTCACTCCATTATTGAGAACCACCATGGCAGGCAAAGTGCTGGTGGTGCCTATCTGCACCTCTACGTCGGGGTTGGGGTTAGCAGGGTCGCGCGAATCGCGGCCATCAACTAACGTCCCGGCCTTCAATACCATAGAGTCGCGTACCAGAACACCGACCTCGCCTACCCCCCGCAATCTCAATCGGCCCCAGACTGTCCTTTGGGCTGCATTGCATTTTCCAATAGATACGATGCCGACCTCGTTTTTTCCCTGTGACGTCACTGTATAGCTTGTATAGCTAAAAGTAGCCGGCGGCTCGGAATTCGGCAAATCAGTATCCGGCTTCTGCGGCGGGTTATTGAAATAGTAGCCGGGGTTGACGTTCATAACCGCGATAGCTTCTGTAAGGCCGGCATCGGCGGCACAGCGAGCTGAAATGTCGGCAGCGGTGCGAATCGCATAGATGCGGGCGTTTGCACCCAGAGTCAATAGTCCGCCTCCTATTACAAGCATTACTGCGATAATAATCACCACCAGAGCCAGGATGGCACCAAGTTTTTTTGATTTCATCAGCTTCGCTCTATTCATACTGACCTGTCCTTTTCTTTCACCGCCGGGACGTATTTGCCAAAACAACAGCCGCCTTTTTGTGGGAGAAAATCCGGCAGGAAATAACAGACAATGCCTTCTCACCACCTTCCTTATGGATAATTAGTATATCCGATTAAGAAAAAATTGTCAAGGAAATTCTACTTTTTAAGCCGGGGGGACCGATAATGGCAGAATCAAACGTCTGTAAGCCCATATAATACAGGCAGATACATTATATTAAAAGGCAAAGTTCTGATGGAATTATTAGTGGCCGGGATGCCGGCATCGGTGGTTCCGGGATAGGTCGAATCCCAATCTTACTTATTTTCATATTCTCACCCTCACGTCTCATCCCAGAAACTTGTCCCCGCAAAAGCGGGGATTCAAAATCCTAATATCAAAAACAAATTGGTTAATTAGTTAAATCCGCCTTTGGCGGAGTAAATCGTAAATCGAAAATTCCATTGCTATCATGGATTGTGCATAACCGCCGAACTAACTATGGTAGCTGTCTGCGAGCCGCTGTCGAGTTTAAGGAGCATCTGCACGGAACGGCCATCTGTTTTGAAAATACAGGAAGATACGCTGGAGCAAATTGTCGTGGTGCCTAATTCCGAGGCGTTGCCCGAAGCGTCCAAACTGCCGTACTCGAGCTTTAACTGCGTGCCGGCTAAATAAAAGCGGGCATAGCGGTCAGGGTAAATGGACTGGTAGCCCATATAGTATTTAACCCTGAGCTCCTCACCGGTATCACTTAACCAGAAGCCCTGCCTGATTGCCTTACGAACAACGCCGTCGAAGGCCCTTCTCGCAGAGTAGCTTTCCATCGCCACATCGGAGTATGCCCGGCCGTATGCCGTCCGCCAGCCCTGCACAGACCCGGCTAAGGTTATGCCGATAGCGAGTATGACGATAACCGCAATTACTGACGTTACCACCAGCTCTGTGAGCGTAAAGCCGCGCCTGACCTTCTTCATTGTTCTTAGTTCATTGTTCATAGTTCGTTGTGCGTCTTTCGTCCTTCGCACTTCTGACTTCGTCCTTCTGCCTAATTCGACACGTATGTCGTCAGCTTAAACAGCTTGGCGTTCGCATCGTAAGTAATTACTTCCGTTTTTGACCCTGCCTGTTTCCAGCCGACAATGACATTTAGAGCACGCAGGTTGGGCGTTGCAGGATCGTCCCTGTATGAAAGCGTCGCCCAGTAATAGACGCCTTCAACGACAATCTGGTAACGACCAAGTGCGGTAAAGCCGGCGGGAACGTCGGGGCCCACACCACTGACGCTAATGTCCAATGGCGGCTTTAAATGCCCTACCGGGTCAAAGGCTGTTGGTGGAATTGTATGGTCGTAGCCCCTGCCTCGCCAGTTCTCGCATAGTAATAACGCAATTGCGGCAGCGGTCCTGTGCATAGAGGCCTTGTGTGCATCCAGGGCGGCATAATATCTATATCCGGAGGCACCGAGCACCGCCACCGCAAGGATGACCATCGCAACCATTGCCTCAACTAACGTAACCCCCGCCGCAACCTTGCGCTTTTTTACCATATATACCTGCCTCCCCCTCACTCCCTTGTACGAATCGTTCTAACAAAACGAACCGGCAAATCCGCTCATCATTGATTGTTCATTGTTCTTTGTTAGTAGTTCATCGATGAACAATGAACTACGAACTATGAACTATGAACTATGAACTATGAACTAATAGCCAGGTCGTTTTGTCAGACTTAAACGAGCAAACTCAAGTCTGGCTTATATGCCAGTTATTACAAAAGGCTCGGCCGCACCCGTAGTGAATACCGCGGTGCCGGGCGGTGCATTTGATTTGCTCGGCGTAACCGTAATAATACAGGCCGGTGGCTCAGCCACAACACCACTGATAACATAGTTGGCCTGGGCGAAATAGGTGCCCACAAGGTCCGAGGCGTTGAACCCCAAATTCGCACCAACTGAACCAGGACCTGTGTTTGTGACCGCGCCCTGAATGTCAGTGTAGGTCCATGCCGGCCCTTTTTCTGCAATGTAGGCACGCACTGCCGACCAGATTGTGCCGCAGGAGGCGTTGGCCTCAGACCACTTTGCGCGGTTGATACGGCCTCTCATCAAAGGGACCGCCACCGCTGCAAGGATGCCGATGATTAAAATCACGACCATCAGCTCAATCAATGTGAAACCTTTTTTACCTTTCATTTTTCATCTCCTACAAAAAAAGTTTTAATTTACCTTACCCCCTTACTAAACTCTACCAAATTAACTATTTAACAAATTAGCCATTTTACCTAATCGGCCAGATTTGTCAACAACTAAATCGTTTTTTGTTCATTGTTTTTAGGGCGAATAATCAAGAACCCGCCGTAAAACGCAGCTAAATCGTAAATCGGCAATCGAAAAACGAAAATTCTATCCGCTATTTTGTGCCGCCCATCGTAAAGATGGGCAAATACATCGCAAGTAATACAACCAGCACAATCGCTCCAACCGTTATAATCAGAATCGGCTCAATAAGGGTCAGCATAGTGCTTACCGTGGAATCGATTTTTCGCTCATAGTGCTCGCTGGTCCGCTCTAACACCGTAGGCAGCGACCCGCTTTCCTCGCCGACCTGGACCATTTTGACTAACATATTGGAGAAAAAACCGGTTGCAGACATACTCAAAGAGATGTTTGAGCCGCTCACAACAAGCTCCCGGGTTCGCACTATGGCCGACTTTATGACGTCGTTGGCGGTCATTTCGCAGAGGATGTCGAACACCTCAAGAACCGAGACGCCTGCCTCAAGCAGCGTCGCCATTGTCTTGCAAAACGTTGCGGCAAATGCCTGCCTGAAGAGCTTGCCGAACAATGGCATCGCCAGTGATATTCTGCTGAACATATAATGGCCTTTTTTGGTTCTGGAGGTAAGAACTGCCGCAACTACCAGCAGGAAAAACCCGCCAACTATAAAGACCAGATTGCGGCATATAAAATCATAAATGCCCATAAACCCGCGGGTAAAGGCAGGAAGCTGACCGCCAAGCTGCTCAAACATCACGCGGAACCGCGGGATGATAAAAGTCATTATAGCTACCACTATTAGCACAATAAAACAGCACACAAATATCGGATAGGCCATTGCGCCTTTGATTTTTCTGGCCAATTTATCCCGGCT
>Ga0315295_10000201_pt1 | contig 50333 bp, 52 predicted proteins | sample YL17G14_0_MG_FD_204453 | JGI IMG/M metagenome (GOLD analysis project Ga0315295, IMG submission 204453) | Sediment microbial communities from Yellowstone Lake, YNP, Wyoming, USA - YL17G14_0 | ecosystem: Environmental > Aquatic > Freshwater > Lake > Sediment | place: USA: Wyoming | collected... | reverse complement strand
AGATAGGCGTGCTGAAGGCACTCGGCACGACGAACAGCGAGGTCATAAGGCTGTTCCTGACCGAGTCGGCCACGATGGGCCTCATAGGCGGGCTCGTGGGCATATTCCTCGGCTTCATCGCCTCGGGCATATTTTCCGAGGTGGGCTTCAGGGCGATACAGTCTGCCCAGCAGGCCCAAGGGGTCAGAATGGCGACGATGTCGACGCTGATAACGCCCGAACTGGTGATTTTCTCGCTGGGATTCTCAATAATCATCGGCGCGATATCGGGTATACTGCCGGCAAGGAGCGCTGCGAAGCTGCAGCCGATAGAAGCGCTAAGATATGAGTGATTTAAAACTTCTTCTTCTGGGAAACGCGCACGATATAGCCCGCTATGCGGTTGCGGATCAGCTTGCTGTCGAACAGCTTCATGCCGTTAAGGACCTTCTTGTTCTCGTCAAAGCTGGCTCCGAGCTCCTCGGGATGGCGCTCATAGAGCTCTTTAGATACGGTCTTCATCCACTTGGTTCGTATTCGTCCCATCAAATCACGCTAAAACCATATCATTAGCAACTTATATATAGTTAACGTAGAAAGCTTTTCTTATGACGTACATAGCGGCCTGCATAGCAGGCGTTTTCGCCGTCGACGACGGTAAAATCCTAGGCTTCAAGCTGTTCCCGAAGGATGCGGACGTGATAGCCGAACGACTGAGGATGTGGGACGAGGGAAAGGCGTTCGCCGAGCTGGCGGAACTGCAGAAGAGGTTCCCCGATGCGGACATCCGACCGGCAGACAGCTGGCTGAACGAGCACATGCGCGACCTGGCTCTTGAGAAGGGGTTCGTGAGCAACCAGGCGGAACTGAACATACTCATAGCAAAGGTGGGCGCGGCCCGCTCGAAGACGAAGATATCCGTGATAGAGCGGCGCGACAAACTCCTAGTTCAAGCGGTCTCCGCTCTAGGTGATATGGACAAGATAGTCAATGCAATGTCCGAGCGCCTGCGCGAGTGGTTCGGGCTCCACTATTCGGAACTGAACATTAATGATCATGAGAAGTACGCCAAGCAGGTCGCGGAGTTCGGCAACCGCAAGAACTACCCAGGATTCAAGACATCCATGGGAATGGAGATAACGGACCGCGATGAGAGCGTGTTCCGACTCTATGCGGGCCGCCTCGCCGAGCTCTATTCGCTGCGAAAGGAGCTCGAGAAGTACCTCGAGAAGTCCGTGCCTGAGGAGGCGCCCAACACGTGCGCGCTGCTCGGACCGGTTCTCACGGCAAGGCTGATAGCGCAGGCAGGCTCGCTCGAGAAGTTAGCAAAGATGCCTTCCTCGAAGATACAGCTCCTCGGCGCGGAGAAGGCTCTGTTCAGATTCCTCAAGGACAAGGGACGGGACGCCCGCCCGCCAAAATTTGGAATTTTATATGTCCATCCGGACATAACTAACGCCCGCAGGGACCTGCAGGGCAAGGTCGCAAGAGTCCTTGCGTCGAAGCTGACGATAGCTGTCCGTGCGGACTTCTATTCGAAGGAGAACCGTTCTGCTGAAATACTCGCCGACTACAAGGCAAGAGTCAAGGAAGTGACGGGATAATGAAGGAGCTCTTCTCCGGCGTGTTCATCGTAGAAGGCAAGCTGTCAACGCGCGCCTCGTTTCCCGATTACCGCCCGTTCAGCGAGCGCGTAAACAAGGGCTTCCGCGAGTGGGATCCAGAACGGTCCAAGGCCGCGGCCGCGATAATGAAGGGCATCAAGAAGTTCCCGATACTCGGCGGGGACAAGGTGCTTTACCTCGGCATAGCACATGGATACACTGCGTCATTCCTAGCTGACATCATCGGAACAGAAGGGATAATTTATGGAGTTGAATTCTCCGAGCGCTGCTTCAACGAGCTGCTGCCGATTGCCGAACGTTACGGCAACATCGTGCCCATGCTCGCGGACGCGCGGTTCCCTGAAAAGTATGAGGGTGTCGAGAAGGTCGACATCGTCTACTGCGACATAGCCGACCGCCAGCAGACCGACATCGCCATCCGCAACTGCAAGATGTACCTGAAGCCGAACGGTTTTCTCATGCTCGCGATAAAGTCGCGCAGCATCGACGTCACGGCGAGCCCGAAGAAAATTATCGGGCAAGAAATAGAAAAAGTCAAATCATCTGGACTGGAAGTCATCGATTGGTGCATGCTTGATCCGTTCGAGAAAGACCATGCGATGGTAATTGCGAAGATGATATAATGAAGGTTATTCTGCCTGTTCCATACCACAAGCAGGTTCTTGCCAACAGCTGCTTTCCTGCATGCGTGAGGATGGTACTGGAATATTATGGCGACAGGATTGACGAAAAGGCGCTTTATCATAAGGCACTGCTGCCAGGCCATAAAGGTTCATGGGATGTCAATATTGCTCAAATACTGATAAAGAAAGGATATAGCGTAATGACCTTATGGAAGGGACCTACAAAGGAATGGAAGTTACCGGATGTAACGCTAAAGCACTATATGATTGAAAGCAGGAAGGCCACAAAGCTAGGTATGAAGCATAAGAGCAATCCTACATTCGGTCTAATTAGAAAACTCATAAGGCAAGGGATTCCTGTGCTCGCGGAAGTCAGTGTGGAGAAGCTTTATGGAAAGAAAATCAACTGTACCCATATGATTGTACTAGCGGGATATGGCAGGAACAATTTCTATGTCCATGACCCAGACAAAGAATTCGGGGCAAAGTTCAGGCGCATAGCTGCTACAAGGTTCAAGAAAGGCTGGGAGAAGATAACGCCTTCAGGATACGGCAGGTCGGTGTTTGTAATAAAACCAAAGGGACATGTCGTGGCCAAGCTACTTTAATATTCTAAGCAACCGCGACTTGAACTGTTCGATGTCCGATACCGTCGCGCCAGCTGCCGTAGGATGGCCTCCGCCCACGCCTATGCCCGCGGACGCTTCGGCAAAGGCCTTGCTCAGGTCGTTCTTCCTGCTGCGGCCGGATATCTTCCATCGGTCCTCGAACTGCTTGAAGACCACGAGCGTAAGGCCGGGATACATGTCAAAGAGGCGGTTGACCGTCGAGGCCATGATGCTGTACTTGCTCCTTATCTGGAAGAAGCGGATGGGACCGGACGTCGATACTTCGAACAGAGCTATCTGCTTCCCTATCTCCTTCTCGATCGTTTCCTCGGCCTTGTCAAAAATAGGATTGTACAGGACCTCGTCGAGAGACGTCGCGCCTGCAAGGAGCTTCGCCACCTTTATCGTGCTGTCCTTGACCTTCACGGATTTCAGCGCAGCTATGCGGGCAGCGGCGCGCACCTCAGCTTCCGAGCCGTCAAGTGAATTGTCGCTCACCCCGCCGAGGCGCGATATCCATTCATGGCCCTTTAGGCCGGCCTTGACGCATATCTTGTAGAAGACCTCCGTTGCGGATATGTACTTCTTTGGGTTCTTGAATCGCGGGTTCACGTGGATGAAGCCGAGCTTGTTGAGGTCCTGCTTTATCGCATGGTGGTCCACGACGAGCACGCTTTTGCCCTTCATGGCATCAACAAGCTCGGGATAGTGGTCTATTGTGAAATCAAGAACGATTATCGTGTCCCACCTTTTTAGTTCAGCGGCGCTCACCTCGCCGTGCTCGGCTATGAAGAGCTCGGGCTTGACGTTGAACTTCTTGAGAACAAGCAGCGCGAGCGCGCCGCAGCATGCCCCGTCGCCGTCGTCGTGCATGAACACGGCGACCTTGCCGCTGGCGTTCTTCAGGAAGTCCTCGGGCTTCAAGACTTCTCTTCCTCCTGCGCGCCCATCAGCAGGAGCTGGAGCGGGTTCGGCGTTCCGTGCACCTGGCCCTCGACTATGGGGTCAAGCATGTCGCAGTAAAGGACGATTATCGCCTCGATGGTCCGCGGATTCGCGCCTGCCGCGCCCGCGTCGCCTCCGTGGCTGCCGACTATGTGGATGACCTCTTCGGGGAACCCGCGGGCGTAGAGTTCGCATGCACTGAACATGCCGTGGTCAAGCGTGGTTCCGGTGAAGCTCCAGGCCTTTCCGTCCTTCTTGAGTATGAAGACCTTTGCGATGTCATGGAGCAGAGCTCCTGCTATCAGATGGTCGTGGTTGATCTTTGCCTTGTATATCTTCTCATATATCTCAGCCAGGGCGATCGCGGATTCCGTGACGGCGACCGTGTGGTCGAGCAGCCCGCCCTCGTAATCATGGTGCGAGCCGACCCATGACGGGACCTTTGAAAAGTCCGCGGCAGGATAAACGAGCTCCGGATTGGACATGGACGGTTCCTTGAGGAGCTTCACGACCTTCTCGCGCAGCTTCCTGTCCTTTATTTTTTCTGCCAGTTCCATCAGTTTCTTCATTTTTTGACACCAAATGAATATTTATTGCCTTCGAACTCGAACGAGTTGCCCTTTGCAGCGCCGAAGACCACCCTGCTTCCGGTCGCCTTGCTAATAGTCTTGGCAGAGACTTTAAATGCCTTCTCTGGAGGCAGTGTGAGCGTGACCTTGTGCTTGACGTTCAATTTCATCTTCTTGCGCGCGTCCTGCACGGCGCGTATGAGTTCTCGCACGAGCCACTCGCCACGGAGCGCACCGTCGACCATGAAGTCCATATAGAGGGAGCCGCCGTCGAACGGTTTGCCTTCTTCGGACCTTTCCGTGAATATGATGTCCTCGGCAGAGAGCTTCGTGCCTGCTATCCTTGCCGCGCCCTTTGAGATGTCGCGCTTCAATGCAGCGGCATCAGCGGTCTCGAGGGCTTTCGCTATGTCCTTGACCTTTGCCCCGAACTTCTTGCCTGCCACGGCAAAGTTCACCTTTGCGGTGTACGACATCTTTGCCGAGCCGAACTTGATGTCCTTCACATTAGCCATTGCAAGCAGCAGGGGCTTGAGGGACGTGACGGCTGACTTGGATTTCGCGTCGCAGCTCAGCGTCATCGCACGCAGCGGGTACTTGAGCTTGACGCTCTTTTCCTGCTTTGCGGAGTTGCTGGCCTCGACGATGTTGCGTATCACGTCCATCTGCGCTTCGAGCTTCGTATCGGACCTGAGCTTGGATGGCCAGCGCTCGAAGTGCACGCTGCCCTTGTTGCCGAGCTCGGACCACAGGAAGTCTGATAAGTATGGTGCGAACGGTGCGAGCGCCCTTGCGAACATGCCGAAAGCGTAATGGAGCGTGCCTGCCACGGCCCCGTCGTCGCGGCCGCGCACGGCCTTTATGTACCAGCGCGAGAGGTCCTCGACGATGAAGGACTGCATGGCCTCGAAGCACCTGTTGTACTCGTGGACTTCCAGGCAGAGTTCGACGTTCCTGACCATGGTGTTGGCGCGCGATACCATCCACTTGTCGACCGTGCGCAACGGAGCTTTGCGTGGCTTGCCCAGCGCCTTGGTATAGAGGTACGAGTTCCAGATGGTGTTCAGGAACGGAACGACGGTCGCCTCGGCGGTCTTGGGCCCGACAGATTTGCTCTCGCCAGGAGCGGTCGTCACCATCATCAGTCGCGCCGCGTCCACGCCGTACTTGTCAAATATGTCCCACGGATTGATGATGTTGCCCTTGCTCTTCGACATTTTCTCTCCGTTGTCATCGACTAAGTGTCCAGCACAGACGCACGACAAGTAGGCGGGCCGCTTGAAGAGCAGCGTGCTTATCGCCAGGAGCGTGTAGAACCATCCGCGCGTCTGGTCGACGGCTTCGGCTATGAAATCGTACGGGAATCGCGATTCGAACTCCTTCTTGTTCTCGAACGGATAATGGAACTGCGCGAACGGGGCGGCGCCCGAGTCGTACCACGTATCAATCACGTCAGGGACCCGTTCCATCCAGCTGCCGCACCTGCACTTGAGCTTGACCTCGTCGATGGCGGGCTTGTGCAGGTCAAGGTCCTTCGGGGCCTTGAACGCCTTTTCGCGCAGCTCGGCAACGCTTCCGACAACTATCTCGTTGCCGCAGCCGCACCTCCATATCGGCAGGGGCGTTCCCCAGAACTTCGTCCGGCTGAGCGCCCAGTCCTTGACCTCTTCGAGCCACTTGCCGAAGCGGCCGTCTTTTATATGAGACGGATACCACGAGATGCCCTTGTTCTGCTTAAGGAGTTCTCGTCGGAACCCGCTCATCCTGATGAACCATGAGGTCATGGCGTAGTAGAGGAGCGGGCTCTTGCAGCGCCAGCAGTACGGATAATCGTGAGTGAACTTCTCTGACGAGAACACGGCTCCCTTGTCTGACAGATAATCGACTATCAGCGGGTCGGCGTCTATGACGAACTTGCCTGCAAAGTCACGCACGTCGTCGGTGAACGTCCCGTCCCGGTTGACAGGATGCACGAACGGCAGCTTGTGCTTCTTGCACGTCTCATAATCCGCCTCGCCGTACGCAGGCGCCGTGTGCACGATGCCTGTCCCGTCCTCGCCGGTGATGTACGTGTCGGTCACGACGACCCACACGGGCCTCGATACCTTTCCGACGAAGTAATCAAAGAGCGGTTCGTACTCGATTCCTGCGAGGTCGCTGCCCTTCATCTCCTTGACGATCTCGGCCCCGTCCGGGAAGTAGTGGGCGACGCGCGATTTGGCAAGTATGTACTCCTCGTGTCCGCGCCTGACGACCGCGTACGTCAGGTCCGGGTTAACGGCGAGGCACAGGTTGGACGGCAGGGTCCACGGCGTAGTTGTCCAGCTCAGCAGGTAGCGGTCCTCGCCCTTTATCTTGAAGCGGACCGTCACGGTATCGGCTGTCACGCTCTTGTAGCCCTGGGCCACCTCGTGGCTCGATAGCGGCGTTTCGCAATGCGGGCAGTAGGGCACGACCTTGTACCCTTCGTAGAGGAGCTTCTTGTCATGGAGAACTTTCAGTGACCACCAGACGCTCTCTATGTAGTCGTTAGTGAAAGTGATGTACGGGTCCTTTAGGTCTATCCAGTAACCCATCTTCTTGGTGAAGCGGTTCCATTCGCTTATGTGCGAGAAGACCTCCTTCCTGCATGTCTCGTTGAACTTTCCTATCCCGTAGTCGACGACCTCCTTCTTGGAGTTGAGCCCGAGCTCCTTTTCGACTTGAACTTCCACGGGCAGGCCGTGGCAGTCCCATCCGCCCTTTCTGGGAACAGTGAACCCCTTCATGTACTTGTACCTGCACACGAGGTCCTTGAAGACCCTGGCCTCGAGATGATGGAGCGCCGGCGGAGCGTTCGCGGTCGGCGGGCCCTCGAGGAACGAGAAAAGCGGCTTCCCCTTCTCAAGGTGGACGCACTGCTCTATGCGCTTGGTCTCGCGCTTCCAGAGCCTTTCAACGGACGACTCGACGGGCTTGTGGTCAAAGTTCATACAGATATTTATTCTCGGAGCTTTATTTATAAGGTAGTGATTCTATGGAGTGCGAGCTGTGCGGAAGGAAGAACGCCAATCGTCGGGCAATTGTCGAGGGCGCGACCCTCACGGTGTGCGGCGACTGCGTTCCGGCCGGAGAGGAAGTGCGGACCCCGGTCCGCGCCGCGGCACCTAAGCGAACGATCTTTCCGGAAGAGCTGAACCAGGCGTACGTCCACGGCTTCGCCAACATAATAAGGAAGGCACGACAAGCGTCGGGCCTCACGCAGGAGCAGCTGGCGGACAGGACTGGCGTCAAGGCGTCGTTCATAAGGCGCATGGAGGAGGGCTGGGAGGCCCCTCTCGTCATAGCTGCAAAGGTTGAAAAGTGCCTGAAGATAAGGCTTATTGAGATGGTCGGCGCCGAGGCGAATAAAAAGCCTGAAAAGTCGGAGCCGATGACCATCGGCGACCTCATCGAGGTGAAGGAATGAAAGCAGGATGCAGGATATTGATATCGGGGCGCGTTCAGGGCGTCTTCTTCAGGGAGAACGCCGTCGCGACGGCCAAGAGGCTCGGAATAAAGGGCTGGGTCAGGAACAGGGAGGACGGGACGGTCGAGATAGTGGCCGAGGGAGCGAAGGCCAGGATGCGCCAGTTCATCGAGTGGTGCAACAAGGGGCCGCCCGAGGCGAAGGTCGACAACGTCGACGTCAAGGACCACGCACCGACGGGCGAGTTCTCGGGCTTCGAGATGGTGGGAAAGAATTGACGGAATTTTTGAGCACTTCGAGCTAACAGAAAACTAATCTGACGTTCAACCCCCTTTAGCTCCCCACGAACATGTTCTCTTCGATTATGAAGCCGCACTCTTCGCAGATCTTCTCCTTGAATTCGTGCTTGACATGCCGCGAGCCGCACTCGGGACAAAGCAACTTCATGACAATAAATTGTTTTGTGACTTATTTAAGCGTTGCGGCACTGTCGTCCGCACTTTTTCCGCAAAAATCCGAGTAAAATGTTTTAGGGTTAGCTTTAAATGCCTTGGCATACGACAATTAATTTGGTGCAGCTTCTTAGAAACGGCGGAAATGATGAGAAAGATAACGCGAAGACCGATTGAGAACGACCTCAGTCCGAAGAAGGTCGTCCCGGACACGTCGGTCATCATAAACGGACGGCTGTCGGAGCTCGTCGCATCCGGAAAGATAGACGGCTCGGAGATAATAATCCCGGAAATAGTCATGGAGGAGCTGCAGGCTCAGGCGTCGAAGATGAAGGAGTCGGGATTTCTGGGCCTCGACGAGATAAAGAAGCTGCGGCTCTCGTGTGAAAGCCACAACATCAGGTTCAACTTCGTGGGCGACCGCGCGTCTTACGACGACATCATGCTCGCAAAGTCGGGCAGGCTCGACGCGCTCATACAGGACACCGCACGCAAGCAGGAGGCCATGCTCGTGACGAGCGACCTTCCGCAGGCCCTCGTGGCCGAGGCGCGCGGGATCGCCGTCAAGTATTACGAGTCGCATCCCGAGAGGAAGAAGGTCAGGATAAACGACTTCTTCACGCCAGACACGATGTCCGTGCACCTCAAGGAGGGCGTGTGCCCCCACGCGAAGCGCGGCAGGCCCGGAAACGTCTCGCTCGTGCGCATATCCGAGGAGAAGATGTCCACGGAGGAGCTCGAGATCATAGTCACCGAGATAATGGACGTGGCCAAGTTCGAGGAGGGCTCGTTCGTGGAGTTCTCGGATTACGGCGCGAGCGTCGTCCAGCTGAGGAACATACGAATTGCGATAACAAGGCCTCCGTTCTCGAGCGCGCTCGAGATAACGGCCGTCCGTCCGATCACCAAGCTCACGCTCGACGACTACAAGCTGTCCGGCAAGCTCAAGGAGCGCCTGGCTGACAAGGCCGAAGGCATACTGCTCGCAGGCCCGCCAGGCTCGGGCAAGAGCACGTTCGCTGCGTCGCTCGCCGAGTTCTACCTGAAGCAGGGGAACGTCGTGAAGACGATGGAGACCCCGAGGGATTTGCAGGTCTCGAAGGAGATCACGCAGTATGCGCCGCTCGAAGGGAGCTTCGCCAAGACTGCGGACATACTTCTTCTCGTGAGGCCCGATTACACGATATTCGACGAAGTGCGGAAGGCCAAGGACTTCGAGATATTTGCTGACATGCGCCTTGCCGGCGTCGGAATGGTAGGCGTCGTGCACGCATCGGACCCGATAGACTCCGTGCAGCGGTTCATAGGAAAGATCGATTTCGGAATAATACCGAGCGTCATTGACACGATCATCTACATAAACGGCGGAGAGGTCAAGAAAGTGTACGCACTGACGTTCTCCGTGAAAGTTCCCACGGGCATGTTCGAAGCGGATCTCGCCAGGCCGGTCGTAGAGATCAAGGACTTCGAAACAGGGAACCTCGAGTACGAGATCTACACGTACGGCGAACAGACCGTCGTGATCCCGATAAACAAGAAGCCCGCGACAGGCGAGCAGAAGTCCTCAGCGAACAAGATAAGGCGCATCGTAAGCAGGATCGACCCGGACGCCGAGGTGGAGTTCGTCTCGGACGGACGAGCGATCGTCCGCGTGGAAAACGACGCGATCGCCAAGCTGATAGGCAAGGACGGGCGGAACATCAAGAAGCTCGAAAAGAGCACGGGCCTCCGGATAGACGTCCAGCCGAAGGTCAAGAGCTTCGGAAAGCAGGCCGAGCTGAGCATAGGCGAAACGGGAGCGTACATCGTTCTGTCGTTCGACCACGGGCTGACCGGCAAGAACGCCAACATCTACATAGAGAACGACTACCTGTTCACGGCGACGGTCGGACGCAAGGGAGAGATAAAGGTCACGAAGAACTCGGACCTTGGCGAGGCGCTGGTCGGCGCTGTCGCGAACAGGAGGAGCGTAAAGGCATTCATATAAATATTCTGTGGTTCTAATCATTTTCATGCTCGGCTAGCTCAGCTTGGATAGAGCGCTTGAGAACAAAATTCGGCGAACCTCCTATCCGTGTGGAAGAAAGCAAGAGGTCGGGGGTCCGAATCCCCTGCCGAGCGCCATACTTTTATTAAGCGGAGCAGAATGATGTTTATGGCAAAGCGGGGAAGGGGCACAGGAACGATAATCTTTGCGTTGGCATTTCTTCTTTTGATCGCATATGCCGGGATAGCCATGGAGCCCTATTTCAATCCCGCCGCGTATGTCAGGACCGACATGCTGAAGGTCAACGACAACACCATCATCATCGGCAAGGGATGCAAGGCCATAGTCGCGGACACGACGGCCGAGCGTGCGGACGCCATACGCCAGGGCCAGGAGGGCGTCATCGAGTTCAGGCCCAGCATCTACGACAACTTCGCCCAGGTGCTGAAGGACTACAACGTGACGCTCGAGGCCGTGCTCGTCGAGAAATACGACGGCGATTTCTACTACTCGGACCTTCTTTTCAGGACCCAGGACAAGGTGACGCGCGTGGACTCGAAGCCGTCCGACGCCTTTGCGTTGGCCCTGAGGACCGGAGCGCCGATATACATCAATGCGACGCTCTTCGACGAGATAGGTGAGAAAGTATGCTGAACAGGTACGCGCTCATCGTTGGCGTCCTTCTTGCGGTCCCCCTAGTTCTCGCCCTGCCGGCAGCGACGGGCTATGTGAACGACTTTGCAGGCGTGATAAGCCCGGCGGACAAGGCCATGATGACTGCGCTGTCGCAGGAGGTCGAATCTCAGACCACGGCGGAGATAGCCGTCGCGACGGTAACGGACACGGGCGACATGGCGATAGAGGAGTACGCGACCGCGCTCTTCAACGACTGGAAGATCGGCAAGGCGGACAAGGACAACGGCCTGCTTATATTATATGACGTGGACCCGTCGAGCAGCACGCACATACGGGTCGAGACAGGCTACGGGCTCGAGGGCATACTGCCTGACGGAAAGGTCGGGCGCATACTCGACCAGTACTACGTGCCGCAGAAGGGGAACGTGAGCAAGGCGCTCTTCGACACTGACCAGGCGCTGGCGGCCGTGATAATGGAGAACAAGGACGAGGTGCTGTCGGGACAGGCAGGCGATTACAGTTTCAGTGTGAACGGTGACGGGACATTTTTGATGTTATTATTGATTATCTTCGTCCTTCCGTGGGGCGCGGCAGCCATAGCGATGCTCCCGCCCAAGTGCGACTATTGTAAGGTCAGGATGAAGAAACTGAGGACCGACAAGGTCAACGACGGACTGTTCGCCACGTACTACACGATCTACCGATGCCCCAAGTGCGAGCGCGTCAAGCGCAAGAAGCGCAGCAGCGGCGGCGCGGTGTTCGTTGCCGGGGGCGGCTTCCACGGCGGCGGAGGGTTCGGAGGCTTCGGGGGCGGCGGCTCTGGAGGAGGCGGAGCGGGAAGATAATTATATATGGCGCGGATGGCGAAGTGATATCATGGCACCGACCTACAAGAAGCTGAGCTTCTCGACATCGATGAACACCTACAGGGGCACGTGCATCATGATGGCAGCAATATTCATTTTTGCCATGCTGATCCTGGGCTTCCTGTCCTTGGCGGCCTTGGGCGTCAGCCTGGTCGGCGGGACGTCTTCCGGGTCCACGTGGCTGCCGATCGCAGGCATCATAATCGTCCCGCTCGTCTGGTTCTTCCTGATGAGGTCCTTCAAAAAAGAGTGGCCGAAGTGCCCGAAGCACGGCACCAGGCTGGCCATAACCAGCAGGGAGGACATGGGATTGCAGGTGCTGCTTACGTTCGAATGCCCTGAGGGCGATTTCAAGGACAAGTACCTCGCCGACAAGCCGAGCCGCTCGGGGAGGGTCGGAGGCAGAATGATCCACGGCAGAGGCGGCGGGGGCTTCCACGGCTTCCACGGCGGCAGGTCCGGTGGCGGCGGCGCAGGGAGATAAATATAAATACACGCAGTGGCGAAGTGATATCATGGCAGGAATCTGGGAAAAATACAAGATGTTCATAATCGTAGGCGTCATCATACTTCTGTTGGCCGGCTGGTTTGTCGGCATGTACAACGGATTCGTGGCCATGGACCAGAACGTCAAGGGCTCGTGGTCCGAGGTCGAATCGCAGTACCAGCGTCAGGCGAACCTTGTGCCGAACCTGGTGAGCTCCGTCAAGGGCTATGCCCAGTTCGAGCAGTCGACGCTCACGGAGATAACGGCCGCAAGGAGCAAGTGGCAGAGCCAGACAACTGTCGCCGGACAGGACGAAGCAGGGAACCAGCTATATTCGGCGCTTTCGAAGCTCCTCGTCGTTTACGAGAACTATCCTGACCTCAAGACCGTCTCGACGGTCAGCAACCTCATGGACGAGCTTGCCGGGACGCAGAACAGGATAACCGTGGCACGAGGCAGGTACATAGATGCCATAAAGGCCTTCAACACGGGAATAAAGATGTTCCCGGCCAACGTGTTCGCAGGCATGTGGGGCTTCACAGAAAAGACCTACTACCAGGCGGCGCCGGGCGCGATGGAGACCCCGACGGTCCCGTCGACATTCACTTAAACATTTATCTGTCGGTTCTGAATTATTCTTATGCTAAAGAGGGGTATCGCGGCTCTGTTGATCGTCGTCTTTCTGGTATCTGGCACCGCTTACGCGAACGACCAGTGGAAGGGCAAGCTCGAGCCGGACCTTGCGGCGAAGTTCGGCGGGCCGTCCATCATGTCCGAAACGACGTACAGGGTAGTCGTGTGGGGCGATGCCGAGGAGCGCGGCAGCGTCGTCTATAGGCTGGACGTCGTCGGCGCGAGCGTGGTGGAGGCGGGCCTTTCGGACGTTGAAGCCATGGCGCGCGAGCCCGGCGTCAGCCGCATCGGGCTCGACAGGCGCGTGCAGGCGCTGCGCGCCGAGGCGAGGCCCATGATAAAGGCGGACGCGGCCGAGTCTTCATATGGCGTGAACGGCACGGGCGTCAAGATAGCGATAGTCGACACGGGCGTGTGGGACCACAGCGAGTTCGGGAACAGGATAACCGCGCAGAAATGCTTCTGCACGGGCTGCTGCTACGGCGGCGCGGACGAGAGTTCGAACGGCACCGACGACAACGGCCACGGCACGCACGTGGCAGGCGTTGCGGCGGGCGCAGAAGGCAACGGCACGGCGTCGAACGCCTCGATAATCGCCGTGAAGGTCCTTGACGCGGACGGCAACGGATATGACAGCGACGTCGCCAAGGGCATCGAATGGGCGATAGACAACGGCGCGGACATAATCCAGCTGAGCCTCGGGACATCGTACAGCGCGTACAGCAACTGCTACGAGGCGGGCGTGCCCTCGTCGGCCGCGGTCGACAATGCGACCTCGCAGGGAAAGCTCGTCGTCATCGCGGCGGGCAACAGCGGCTCTGGCAGCGCGACGATCGCCGCCCCGGGCTGCGCCAAGCGGCCCATCACGGTCGGCAACGTCAAGGACGGCTCGAGCGGCGCGACCCCTGCCGGCCAGGTGTGGACGACCTCTTCGCGCGGACCCACGAAGGACAACCGAACGAAACCGGACCTGATGGCTCCGGGAAGGTGGATAACATCGACCGTTATCGACGGATATGACACTTATTCCGGCACGTCCCAGGCATCGCCCTTTGTTTCGGGCGCGGCCGCGCTGCTTTATCAGCAGTACAAGCGCGACCACGGCGTCTTTCCTGCGCCGGACCTGGCAAAGGCTATAATAATCAATGCAGTCAACAACACGGCCCCGAGGAACAACACCTACGGGTCCGGGATGATAGATGCGGCAGAAGCGCTGCGCTCGTCGAACTTCACAAGGAACGGAACGATATCGCAGGGGCAGGAGATCGCATACGCGTTCAACGTGACGAACAACGCGACGCGGGCCACGCTCGTATGGTCAGACAACTCCACGCAGAGCAACAACCTGGACCTCCGCGTGCAGGCGCCGGACGGGACGAACTATTCATGGGGCGGGGACGCCAACGACACCGTTGAGAGCGTGCTAATGAGCGGCGAGGACGGGATGTGGAAGCTGTTCGTCAGGGGCACGACCGTTTCTGGCAGCGCGGCGTACTACGTGGCTGCAAACGGGCAGATAACGAGCATCGACGGGCTGAACGTGACGAGCATACAGCGCGGTCAGTCATGGGGCGCCTGGTCGGTATTCGGAAGTCCTGTCAACTACTCGTTCACCGAGTACAACGTGACGCCGTCTCTTGCGAACTTCTCATCGGCAGTCACGGGATACATCGTCAACCATACGAACGCCACGGGCAACGACTGGTCGCTCGGCTGGCACAACGTGAGGTTCTACGCGAACCACAGCGACGGCACGTGGGAGACGTCGGCATCGCAGAGCTTCCTGCTGTGGGGATGGTCGGAGAACAACCAGAGCATAATCCCGGGAAGCGCGACCGAGGACGTCACGGCCGCGATGTCCTGCTGCGCCAGGGACGCGAACACCACTGCTCCGCTCGGCGGATACGGCGTCTCGTTCTACGGAAATGCGAGCCTCATCGGCACGAACGCGACGGACAGCACCGGCTGGGCGACGCTCAATTACGCTTTCGCGACGCCCGGTTCGTACAACGTGAGCTGCGCGATAGCGTCGAATGCGACATCATATTACAATGCCTCCAACAGCACGAGGGCGGCCACCGTCACCGTCAATGACACGACTGCGCCCCAGTACTCGTCGCTTGTGAACAGCACGGCGGTGTACGATTCGAACTTCCGGGCCAATGCGACGTGGACGGACAACGGCGCCATCGGCGCCGCCCTGTTCGAGAGCAACTTCAGCGGGACGCTCACGAACTACACGGCTCCGAACGCGTCGGCATCATACTACTTCACCGTGCTCTCCGCCAACCACACCGGCGGCGCGTTCGTCGTGTGGAAGTGGTATGCGAACGACACGGGCGGGAACGCGAACGCGACACAGCAATATAATTATACGGTCTCGAAGGCAGCGACGCTTACGAGCCTCTACCTGAACGGATCATCTTCGAGCGCGTCATACCTGTACGGAAGCTCGATAAACATAACAGCCTCCCTGAACGTCACTAAGAGCGTGGCAATAGAGGCGAACTATTCCGGGAGCAGCGCAGCAATAACAAGCGGGGCGCCGCCGCTCACGAACCTCACCAACTCGATCAACCTCAATGCGTCAGGCACGGTATATAATATAACGGCGTCCTATGCAGGGAGCGAGAACTACAGCGTGCACAGCACGACGTTGTTCCTGACGGTGAAGAACGCCGACGGCGCATCATGTTCGGCGGCATCGGCATGCTACAACGGGTACTGCGTCCACGGTTCATGCAGGTCGGCGTCGACATATTGCGGCGACGGAACGTGCGACACGGGCGAGTCGTGCACCGCGGACTGCGGGACTGCCAGCAACCCGAGCGGTCCGGCTTCTTCAGGATCAAGCGAGACGAACGGCACGGAAGCGGCAGCGAACGGCACGTCCAACAGGAGCGCGGTCGGGACGGCCAGCAAGTCATGCCCGGCCTGCCAGGAATGCGGCTCTGTTTCAGCATGCTCGGGCGGGAACGCCACCAAGACGTGTTACTATTGCGACGAGACAACGGGCTACGAATGCAAGGAGTACGAAGCGCCCGTGAAATGCTCCGCGACCGTCGCAGAAGAGATAAAAAACAGGCCCGAAATAGTCTATTTGACGGCCACGGCGGCGGCAGTAGCGGCCGCAGCGGTCCTGATAAAAAAGAAAAAGCTTTTTATGCATGGAATCACAAGAAAAAGCAAGCGTAGCTACACGTACAGGGGCTAATTCAGATGGTATCAAGGGTGAAATTCGGATTAAAGCACGGAATTCTGCTCGCAGCGCTCTTCAGCCTTGCCGTTATAGTTCCTGGCCTGACCTGGGGCGTCAACGATGTGTCTGTTGAGCTGAATGCCAGCGGGATCGGAAACTTCTCAGGCAACATTATCAACAGCACGCAGGTATATTATTTCAACGTCAGCCACGCGCAGCTCACCGCCGGCCTGAGGATAAACCTGACCAACATGACAGGCTCGGGAAACCTGTCCCTGAACCTTTACGACAGCTCATCCAACCTGAAGGGCAGCTTCACCTATACTGCTGCCGACAACACGAGCACATGGAGCTTCAGCAGCTCGTGGCCGATAAGCGGCACTTGGTCCGTCTCGCTGGTAAACACGAACACGACAGCTGGCAGCAACGTGACATTCAACGGGACCGTCGAGGCCCTCAATCCCGACATGATAATCAACGGCACGCTCTCGAGCGGGAGCCCGCAGTTCTCGATCAGCGAGAACATACAAAGGAACAGGACGATTGTGCTCCATGTGGACATAAACAATTCCGCGGGATATGCGCTGGACATAAACGGAACGACATCCAGCGGAAGGATGAACATGTCCACGGATTATAGCAAGTTCCTCGGGTTCACGCACAACATCACAACGGGAACCATAGGCGCAAACAGCAAGAAGACGTACAACATAACGATCGACCTGAATTCAACGAGCTCGGGAAACACTGCCGGGAATTATGACGGCTACATAACAGTGGAAGCGTCCAACGGCTATCCGAGCACGACATACACGCTGCATTTCAGGATCGCGCTGTCGAGCAGCGTAAAGATGAACATGCTCGGGTTCACGTCAAGCACCAGCAGCGATCCGTGGATTAATGAAAGCTACGAGAACGCGACCGCGTACGTGAATGTCAGCTATCTGGACGGCACACCGATAGATGCCTCGTTCAGCGGGGCCTACCTGAAATATCCGGCCGAGGTCGGCATTTCCGATGTGAGCATCGGAATAACGAACGCAACAAGGCGCCTTGCAGAAGGCATCTACAAGGTCGATCTGAACGTTTCGAACATAAACACCACGTTCTATGCAGGCGGCAATTACAATGTCACGCTCACGGCCACGAACGGCTCGCTCACCCTGGCCAATACGTCCAATGAGGTCTTCAAGCGCGAAGGTTCCGGCTTATACGTGGTGGACTTCACAACGAACGCGTCGTCGCCGGCGACAAGCGCAGGCATAGTGCTAAGGGCGCGCGTTAAGAACATCGGATACAAGGACGCGGACCCGTACGTGAGAATAACCGGCGCCGACAGCTGCATGGACCTGGTGACAGGCGGATGCGATTCATTTTCAGCGTGCCATAATGCGACGACCATATCTCCAGGAAACACTACATATTTGGTCTGGTTCGCGAGAACAAAGAGCTCGGGAGCAAGCTGTACGCTGTCGCTTGCCAACTACTCGGACGCGGGAGGATCGGGAACATGGTTCCCGGGAAAGAGCACAGGAAGCCTGTCCATAACGGTCGCGAACACCTCGTCAGACAGCACGACCACGACAACGACGACGCCGGGCTCGACGCCGAACGACCTCGGGACACTGTCGATAACCGATTACACGAAGGAGGTTAAAATCATCCAGGGCAGGACGGGGACGGCGACCGTGAAGGTCAAGAACGTCGGCACGACGAACCTCGCCAATGTGAACGTCTCCGTGATCGACGTCGACAGGTCATGGTGGTCAGGAGGCGAGGCGCAGGACATAATAAAGCTGGCGGAGAAGACGTACACCATCAATTATAACATTCCTCTTGACGCGACCGTGAAGAACTACACCATAAAGTACGAGTCCAAGTCCAGCAACGGGGTCGTGCAGCGCGTCATAGCGAGCCTCGTCGTCCTTCCTGGCAGCGCATCGAAGGCGGGCATCGCCGAGAACGTGACCGACTACCAGAAGCAGTATAGCGATCTCTTGATACTGATAAACGCGACAAAGGCGAGGGGCGGCGACACGAGCGCCGCCGAAGCGCTTTTGAGCGACGTCAGCGAGATGATAGCGCAGGCCGACCAGTACACGACCGAGGGGGACTGGCTCGCTGCATCGCAGCTCGGTGAGCAGATCAGCACGAAGCTTCAGGCCGCGAAGGCGGAGCTCAACTCGGTCACAACCGAGTTAGACAAGCAGTCGATAAAGCAGATTGTCATGCTCGGCGGCGCGGCAGTTGCCGTCATAATCGCCGGAATAATCGTCTATCTCATGCTTCCGCCGAAGCACGGATACAAGAGCAAGACGGGCGTGGCGTTCGGCAGCAAGGGGAGCAAGCAGTCGAAGCTCACGATACTGATGAACAGGATGAAGGAAAAGCTCGCGTCGCTCAAGAAGAAGGATCCGACCGTATACGGCTCTTAAACCTTTTCTACGTCCCTTACGCAGATGTTGCACTTGTCAAGGCCCGGGTACTTTTCCTTGTGGAGCGCGCATATCACTTCCCTCGAGCGGATTATCCTGCAGATGTCGCAGAAGCTCATGTGCCCCTCGACCGCGTCGACCGGCGACTTCGAGAGCCGCTGGGCGAACTTGGCTATCTCCTTCATTATGTCCTCGTTGTTCTCGAGAATCCTGATGTTGAAGCCTCGCAGCGACCGGCGGTACTGAGAAACGGCCGCCTGGGTTATGCCGAGCCTGTTGGCGGTCTCCTGCTGGGTCATTCCGTGCTTGTCCATGAGCTCGCGCGAGAGAAGTGCGCGCACTCCAGGTACCACGCTCTGCACGACTGTTTCGCAAAATGGTTTCATGTTGCCAACCCTATGAATAATATATAACAGCGTTATTTTATAAGCCTTTACATTCGGCGCAAATCACTACTGGAGAATATATAACGCTGTTATATTTATATACTGGTAAATGACATAATTATTGTTGTGAGAAGAATCTATTTTGACCACGGCGGAACGACGAAGCCCAGAGCAGAGGTCGTGAAGGCGATGAAGCCGTTCTTTTCTGAAAAGTTCGGCAACCCGTCGTCTCTCCACTCTTTCGGGCGCGAGGCTGCCGAGGCGCTCGAACATTCGCGCAACGTCTTTGCGAAACTTCTCGGCTGTTCGGCCGATGAAATATATTTCACGTCCGGCGGTTCCGAGTCGAACAACCTGGCGATAAAGGGGCTCGCGTTCGCTAGGGAGAAGAAGCACATAATCACGACCCCGATAGAGCACCACTGCATCGTCGACGCCGTGGGCTGGCTCAAGGAGCGCGGATATAAAATAACGGAACTGCCTGTCGACAAATACGGCCTCGTGGACCCGCGCGACGTCGAGAAGGCGATAACGGGCGATACGCTGCTCGTTTCGGTCATGTTCGCAAACAACGAGGTCGGCACGGTCGAACCGATAGAAGAGATCGCCCGCATATGCACGAAACACAATGTCCCGTTCCATACGGACGCGGTCCAGGCGTTCACGAAGGTCCCGATTGACGTCCGGAAGCTCGGCGTCGACATGCTCTCACTGTCCGCCCATAAGATATACGGGCCCAAGGGCGTGGGACTCCTCTACGTGAGGAAGGGCATCAGCCTTGAGCCGCTCATGCACGGTGGCGGCCAGGAACGCGGGCTGCGCTCCGGCACGGAGAACGTCCCGGGCATCGTGGGATTTGCGCGGGCGGCGGAGCTTGCATGCAAGGAGATGCGGCCCGAGATGAAGCGGCAGGCCCGTCTGAGAGACAAGCTCATCGCAGGCATGCTCAAGGTCCCGAACACTTGGCTGAACGGGCATCCGGCGAAAAGGCTTCCGAACAACGTCAATGTCGGGTTCGCCTTCATAGAGGGCGAGTCGCTCATACTTCATCTTGACGGTAAGGGCATCGCAGCCTCCACGGGCTCGGCCTGCTCTTCGAAAAGCTTGGAGCCGTCGCACGTGCTCCTGGCAATGGGGCAGAAGCACGAGGAGGCCCACGGCTCGCTACGCGTGACCATCGGCCGCGAGACGACCGGTGCGGAGGTCAAATACTTTTTAAATGAGCTGCCCAAGATAGTATCGAAGCTGAGGCAGATATCGCCTTTCAAGAGGGAATACGGATGAACTACAGCAAGAAGGTCATGGAGCACTTCAGGAACCCGCGCAACTACGGCAGGATAGAAAATCCCGACGGGCTCGGAAAGGTCGGGAACCCGGTGTGCGGCGACGTGATGTGGCTCTACATAAAGGTGAAGGGCGGAAAGATCAGCAACGTCAAGTTCGAGACCTTCGGATGCGCGGCGGCGATAGCGACGTCCTCGATGATAACGGAACTGGCAAAGGGGAAGACCATCGCCAGGGCGCTCGCGCTCTCGAGGGACAACATACTGAAGGAGCTCGGCGGCCTGCCGCCGATCAAGGTGCACTGCTCGATGCTTGCCATAGACGCGCTGCATGCCGCGATTTACGATTACCTTTCTAAGAAGAAGTTGCCGATACCTGCCGAGCTCGAACAGGAGCACACGAAGCTCGAGAAGGAAAGGGCTGGTAAGAAATGAAGGTCGTCTGCCTGGTCTCGGGCGGGATAGATTCACCGGTTGCTGCAGCCATGCTCGCAAGGAAGTACGACATCATCCCCGTCCATTTCGCTCATTATCCTTTTTACTGCCGCGGCTCGTTCGACCTTGCGCTGAAGATCCTGGCGCGGCTGCAAAAAAAGACCGGGTTCAAGCACGCCTACATAGTTCCGTGGGCGCCGATCCTGTCCGCAGCACTGAAGAGCCCGCACAAGAAGTACATGTGCATGGTCTGCAGGAAGGGCATGTTCCTCGCCGCCGAAAAGATCGCGAAGCGGGAGAAGGCGGTAGCGATAGCGACGGGCGAGGCGCTCGCGCAGAAGGCGTCCCAGACCCTCGCCAACCTGAACGCCACGGACGTCGGGTTCGACGTCTACCGCCCGCTCATCGGTCTCGACAAGACGGAGATAGAGGCGCTCTCGAAGAGGTTAGGCATATGGGGCGAAGAACATGTCGGTTGCTGCACGGCAACACCGGAATATCCCGCCACGCGCGCCGATCCGAAGGTCGTCGACGCCATAATGGCCGAGCTCGGGACGAAGAAGCTGGTCGACGCGGCCGTCGCAAAGGCGATAAAGGTCTCGTCGTTCGAGAAGGGCGAGGAATATTTCAAGAAAATCATAGAATCATAAGCCTTAAATAATACTCAAATGCAATAAAATGTGGGTTGAGCAAATGGAGTTTAGCAAAAAAAGCATAATCATAGCGGTTCTTATCGTAGTCCTTGCAGTTTCCGTACTCATTCAGGTTACGAGTACCTACAACGTGCCCGGTGCGCTGACATCGGAGCAGGCCGGGCAGAAGGCATTGGCGTTCATAAACGCCAACCTCGTCCAGACGGGCGACGCCACGCTGGGCGGAGTGGCCGACGAGGGCGCGTTCTACAAGCTCGATCTTGTCGTGCAGGGCCAGAAATATGTTTCTTATGTCACAAAGGACGGAAAGACGCTTTTCCCGTCCGGAATCGCGATCGATCAGGCTGCCACGCAACCGGCCGCGACGTTCGATGCGCCTGATGCGGCCGTGCCTACGGTCGACCTCTATGTCATGAGTTTCTGCCCCTACGGGACGCAGGCCGAGAGCATCATGGACCCGGTGGCAGGCCTGCTGGGAAGCAAGATGAACTTCAACGTGCGCTTCATAGCCCATGTGAGCAACGGCACCGTGCAGTCATTGCACGGAACGAACGAGGCGAACGAGGACATGAGGCAGCTCTGCATAATCAAGGATTATGGCATGAGCAAATGGTGGACATATGTTTCTGGAATCAACGACAAATGCACCGTAGACGACATCGAGACGTGCTGGGCGAACGTTGCGAAGGACGCGGGACTTGACGGGAGCAAGGTAGCCGACTGCGTGAAGAGCGACGGCCTGGCCCTGATCACGGCCGATGAGGCGCTTGTCGATGCGAACGGCGTGACAGGCTCGCCGACGCTCATAATAAACGATGAGCCGTACACCGGTTCGAGGACGTCCGATGCCTTCAAGGAAGGCATATGCACGGGCTTCACGACCGTTCCGACCGAATGCAGCTCAGCGCTTTCCACCGCGACTCCGGCATCACAAGGCGGATGTGGTTAAATGGTCCTTTGTATCATAGCCTTCTTCGTATTCGCAGTGCTCGGCATATTCTCGGCTAAATATAGGGCATATGCCCGAGAGTCGTTCAGCTGCGTCTTCAGGATGGTGACACTGCGTCCTTGTGACACGGGCTTTGACCAGAAGCTGAAGATGAATATAATATCAAATATGTTCAACCATTCGCCGCGCGTAGCCAACTACACCTACAGGCATTTCAAGGCGCTGTCATGGGTGTTCGCGGTGCTGATGCTCGTTTCGCTCGTCTATTCAGCGTACGGCCTGTACAATCTCGCCGTCCACGGCACGTGCGATCCCGCCAATCCGCAGAACTGCGTGTTCACGCCGGCTGCTCCGGAGTGCGCCAAGACCTCGTGTGGCCCGAACTGCACGTGCGGAGTCGACTGCAACTGCACGGACGGGGAGTGCCTGAAATGAAGAAGCTTTTTGTAGCCTTGCTTTTTATAGTTCTTGTGAGCGGCTGCGTTGCGCAGACGCCTTCGACCACGTTCATACAGCAGGGCACGGATGTCTGCAACGAGGACGGCAAGCCGGTCATCGTGATGTTCTCGGCGACGTGGTGCCCGCACTGCAACTGGATAGGCCCGACGTTCGACAGGGTCGCAGAGGAGTACGCCGCGCAGGGAAAGATCGCCGCCTACCACTGGCAGCTCGATACGGGTGACAACGACCTGACAGATGCCGTCGAGACCGCGGTTCCCGCGAAGTTCAAGGGCATGTTTGATACGTACAGTCCTGAAGGCAGCGTGCCGGTCTTCGTGTTCGGGTGCGCGTTCTACCGGGTCGGCAACGGCCACGAAGCGCAGGAGGACCTTGCCGCCGAGGAAGCGGACTTCCGAGCAATACTCGACCATCTGACCAAGTAAGATTTTTAAGCCTCGCTCACAATCTTATTGTTATGGACACCGATAAAATAAGGCAGGATTTTCCTGTACTGAAGAAGGGCTACGTGTACCTCGACAGCGCGTGCATGTCCCTCAAGCCGGAGCAGGTGGTGAACGCCGTCTGCAAATACTATCATGAGAATCCGGCATGCGCAGGGCGCAGCTCGCACAAGCTCGGCAACGCCGTCACGGCAGAGGTAGCGTCCGCCCGCGAGACTGTAGCGAAGTTCATAGGCGCCAAGCGGCCAGAGGAGATAATATTCACCAAGAACACCACGGAGTCGATAAACCTTGTCGCGCACTCGCTCGACTTCAAGGGAGCCGTGCTGCAGACGGACAAAGAGCACAACTCGAACCTCCTGCCGTGGCTGGTCCGCGGCTGCAAGCACATGATCGTCAAGTCCAGGCCGGACGGCACGTTCGATCTCGATGCGTTCGAGGGCTCGCTGGACGGCGTCGGACTGGTCTCAATGGTTCACACGTCGAACCTCGACGGGACGACGATTCCTGTTGACAATATAATCAAGATAGCGCACGACCACGGCGCGCTCGTGCTTCTCGACGGCGCGCAATCGGTCCCGCACAAGCCGGTCGACGTGCGGAAACTCAACGTCGATCTTCTAGCGTTCTCGGGCCACAAGATGCTCGGCCCCACGGGGGTCGGCGTGCTCTATGCAAAGGCGGACCTGCTCGAGAAGATGAGGCCGTTCATGGTCGGCGGGGACACCGTTCTGAACTCCACGTACACCAGCTACGAGATGATGAAGCCGCCCGAGAAGTTCGAAGCGGGACTTCAAAACTATGCCGGAATAATAGGGCTCGGCGCGGCAGTCGAGTACCTGAAGAAGGCCGGGCTCAAGAACGTGGAGAAGCACGAGGACGAGCTGAACGGGCGCATAACCGATGCGCTCCACGGAAAGGTCGACCTGATCGGTCCGAGGGAAGGCCGCTCGGGGATATTCTCGTTCAACGTGCGCGGGGCGAACCCGCACGAGGTCGCGCTGTTCCTGAACAACGCGAACATAATGGTCAGGTCGGGCATGCACTGCGTGCACTCATGGTTCAATGCGCACGGGATGAAGGGCTCCGTGCGCGCGTCGCTGTACCTTTACAACACGAAGGAAGACTGCGACAGGTTCGTTGATGCCGTCGAAAAGTTCCTGAAGCTGGTAAAATGAGCATCTACGTATTTACGGGCGACGGCGAGGGGAAAACGACCGCTTCTTTAGGAATGGCACTACGGTCGTTAGGCTACGGCAGGAAGGTCGTCGTCGTGCAGTTCATGAAGGGCCGCCCGACAGGCGAATCAAAGTTCAAGCACCGCGGTTTTGAGTTGCACCAGTTCGGGACCGGCGTGTTCGTGATGAAACCGAACAAGGAGGACAGGGCGCTCGCGAAGAAGGCGCTGGCGTTCGCCAAGCGCTCGCTGAAGAGGGCGGACCTGCTGATTCTTGACGAGGCGAACGTCACAATGAAGTACGGACTGATCGCAAAGAAGGACGTGCTGCGATTCCTCAAATCCGTCCCCGAGGACAAGACCGTGATACTCACGGGCAGGAACGCGCCCCGCGAGATTGTACGAATCGCGGATATGGTTTCCGAAGTCCGCAACATCAAGCACCCGTACCAGCGCGGCGTTCCGGCAAAGCAGGGGCTTCAATATTAAAAGATTTATTAATTACATTCTACTAAGAAAGGTTATGCTGGGGTAGCAAAACGGCCAATGGCGGCACTTAGGGTTCCGCCAGCCGAATGCATCCGCCTGCAGAGCGGAATAAGGGAGTTCGACTCTCCCCCCTAGCTCCATAATCAAAAGTGGTAACATGGACATCAAACTGTACAACACGCTGACGCGCAAGAAGGAGAAGTTCAAGCCGATAACGAAGGGCTCCGTCGGACTCTACACGTGCGGCCCGACGGTCTACAACTACGCGCACATAGGCAACCTCAGGACGTACATCTTCGAGGACCTTCTGAAAAGGATGTTCATCTACAACGACTACCACGTCAAGCACGTGATGAACGTCACGGACGTCGGGCACATGACCTCCGACCAGGACTCTGGCGAGGACAAGCTCGAGGTCGGGGCGCGCCGCGAGAAGAAGACGCCCGAGGAGGTCGCCGAGTTCTACCGCGAGGCGTTCATGCTGGACATAACGCGGCTCAACGTCATGCTCCCGACGCAGATGCCGAAAGCGACCGAACACGTGGCTGAGATGATAGCGCTGATAAAGAGGCTCGAGGAGAACGGATACACGTACAGGACGAGCGTGGGCGTGATATACGACACGTCGAAGTTCAAAAACTATGCGAAGCTCGGGCGGCTGAGCCTCGAACAGCTCAAGGCAGGCGCGCGCGTCGAAGTGGACCCTGAACGTCTGAATCCGTCGGATTTCGCGTTGTGGATAACGAACCAGCCAAAACACGTGATGCAGTGGGACTCGCCGTGGGGGAAGGGATTCCCGGGCTGGCACATCGAATGCTCGGCCATGTCGATGAAGTACCTCGGCGAACAGTTCGACGTGCACTGCGGCGGCGTGGACCACATACCGGTCCACCACACGAACGAGATCGCTCAGAGTGAGGGCGCGACCGGCAAGAAGTGGGTCAACTACTGGCTGCATGCAGACTTCTTGATGATAGACAAGGGCAAGATGGCCAAGAGCGGCGAGAACTTCATAACGCTGCAGCGGCTGATCGAGAAGGGCTACGAGCCGATGGACTACCGGTTCTTCTGCCTGGGCTCGCACTACCGCACGCAAATGTCATTCTCATGGGAGAGCCTGGATGCTGCCAGGAACAGCTTCCGCCACCTCAAGGAACGGATGACGGATTTCCTGCGGGAGGACAAGAGCAACAAGACCGCGGCCTACGACAAGTACGCCGAGGAGTTCCATGCCATGATAAACGACGACCTGAACATGCCAGAGGCCATGGCGGTCGTGTGGAACGTCGTCAAGGACGGTGAGCTCGGAAGCAAGGAGAAGGTCGAGCTGCTGAACGATTTTGACGACGTGCTCGGGTTGCACCTTCACGAGCTGATGGTCTACGAGGTGCCCGAGGAGATTGCGAAACTTCTTGCCGACCGCGAGGCCGCGCGAAAGAGGAAGGACTTCAAGAAGGCGGACGAGATACGCAAGAAGATAGGCGGCCTGGGCTGGACCATACAGGACACGGACGCGGGGCCGGTCGCCAAGAAAGCTTAAATCTTTCACTATTCTCGTATTTTATTATGAAGTCAAAGAGCCTAAAGTTGAAACGCCCGCCGTGCCACAGCAAGTGCTACGAGACATACGGGGGCAGCGAGGGCGGAGTGAACGAAGGATGCCCGATCTACAAGGGCATAGTAGATGAGATGAAGAAGGACAACCAGCCGGTGCCCGACACGCTCATGCAGAATTCGCGGAAGATAATGTTCTCGAACGACCACAACACGGACGGGCTAGTCATATACATGCAGAATGTCCTTGATTGCGGATGCTGCCACGAGGTCCTTGTTGGCAGCGGATATGTTTCCCAGGGCGAAACCTTTGACGGCTTCGACGGAGAAAAGAGCTTAATAAAAATACTGTACGATGCCATGCGCAGGGGCGCATACAAAATGAAGAAGACCTACGAAGACGTTGACGCCGGAATAAGGATGGGCATGCGCAAGGGTCTTTAAATCAGCCGAGCCAATTATTCTTATGCGAAATCCGGACTGCCTGCTGCTCCGCGTCGGCGAGCTGGCGCTCAAGAGCGAACAAGTGCAAAGAATCTGGTTCAGGATGCTCCTTAGGAACGTCCGGGCCGCCCTGGGCAGGGGCTATCGCCTTGAGACGGACATGAACAGGATATTCGTCTACGGAGGCGCCAAGAAGGCGGTGCCCAAGCTGTTTAGAGTTTTCGGTCTGACGTCGCTTTCTTCATGCTGGGAGTGCGGTTCAGGCATAGAGGACATCAACAAGCTCGCCGTGGAGGTCGCAAAGCACGAACGAGTCGGTAAGAAGAGCTTTGCCGTACGCGCGCGCCGCGCCGGGTGCCACGAGTTCACTTCGCAGCAGATCGCCCGCGAGGCGGGCTCGGCCGTCGTCGAGGCGACGGGCGCCAAAGTGGACCTCGGCGAGCCCGACATCGAGATAAACATCGAGTGCAGGCAACGGAAGGCCTACGTGTTCTCGGAGAAGGTCCCCTGTGCAGGCGGATTGCCGGCGGGCACGGGCGGGAGGGCGCTCGCGGTAGTGAACGGCAGGGACGACGCGGTGGCTGCGTGGCTGATAGCGAAGCGCGGAGTCGACGTTGAAACCGTGGGAAAGCGGGCGGGCATGCTCTCGAAGTGGGGGATACGCAAAAAATCCGGCCAGAAGGACGACTATGCGGGCTACCAGGCGCTGATAATCGGCGAGAAGTCGAGGCCGCCGGCCGCAGGAATGCTCGTGCTGAGGCCCCTAGTGGCGTGGACGGGGCCCGAAACGGCCGCCGCAGCCAGGAAAATAGGGCTCAAATGAGCTTATTTTCACCCTTTAGGGCGAGTAAATGCTCTATTCTATTTTCACACACAAGTAGTGAAGCTTTAAATACTTGATGTTTGCAATAATGTAATAGAAGTCGGCTGAAATTAACTGCGTGGAAGTAATGAAAACGCGTGATTGCCGGCTAAACACAGGGCGGACAAAAACCGTCCGGTAACAATGTTAGGACAAATGGGTGATTTGAAATGGTTGTAACGCAGCAGATGCTTGACGCATTGAAACAGATAGGCCTTAATCTTTATGAAAGGAAGCTTTGGACGGCTTTGCTGTCCAGGGGAACCGCGACGGCGGGAGAACTGTCTTCTCTGGCAAAGGTGCCTCATTCGAGGACGTACGACGTGCTCGAGAGCCTTGCCGACAAGGGCTTCGTTATGGTCCAGAACACCAAGCCGCTGAAATACGTCGCAATCAAACCCATTGAAGCGCTCGAAAGGGCGAAAAAGAAGGTCATGACGGACGCCGACCAGATAGCAGGAAGGATAACTTCCCTGCAGGGATCTTCGCTTGCGAAGGACCTCGAGAGCCTGCACAAGAAGGGCGTTAATCTGGTCGAGCCCGGTGAACTCACGGGATCCTTGAGGGGCAGGCATTCGCTGCACCAGCAGCTGGACACCCTTTTCAAGGACGCGAAGAAGCACATTTCTATAATGACAAGCGCAGAAGGCATGGCAGAGCTCCACGAGAAGCATTCGGACAGCCTCAAGAAGGCTGCCAAGAAGGGAGTGAAGGTCAGGATAGCCGTGCCTGCGGGAAAGAATAACGCCGACATCATAAACGAGATGAAGACGTTCGCGGACGTGCGCAAGATAAGCGGCGAGGCCTACGGAAGGTTCTGCCTGGTCGACGGCAGCCACACCCTGATCGCGCTGACGGATGACAAGGACGTGCATCCGACGCAGGACTTCTCTCTATGGACGCAGAGCGACCATGTCGCCTCGAACGTCCTCGGACCGATGTTCGATGCGCTCTGGCAGAAGCTGCCGAGCGCGTAAGCTTTTTAATCTGCGTGCCAGATTCTAATCATGATAGCCGAACTGCTCTCGGCATGGATAACGGCCGCAATAACCGCGGCCGGCTACGCAGGCATATTCCTGCTCATGGCAGGCGAGTCGGCGGCGCTGCCGATACCGAGCGAAGTGGTCCTGCCTTTTTCGGGGTTCCTCGCCTTTCAGGGCGTCTTTGATTTCTGGACCATAGTGGCTGTCGCGACGGTAGGACAGTTAGCCGGCGCGCTCCTGGCCTACTACATAGGCATGCGCGGCGGAAGGCCGCTGGTGCTGAAATACACCACGTTCGACCACGGCCATCTCGATGCCGCGGAGCGCTGGTTCGCCAGATGGGGGCCCACGGCGGTATTGACGAGCAGGTTCCTGCCCATCATAAGGACGTTCATCTCCCTGCCGGCGGGCATGGCACGGATGGACATAAGGAAGTTCTCACTGTACACGTTCTTCGGGTCCCTTCCGTGGACGGCCGTCCTGACATATGTCGGGGTGTGGCTCGGACCGAACTGGAATGATATCATAGTGTTCTTCGACGGGCTCGACGTCCTCATAGTTGCCGCAATAGCCCTTTACATAGCCTATATTATATACAAAAGGCGTAGGCGCTAGGTATCTTGTCAAATGCTTTCTGGTAGTAAATACTTGATAGGGGTTTTCATGAGTAAAGGCGTATTGTTCGACCTGTGGGGCACGCTGTTCTACAACAAGGCCGGAAAGAGCAACCATTACATCTCGGTCTTCGCCAGGAAGCTCGGCTGCGACCCGCACGACGGCAATTTCCTGACGGCCTTCGAGAGGGGCCTCATGAAGGAGAAGCACGAGGACCTGCGGATACCAGTCAGGAAGATCGCCGAAGCATTGGGCGTCGAGGCCAGCGAGGAGATAGTCGAGGACCTGGCGGCGCTGCTGGACGTCAGGAACAACCACGTGAAGAAGACGATAAGGCCGTATTCCGACACGTTCCGGACGCTGAAGGCGCTGCGCGGGTGGGGATTCAAGCTGGGGCTCCTTACGAACGCCTACTACCAGAGCATGGAGGCGCTCGAGGAGAAGTACCCCATCGGGGACTATTTCGATGCGGAGGTGAAATCATACGAGGTCGGGGAGGTCAAGCCCCATCCGAAGATGTTCTGCACGGCCGCGGACAAGTTGGGCGTCGACAAGCACGACGCGATGATGGTCGGCGATTCCATAAACGACGACATGAAGGGCGCAAATGCGTGCGGCATGCCGTCCGTCCTCATTGACAGGGAAGGAAAACATCCTAGCTATGCCAGAAGGATCGCTACATTGGACGAACTCTGGAGCTACGTCGCTCAGCCGTAGAAGATGGGTCTCTTTGAGATCAGCATCGGGACGGACAGCTCCTCGTACGGGAATCCCATCGACTTCTCGTCAACATACTTGATGACGGCTTCTGCTTCCATGCTCTTGACCTCGCTGTTCTCGCGGAACCGTACCGGTAGCAGCCCGCTCTCCTTCTCCTTCTCGCCCACGACGATTATCAGCGGAACCCAGTCGTGCTCGGCGTCGCGTATCTTTTTTCCTATCTTCTCGTTGCGGTCGTCGATGTCGACGCGCACGCCTGCGAGGCCCTCGGCCACGCTCTTACAATAGTCGATGAGCGTGTCGTTCACCGGGCACAGCCTGACCTGCGTCGGCGAAAGCCACATGGGCATCATGGGGTTCTTCATGCGCATGGCCGAGTCGAACATGAGGTAGAGATAGCGCTCTATCGAGCCTATCATGGCCGTGTGCAGCAGAACGACGGGCTTGCGCGTGTTGTCCGAATCGGTGTACTTGATGCCGAAACGGTCGGCGTTGCCGACGTCTATCTGGACCGTGCCGATCTCGCGCGGGCGCTTCATCTTGTCGATTATCATGTACTCGACGTTCAAAACCCAGTAATAGTTCTTCCCGGGCGGGTAGAAGCAGAGCAGCACGGGCTTCTTTTCGCGCGCGACCATCTTCATGATGAAGTCCTTGTTCTTCTCGAAGAACTCCTCGGATGTGAAATTGTACAATGAGACGTAGTCCCGGCCGACCTTCTCTATCTCGCCGTAAATCTTGTCGTGCACGTTCAGCGTCCACTCCTTTGCCTGTTCGACGTCCTTGCAGGCTATGTGGCAGTCCGGCATGTGGAAACGCCTCGCCCGGAACGGCAGCAGGAGCTCGCCCGACTGCTCGTGGCGCCACGAGTCGGCGACCTCGAACCCGCCGAAAGGCAGGTTCTTGTATGAAATCATCCAGTTCCTCATTATAGCGAACTGCTGGAAGCATGCGGCGTAGCGAAGAACGAATTTTCGCTTCTCCAGCTCGAATTCATAGAGGCGGTCGCCGTAGAGCTTGGCGTGCTCGCCGATCGCTTTTTCGCTGAGCTTGAAGAGCGGCGTGCCCTTCATGCCGTATATCGGGATGCCGAGGCTCTTCGGGACGTCCTTCGAGTATTGCGCTATCTGGTCGAACATGAACGATCCGAGCGGCCCGTAGTGGATGTGGCCTGAATCGGACATGGGCTCCCAGTCTATTCCGAAGTGCTTGCAATGGACGAGATGTTCAGGCTCCCCGCCGGGGTTGTCCTTTCCGAGGGCCTCCTTCTCGACCATGATGCGGAAGTCCTCCTCGCCCTTCTTGTACTTGTAATTGCCGAGCTCGTACAGCTTCCCGTCTGTCCCGAGAATCATGAACCGCTTGTCGGCGTTTGCCATAACTTAAATAACTCATCGGAATATAAATAAATACACAGGATAGCCCCGTCGTCCAGTGGCCAAGGATACGAGGCTTTGGAGTCATCCAAAGCTAGGATCTTCGAGATGACGAAGCAACCTCGGGACGGAGGTTCGAATCAGCTGCGGGAAAGCCACAGGCTGCGAAAGTCCTCCCGGGGCTACCATTTAGGATTATATTTCCGTGACTTCGTCAATCGGCCTGAAATAGCTTCTAAGCAACCTGCTGCTGCTCTGTCCGAGGTACAAAATGAGCGCGAGCGCAGAGACGCCGACAATGATGTTCTGCGGGTCTGCTGTCCCGTTGATGACCGAATCGACCATTTTCGAGCCCACAAGCAGAGCACCAGTCACGGACGCCCCGAATGACCCTGCGGCCATGCCCGCATAGGCGCCTTCCATGCCCGAATACTTGTTTGCGAACCTCTCGGTCATGGCAAAGTCGCTCTTCCATATGTTCCTCAGCATGTCTTCGGACCTTATTTTTGCGTCACTTCCTTCAAGCCTGCTCTCAAGGAGCCTCCTGTGGGCCATGTGCGACCCTTCGTGCTTCACGACCCTCTTTCCGCTCATGTAGCACGGTATCCTGACTCGGTCCGTCCCCTCCTTGTCAAGGCCCCTGTACATGGGCATGGGATTGTATGAGAACAATATCTTGTACGGAGCGTAGAGCACGTCCCCGCCGAAGGCATAGTCCGCCCCTATCCTGTCCAGCGAGTCCTTTATCTGGCAGGCCGCCTTGTAGGCCTTCCTGCCCCCCCTTATGGGGACGGCGCTGCGCCTGTCCTCGTTGTACACCAGCGGCGCCCCGTCCTCCCCGGAGTGCTCTATCCAAAAATTGCCCCTAGCCATGTATATTATTACTAAAAGGTAGTATATAAAACTAACTTTTGGGCCGATTGGAAGGAACGCGGAACAGCGAACATATTTAAATACTTCACTGCAAAGAAGTTAGCAAGGTGTATTGATGGGAGAGTTCGGTGCGAGGAAGATGAAGCAGCAGAACAAGGACAAGAGATGGAAGAAGATCTCCTACATAACGCGCGTCCTGAAGCTCCGCGAGCGCAAGGACCCCATGGAGGGCGCTCCGCAGGCAAAGGGCATTGTGCTCTCGAAGATTGGAAAGGAGCAGAAGCAACCGAGCTCCGGCATAATCAAGTGCGTGAGAGTCCAGCTCCTCAAGAACGGCAAGGAACTGACGGCATTCTGCCCCGGAAACGGGCTCGTGAATCATATTAACGAACATGACGAGGTCCTCGTCGAGGGGCTCGGCGGCTCGCAGCACGGGCCCATCGGGACCCAGCACGGCGTGAAATGGAAGGTGTCAAAGGTAAACAACATCCCTGTCAGGACGATACTGGCCGGCAAGGGGAAGAAGGCGGCGTGATTGAATGGAAATGAAGCTCTTTAACAAGTGGTCCGTCGAGGGGATAACTATCAAGGATCCGGGCCTGAAGAACTACATCAACCTCAAGCCCCTCATAGTCCCGCACAACCACGGGCGCCACGGCAAGAAGCAGTTCTACAAGTCGGAGATAAGCATCGTCGAGCGCCTTCTCAACCACATGCAGGTGCCGGGCCACCGCGGCAAGAAGCACCTTATATCGAGCGGCAAGTGCAGCGGCAAGAAGCAGACGCAGGTGAAGGTCCTCGAGGACGTGTTCTCGCAGATAGAGGAGAAGACGAAGGAGAACCCGGTCGCCGTGCTCGTCAAGGCGATAGAGAACGCCGCGCTCCGAGAAGAAATCACGTCCTTCCAGCTGGGAGGCATCATGGTCAGGAAGGCGGTCATCACGTCGCCTCAGCGGAGGATAGACCTCACGATGCGGCTGCTCACGCAGTCCGCGTACCAGAAGTCACGGGACAATCCCAAGGGCTATGCGACGTGCCTTGCGGACGAGATAGTGTCGACGTTCAGGGGCGATTCGGCGACTTCGACGGCGATACGCGAGAAAGAGCGCATCGAACGCGAAGCAGCGGGCGCCAGATAAGGAAAAACATTTATATGTTCTCCCTTTGTATTATGAAACGTAATGCTTTGAAAAGTGAGTAACATGGCAGCAAAAGACGAGTACATTGAGAAGATACAGGGGCTGATGAGCAACCAGAAGAACATCAGGAACATCGGCATAGTCTCGCACATCCACCACGGCAAGACGTGCCTGACGGATAATCTCGCGGCCGCGGCAGGGATGATGGCCAAGGACCTCATCGGCGAACGAATGCTCACTTGGATCGACGAGCAGGAGCGCGAGCGGCTCATGACCATATACGGAGCGACCGTTACCATGGCCCACGAGTACGAGGGGCAGAAATACCTCATCAACCTCTTTGACACGCCGGGCCACGTCGACTTCGGTGCAGACGTGACACAAGCTCTCCGTGCCGTTGACGGCGGTGTAGTCATGGTGTGCGCCGTGGAAGGCATCATGCCACAGACCGAAACGGTCCTCAAGCAGGCGCTCGCTGAGCGCGTGAAGCCGATACTGTTCATAAACAAGGTCGACCGGGCGATAAAGGAGCTCAAGCTGGGCCCGCAGGAACTGCAGGCGAGGCTCGCAAAGCTCGTCGTCGAGGTCAACAAGTTCATACAGAAATACGTCGAGAAGGAGTTCGCAGACAAGTGGATAGTCCGCGTCGAGGACGGCAGCGTGGCCTTCGGGTCGGCGCTGAGGAAGTGGGCCATCTCGGTCCCGTCGATGAAGAAGTTCGGGATAAACTTCAAGGACATCGTCGAACTGTGCGCGGCAGGAAAGGACGAGGAGCTGGCGAAGCGCGCTCCGATGAACATCGTGGTCATGGACGCGGTCATAAAGCACCTTCCGTCGCCTGACCAGGCGCAGAAGTACAGGATCGGGCGACTGTGGAAGGGGGACCTGAACTCCGAGGCTGGCAAGGAGCTGCTCAATTGCGACCAGAACGGCAGACTAGCGGCTGTAATTACGAAGGTCGTTTACGATCCGCACGCCGGAATGATTTCTACTGCCAGGATATTCTCGGGAAGGATAAGGAAGGGCGAGGACGTGTACTTTGTCGGGAAGGGCAAGAGCCTCAAGGCCCAGCAGGTGACGACCTTCATAGCAGACAAGCGAATGGCCCTGGAAGAGGTGCCGGCCGGCAACATCGTCGGAATCGTCGGTTTCCCGGACGCGACCGTGGGCGACACGCTGTGCGACCCGGGCAAGCCGATCGAGGAGTTCGAGGCTATCAAGCACATCTTCGAACCCGTCGTGACGAAATCCATGGAGCCTAAGAACCCGCAGGACCTTCCGAAGCTCATCGAGATTCTCAAAACGCTGGGAAGGGAGGACCCGACGCTCAAGATCGAGATCAATCAGGAGACCGGCGAGACGCTCGTCTCGGGCCTCGGCGAACTGCACCTTGACGCGAAAGTGGAGCGGAAGATCAAGGAGAAGGGCGTGGAAATAATAGTCTCGTCGCCGATAGTCGTCTACCGCGAGACGGCGACAAAGGAAGGGCCTGTCGTGGAAGGCAAGAGCCCCAACAAGCACAACAAGTTCTACATGTCAGTACGACCAGTCCCGAAGGAACTGTACGCGATGATGGCGGACGGCAGGGTCAAGGACAAGGTCATCAAGGGGAAGGACGTGGAGACGTTCAAGCTGCTCGAACAGGGCGGCCTGACGAAGGACGAGGCAAAATCCGCCGTAATGATATACAACCACTGCATACTCATCGACACGACGAAGGGAATACAGTACCTGAACGAATGCATGGAGCTGATAAAGCAGGCGTTCACGAACGTCTGCGATGCGGGTCCGCTGTCAAAGGAGCCGTGCTCCGGAATCCTCGTGAACCTGACCGATGCGAGCCTGCACGAGGACGCCGTCCACCGCGGTCCGGCGCAGATAGTCCCTGCGGCAAGGCACGCGATACTCGACAGCATGCTGCGCGCAGGCGCGACGCTCCTGGAGCCGAAGCAGATACTGCGCGTAGACACGCCGCAGGAATACCTCGGAGGCGTCACGGCCGAAGCGGGCAACCGACGCGGCGAGATAATCAACGTCGAGCAGGAGGAGAACTCGACGATAATGACCGTGAAGCTGCCCGTGGCAGAGATGTTCGGCTTCGAGGGCCAGCTCAAGTCGGCGACGGCGGGCAAGGGCTTCCAGTCGCTGATGGACGTGGTGTTCGAAAAGATACCGAACGACATCCGCGAGATGACGGTCGGGAAGATTCGCGAAAGGAAGGGCCTGCCCAAGGAGATACCGCAGTCGTACGGGTAAGCGGTTATTTATTTCTATATGTCCAATAGCCTTGCATGGCATCTGTCGTAGAAGTGCTCGAGCAGCTCGGTGGCATTATGGCCGAGTGCAGGAAGATACCGTCAAAGGGCTTCAGGGAATACGGAGAGCAGGCCAATGCCAAGCTTGCACAAACCAATTACGAAGACAGGATATTCGAGCACCTCAATCCGCATTGCAAGGGTACGTCGTGCCACGATGAATGGGAGCGGAACGAGTATACGTTGTATTCGAGCGTGTGCTGGGTGCACTACAATGAAAAGAAGAGAGGCAGATGGTACAAGAAGAGCTTTATTCATAAAAAAGGCAAAGAGCCCATCTTCGCATCAAGATACGTCCTCTTCAGGGACAATCGGGCTGAAAAAATAGAGAGAAAGACATATTCTAAGATATCCGATCTCGAACACACGAAATCGCCCACTGCCAATCCGGGAAATGACGTGCTCTATGTCAGCCAGTACGTAGATTTTGCGGAGCATGCAGAACTCTTCCCCCTGGAGCAGGACTATAAGGGCGTCCTGAAGGGCAACAAGAAGATAGTTCCCGCACTGCCGCTCGACGAAGCCCAGAAACTGGTCGAACTTTTCTCCGGTCTGCTCGAATACCACCGCAGCGGCAAGGTTGCGGTCGCACCGCAGGCCTGAATTCTGCCCGAAAGGGACAAACCTTTAAATAGGTTGCCCTTAATTAAAGTAAAAGAGAATTCAAGAAATCGGAGAGTGATTTGAAATGGCAAATAAACCGCACATGAATCTCGTGACAGTAGGTCACGTAGACCATGGCAAGTCTACCTTAGTCGGTAGGATTTTGTATGACAGCGGAAACATCTCGGAAGAGGTCATGCGAAAGCTGAAAGAGGAGGCAAAAGAGAAGAAGAAAGAGACTTTCGAACTCGCATTCATCATGGACAAGCTCAAGGAAGAGCGTGAAAGGGGCGTGACCATCGACATAATGCACCAGAGGTTCGACACGCAGAAATACTATTTCACAGTTATCGATGCGCCCGGACACAGGGACTTCGTGAAGAACATGATAACTGGTGCGAGCCAGGCAGACGCCGCCATACTCGTCGTCTCGACGAAGGACGGCATTCAGGAGCAGACGCGAGAGCACGTCTTCCTGATAAAGGTGCTCGGAGTCGCCCAGATGATCGTGGCCCTGAACAAGATTGACGCAGTGGAATACAACGAGGCAAAGGTAAACGCTGTGAAAGCGGACGTCGAGAAATTGCTGAAGAGCGTGGGATATGACACGAGCAAGATACAGTTCGTGCCAGTCTCCGCATACCTTGGGGACAACGTAGTGAAGAGGTCGACAAAGACAGCATGGTACAAGGGCCCGACATTGGTCGAGGCGCTGGATCTTCTGTCATTGCCGAAGAAGCCTTCGGACAAGCCGCTCAGGCTGCCGATACAGGACGTGTACACGATAACCGGTATCGGAACCGTGCCAGTGGGCAAGGTCGAGACAGGAATCCTGAAGACGGGACAGACGGTAGTTTTCGAGCCGTCGGGCGTCAAGGGAGAGGTCAAGACCATCGAAATGCACCACGAGCAGATTACGACGGCAGAGCCAGGCGACAACATCGGATTCTCAGTGAGAGGCGTTGACAAGAACGCCATCAAGAGAGGCGATGTGGCCGGAAGCGTTGACCACCCCCCGACAGTAGCGAAGGAGTTCATAGCACAGATAATCGTGCTGCACCACCCGAACGTCATAACGAAGGGATACACTCCGGTGTTCCATTGCCACACGGCGCAGACCGCGTGCAGGATAACGGAGATCCAGAAGAAGATCGACCCGAAGACCGGGCAGGTCCTTCAGGAGAACCCTGACTTCATCAAGACGGGCGATGCCGCGATAATCAAGTGCGTGCCGACGAAGCCGATGGTGATCGAGAAGTCGAAGGACTTCCCGGAACTGGCGCGCTTCGCGGTAAGGGACATGGGAATGACTGTCGCAGCAGGAGTTTGCCTTGAAGTGACACCAGCCAAGTAAGGGCTGGTCCCTCTTTTCTTTTTCTTTTCATTTCTCATTTCTTAAAAATTTTATAAATACGCGCTGCACTATCTTTCTCATGTGCCGCATGATGATTGCAGTCGGTAGCACGAAGCTGGGTCCACTCATAGAAGGCCTGAAGGAGATGGCAAAGGACATCCACAAGGACGGCTGGGGCGTCGCCTATCTCGAGAACGGCTCGTGGAAGGTCGTCAAATCGGTGAGGCCGTGCTTCGACGATCCGGAAATAGACAAGCTCGCCGACATCACGACGAGCCTTGCCGTGCTCCATGCGCGGAGGGCGTCGATCGGGTCGCTGAGCCTCGAGAACACACACCCGTTCCAGCACAGCAAATGGGTCTTCTGCCACAACGGGACAATAAACAGCCCGGACAAACTAGAACTCCTACCGCAGTTCGTTCCAAAGGGCCAGACGGATTCCGAACGTCTTTTCTACTTCATACTCTCATCGATGAAGGAGGGGCACGAGATGCAGTCAGTTGATGAGCGCATCAGCAAGATAGCCGGCTACCGCGCCGTCAACTTCATTCTGGCTTCGCCAGACAAGGCGTTCGTCTCGATAAAGTTCTCGCAGGAGCCCGAATACTTCACCATGCAGATAGGCAGGAAGCGCGGACTCCTCGTGTTCGCTTCGGAACAGGTCGACAGCCTCAGGCTGCAGTGGGCTCCCATGGAGAACAACGACCTCGCGGAGATAGACGTGGCCACGAGGAAGTGCACGATAACGAGCACCGGAAAGTTATAGGATAGTTATTTAAATGCTTTGTTTCTATATTGATGCTATGCAGAAAGCGCGCATCAAGCTCGCAAGCACCGCGCCAGGGAAGCTGGATGAGATATGCGGCGAGCTCAAATCGATAACGGAAAAGTTCGGCGTAGTCATGAAAGGTCCGATACCGCTTCCGACGAAGAAGCTCAAGGTGACGACGATGAAGACGCCTTGCGGCGACGGCACGGGACACGGGAACGCCACGTGGGACCACTGGGAGATGCGCGTGCACAAGCGGATCGTCGACATAAGCGCCGACGAGCGGACGCTCAGGCAGATAATGCGCGTGCACGTTCCCGAGGGCGTTATGATAAGTATCGAATTACGAGACTGATTCGTAAAATACACGTATACCAATTTTTTTCTTTTTAACCTTACCTGTCGCCTCTAAATCTTTAGAATATAGTGAAATTAAGCTGCCACTGACATTCAAATTAGATGCTATTTCTTTTGTATTTATGACGCGTTTCTTGTGAATTTCTTTCAGAATCTGTTCAATTCTATGATGTGGTTTCCATCTGCTCTGGAAAGTTCTTTTATCGATAGATTTCTGTTTAGTATGGAGATTAAAACTATCTCTAATAACATCCAAATTTCTGCCAGTTATGCTAATTCTCCAATATGCACGCCTATTGCCATCATCGGTAATATAATGTTTCATGATAGACGGCTTGGATGTTTTTATTCCTAATTTATTGAACATTTTGATATAATTTATTATAAGATTTGGCGGTTTTTTATCATCTTTTGATGTTGAGTGTCCAATACTTATGATGGTTGGGCGTACATGTCCTTCGTTTATTATTACTCTTTCGAGGAAAGCTCTTGTAATATTTTCATTTGATTCTAATATGAATTTCGGAACACTGGGATTTGTATACACCTTCTTACCTGCTGGAATACCGAGAGCGGTATAAAATTTTCCTATTGTCTGAGGATATTTTAGCATGAAGTATGGAGCTTTGCCACCATAATCACTTGTATCATACTTATATATTTTGCACATTATCTTGCTTTTAGTCATCGCTTCTTTTGCAGATTTTGCAGCAAAATCGTATGAACAAAATACACGGTTCATAAGTCTTACATTATTAATTATTTCGTTTTCGTCTGTATTCATATACTCAACCGTGCCTCTCGGCAATGAAAGTGCACCATCAGTCAGAACATCTGCCACCAGGCTAGCACCATAGGGAGATAAAAAAACTGATAGGAAATATAGGATTCTTTATCATGCGATTACGTCCTAAGCTCAATGGTATTATTTTATTATCCCAATTCGTATCATCAATTTTCCTTAGGTAAAAAAGAATCTTTCGTAAATCCATGATAAATATATTAGTTCTTTTAGATTTTATGCAAGTAAATTTTCTTAGTCTGTGATAAGGAATTTTTGTTTCCTTGGCTAGTAGACTTATATTTCCAGCTTTATGCGCTCCATCTAAAATCATTTCATGAATTGTATTGCCCTGAAGTTCTATCCAATCATCTGGGCAATTATAAATATCAAAATTCATCATATTGATGTGGCCTAAGGAGTATATAAATTTTACTATAAGATATCGAACTTAGGGATTAGGTATTTATTCTTTCTCGTCGGTATACTGGCATGGCTTACGGCATTCTCGAGGAGTCCGGAGAGACCCGGCGCGTCGGAATCGCTGAATTCGGTGATTTTACATTGGAGCTCAGGGTGGCGAGGCCGGAATACCTTCTGGAAGGCATGACTTCGCCTTTCTATTTCAACATATTCAAGAACGATGCCGAGGACGAGGAATTCATGGAAGGCCTGACGCCTTATGACGGCGTGCCCGTGCGCGATGTAGAGGACTTCAGGAACAAGGTAAAGAAGCACGGCAAGAGGCTCGGAATTCCGAGCGTGGCGTTCAATGCCCTCCGTGCTGATATAGAGCTCAACAGCATCGGCATCGGAAAGGACTTCGATGACCCGCATGATTATTTCATCAGGACGGAAACGAAGAAGCAGAAGAGCGAGAGGGAAACACTTGATGGCCTGTATGAATCAATAAAAAAGGAGTGCCCGGATGCCGCATATCAGGAAATAAATGCACATGTTCTGTCGGAGCTGGCAACAGAAGCTGGCCTGCCCACGTGCACCTTGCCAGGGCTGCCGGACTATTCGAAGATTGACAGGAAGCTCACCATGGATGAGATAAGGGACGACATGGAGAACAGGAAGATAATGGCAATGACATCGCCGTTCGGCAGTAATCCGCACATGATCGACCACATGATAAGAATGCAGAGCATGCGGGTCCATTGACGTCCGACATGGCAGGCTTATAAAAGTTCGCAAGTTTATTTCTACATCAGGCCGAGGTCGCATAGCGGTATTGCGCTAGAAACGCCTGTGTGCGTTGGCGAACCTGGAAAGCTAGTGTCCCTTGCGGGGCGCGGGAGTTCGAATCTCCCCCTCGGCGCCATATAAATCTTTTATCGTCCTATAGATGTCCATGTCAACTCCGGTCTACGTGCTGCCCGATTCGCATGAGAACAACAAGTACCGCCTGGCGGACAAGGTTGCCGCTCTGGTCCACAAGTGGGAGCAGGCAAAGAAGGACGGAACCGAGGCGCTCGTGGAAGGGAGGGTATTCGGCTATACCGTGCACATTAACGGAGGATGGGACAGATATCCGGTCATCCTAAGGGAGTTGAGCAACGAGTTCGGCGTGAAAAGTTACAACATAAAGGCAGAGGTGATAAAGGCCTCTGAGCCAGAGGTGCTGTTTCTAGAAGAGTATTCCAAGTACAGGCCGCTGTTCAGGCTCCTGCCCAGATTGGACACGGACATCATAGAGTCGCTTACAGGAGAGACCGATCCATTGAGGGAGTTCTCAAGCCACAGGCCGATATACGACGTTTGCAAGGAGGCCGGCATAGGTATAATTCCAATCGATGACAAGGACCTGATGGACGAATACACGCAGGTCTCGTACCTGATAGATTCCATAATAAAGCACGGCGGCGAAAAGCGGAAGAAGGACATACCGGCCCTTAAGAAGAAGGCGGACAGAATAACGCTGAGAAGGAGCAAGAAGATGCTGGAGCTCATCTGGGAAGAGCTCGGCGCCGACCCAGGCCGAACATTTGTCGCCATGGTCGGGACGATGCATTATGAGAACTTCAAGAAGATAGAGAGCGGCGTGACCATATGCCACATAAATGAAAGGCTCGGTTATGTCGGTTCCAATCTGAGGATTTGAATCATTTTCTCATGCGCTTGCCGAAGATGATGGTGCCCTTGTAGTTCCTCTTGGGCAGCGCCCCGGCGAGCTCCCTCGGAGAATCGTATATGTTGATGTTGCCCTCCTCGTTCTCTATGCAGAACGGCAGGCCGAGCCCGAGCCTGCCCAGCATGGGCATGAGCGACTCATAATACTGCTTCTTCACGGACGGGTCCTTCTGCACCCTGCCGTTGAAGTAGACGATGTCCTGTATTTCCCTGACGTTCGTGGGCACGAGCTTCTTCCCTTCGGGAAGCTCCACGTACACCTCGACCTTATCGGAGACGACCCTTGCGCACTTTTCGCGCGGGTTCATGTCAAAGAACGGGACCCTTTCTTCCATGTCCATGAGGTAACCGATGATTATCAGTTCATCATTTACTGGACCGCTTTTACCTGTCATTAGGCATGTCAACCCCGTAGACGTTCCTGTAGGCTCTCCTTAATTCGTCGAGCTGCGATTTATACTTTACGTCGAGCCCGTTCTTCTCGGCGAACGCGGCCACCGAGGGCCACGCGTGCTGTATGCGCCTGTCGTCCTTCGTGTTCTCGAAGCTGTAGGTGTGGTCGCCGAAAAAATCGTTCATGAACAGCTCGGGGTTCCGTTCCCAGCGCCGCTTGTGAAGCACGAGGTTCCGCGCCCTGCTGAAGAACTGGCGGCGCGCCCTCGATTCCTGGCCGGTCCTGAACGGCACGAGCGTCGGCCTGCCCGTCTGGAAGTCCTGAAGATGGATTATGACGCCGTACTCCCCGTCGAACCCGCCCTCGAAGCAGTCCTCGATGTACCAGCTGTAGCCGGCCACCTGGCGCGCGTGCGACTTGCGCGGAAGCCACTTCTCGTAGAAGACCGGTCCGGACTTTGTGTCGAGCGTTATCAGCAGGTTGTCCGCCTGGAACGAGGCTATATCGGGTTTCATATGGATGGTCGTTGGCTGCTCCTTGTAGAGCATGGACAATCTGATTATTCCCGGCTTCTCCATGCCTTTCTGCCATCGTTCGGGCGCGCCGCGATACATCGTGTCGTGGCAGATGGTCCCGACGGTCCCAAGGAAACGGACCTCGGGCGGAACCTCCAGCAGGCCCTGCTTCTTCAGGAAGAACTCGACCGTGTTGCGGGCGCCGGAGACCTCCGAACAGCTCGTCTCCGCGTCATTGCGGTCGACATCGTTGTCCGGCAGCCGGACAGGCTCGAGCCTCCCATCGAGATTGAACTCTATTTCCTTTATCACGGTCTCCACGCTCGGTATGTGCAGGTCGCGTTCGATCATGAACTTCCTGACCCTCTCTTGCGTGCCCGCGTCGTATTCAGAAAGAACGTCCTCAAAGGCGTGCAGCATGCACTTCTTCTCATCCTCGCGGTAAATACAATGGGTCCCGCGGGACGGCGCCCACTCCGAATAGATGTATCCGAACGGGCACTTGCCCGCGAACTTGTCTATGTTCACCCTGGGATTAATGAACCTCGCATCAACCGTCTTCTGGTACTCCAGCCCGTAGATGTTCTCGAAGTATGCTACCATGCGGTTGAAGACGGATGCGGAGCACGTCATGTCCTTTTCGTATGTCCTGTTGTTAGTGAATTCCTTGACCACGTCGACGAATTCCCCGCCCTTTCTTAATATCGAGGGCTTCCTTTCCTTGATGCCTTCGATGACCATGGACTTGATGCCCTTCATTATCCCGTAGTTCGGGACTATCATGAACACGTCCTTGCCGCACTTGGCAGAGAGGAAGTCGACCATCCTCTCGGCAGCCACGCCGGCCAGCGACGTCTGTAGCAGCCCCTCCCATTCGGGGCTGAACTCCCTCACGTAGAATTCCTTCTCCCATTCGGGGTAGAGCTCCTTGTATGCCTGCTCGTACATCTCCTTTCTGTGGACTTCGCGCTTCATCCTCTTCTCCTGCTTTTCTAGGTCGGCCCAGTGCGTGAAATTGTGCGGGAAATAGCTTCCGCGAAGGTCCGGATGGATGGCGCCGTCAACGACAACCGCGGGCAGGTAGGGCGGATCTATGAAGGCGAGGTATCCCGTGATGCCCGTCTGCGCCTTGAGCTGGCCGAGCAGCCCCGAGTACATCCTCGTCGACTTGTTGGCGGGGTGGTCGGGGGAGAGCTTCCTCAGCGTGTGCGGCGGTTTCGATGCCATAGTATCGTCGGTGGTGACTATAACGACATCAGCGGACCCGATGCCTCCGAGCTTCTTATAATATTCCTCGACGCGTTTCCTCTTCCCCCAGTACGGGCTCTGTTTCTTCTTCTCGTCCGAGACGTACTTATTATCGATGAGTGTGCCGACAGCTTTCCTGACATTTCCTATGCTCTTACTGCTACTGTAGCCAAGGTATGAAGAATCCGCCGGAAGGAGCATCTCCTGGGGAAGAAGGCTCATGACCTTGGAGGTCTGCCAACCGACCGAGAACGGGTCAAGCATGAAGTAAGACATCACAAAGTAGAGCGCGGCGAAAGGATAAATCCTTTAGTTCAGTAGTCTTGTCCATGGAAGTGCTGAAGGGATATTTCCTCGGTGCAAAGATGATAGACAGGAGCATGGTGCTCTGCTTCAGGGACGAATCGCTCGGGCTCCATTACGGGACGTGGGAGAACTGGAACCCGAAAGAGTACGTGATATTCGACCCGAAGGACAGGACCGATGTACTCGAGATGCTCGTGTACGGGCTCAAGGACGGCGATAGGAGGATAAAGTTCAGCGGCCTGCCGAAGGTCTCCGATTCCCTGCAGTACCCGAAATATCCGGAGCTGTCGCCGATGGAGGTTGTTCTTTCCGATTTCAGGGACAGGACGCGCCTCTTCAAGGCGCTCAACCGCGCAAAGAAGGACGAGGACATGTACGTAAACGTCTCGCCGGACGGAACCAATCCGCGCTCCCACGAGGAGGCGTTCTGCAAGGTCATGAAGATGCTGTGGCAGCACGAGTTCGAGTTCGAGGCGGGCGACGCGGTCTCGGAGACACCGGACGGGTCGCCAATAAGGGAGCTGAAGCAGATCGCTGCCACCGGCAGGAAGAACGCCCGCATAGGCAAGGTCGCGTTCGACATAGAGACGAACGTGAAAAATTGGAAGAGCGTGAGCTACTCGTACTCCGCGCTCGTGCCGAAGCCGGACGGCAGCTATGTCGCGGAGCACAGGGCATACATCTACCCGCCCGATTCGTGGGACGGGACGGCCGAGGAGTTCAAGGCGCGCTACATAGACAGCATAGAGGACGAGGAGGTCGCGGCGGACGCCAAGAAGTGGGACCTCTCCAAGATAGTCGTCTGCGCGAACGACAGGCGCGACTTCTATGTCAGGATAATCAGGGACTTTTATCTGAACCTCAACAGGAAGTTCGATGCGATAATAGGGTTCAACAACAGGGCGTACGACCAGAAGGAGATAATCAGGGAGATGTACGGGGAGGGCATATCATGGTCGGAGATGTGGGACGGCATGGAGGAGGAACTGACCGACGTCGGCGAACCGGCGTTGACGAAGAACGAGTTCAAGAGGCTGAGAAAGATGGAGCTGACGTGGCGCGGGAAGGGAGGATACAAGGCCACGTTCCATCCGCTGAGGGACGATACGGTGGACATGCGCTCGCCGTTCACGCTCAACGTGGACATATACAAGATGGTGTCCCGCGGCAGGTTCATGCCTGTCATGTTCATGCACAAGAGGCTGGAGGACTTCGAGAAGATACTGCCTGCGCTGATGCCTGAAAGCGAAGAGGATGAATCATATGAATACGAAGAGGAAGGCTGAGCTCGAAGGGTTGCACATCTGGATGACGGAGAAGCAGCCCGAGCTGCTGCCGAAGGTGCTGATACACAACCTGAACGACGTAGACAGCACGCTCTCGTTCGGGAACCGCATAATCAACAAGATGATGGAAAACGAGCTCTACGTCTCGGCCGGCTTCCTTGCGGGGAACTCGATGTACGAGATAGCTGCCGACGAGCTCGACGAGTGGTGCCCTGGGAACGGCTATGCGCCAGGGGCGGCCAACTCGGGAATGGACGAGAAGAAGTACAAGAACGCCCCGTTCACGAACAACACGAGGCTGCGAAAGGTGAGGACCATGGGGCTCGAATACACCGACCTCGTGTGCAACAAGATAGAGCAATACGTGGTCAAGAAGTTCAACATCTCCCCCGAGACGGAGCGCTGCGGGCATCCCGAGTGCGAGGCGACGACCACCGTGAACGTCAAGATAAAGGACTGGATCAAGAAGATGACGGACCACGGCAGCGTGTACTTCTGCAGGAAGAACGACGGCATGTTCCGAAAATTCTTAGAGCAGTGCGGGGACGAGGAGGTCGGGAACTATGCGGCGGGCCTGCTCAGGAAGCCGTCGCGGTCCACGAACTGGTTCAAGAGGTTCGTGGCAGCCGCCGAGTACGAGCTGCTCAAGGTCGAGTACGGGAAGTTCTCGGAGGACCCCGCGGTCAAGGTCTGCGAGCTGATGAGGGTGTTCACGACCGACGTGGACGGCCTCAGGGAGCGGTATCCGAAGAGCATAGGCGACGTAATTCACGAGGACGTCAAGGTCGCGGGACTGGACAGCAAGAGCTACATGTTCCTTTTCGGCGGAGTACCGCAGGTCAGGGGCGCGCGCCTGATGACGAGGCTGTGGCCCTCGATAGTGAACAGGACGATAAGGTCCGCGATGAAGCTGAGGATGAAGGAGGACGAGACGAGCGACTACGCGGGCGAGCGGGACGCGCTCATACGCGATGCGTGGGAGTATTTCCAGGGCGCGGACGCTGACCGGTTCCTCATAGAGACCGTGATAAGGAGGCATCCGGAGACCTACGGCAAGAGGGACATCATACCTGCAAACACAAGGAAGGCCGCCGGCTTCTCCTTTGACAGGCTCTGGGACGAGGGCCGAATCGATCCCGAGCTCAGGAGCGACAACGGCAAGTACATGCGGTTCTACCTCACGGACGAGGACCCGTCCGGCCTGGGCAGGACGGAGCTGCAGGAGTTCGTGCTGAGCGAGAAGTCGGTCGTGGGCGACGTACGCGTGCGCCACATACAGGACCCGAAGCTGTCAGAAGACGCCGTCCACAGGAAATACTACTTCTTCAACCTCACGGTGCCGCCGATAGCTAAGGTCTTCGGCATGGACGCGGAAACCATGGGGCGGATAGCGAGGAACAAGGTTCTGTAAACTTGTCGGTTGGTATTTAAGCCCAAAAAGCCAATTTTTAGCATGGAATTTAACAGGAAGGGACAAAAGCACGTTGCCATAAAGGAAATCACACTGCAAGACGGCACAATAATAGGAGTGTTCGCAGGCAACCGAGGTCATATTCCAGAACATGACATTCTTATCAGATATCAAGAAAAGGGAAAGAGGTTGAGAACGCCAAAGCATATTCATTGGGTTCTTGACTTAATTGTCAAGAAGGAGCATAACAGAGAACTCACGATCAAATTCATGAAATATCTGCGAAGCATGTATGACAAGCTCGAAGCGTTTAAAAGCAAGGAAGATAGGGAAAAGTGCATCATAAAGGAAGCGACAAAAGAGAAGTTAAAGCCGTTTGTGGAACTCAACAAATACGGAGAATACAAGGTTGATTTTATAGCACATCTCATCGAGCTAATGATTAGGATGGAGAAAAATACCTCGCCTGACAAGCCAGCTTATGTGTTCAAAGAATTAATGGATGCCATGATTGCTGATAAGGAAATATTTGTAATTGCTAGCAAGGCCACGCAGATTAGACATTAACATTACTCAAAGGTAATTTCAGCGTTTCTAAATGAATCTTTTCCTTCCCTTTCAAGCCGTTTTTGAATAATCGGCTTATACTTCTTTTCTTTCTCGATTCCTATGCTGTTTCTGTTGCACATCAAGGCCACTACGTTTGTCGTTCCTGAACCGGCAAAAGGATCCAGCACAGTATCGCCCTCATCCGTTGCCGAACATATTATCCTTCTCAATAGCTCTTCGGGTTTCTGCGTTGGATGAACGCCTGCCCATTTTTCGCTTCTAGGCGTTAATGGAATAGACCATACATTTCTGGTTTGCTTGTCCTTTGGATTAAGGCTATCGGAAATGAACTTCTTTGTAAAATCATAATTAAATTTCCACTTCTTGCCGTTTCCGTTCTTGGAAGCCCAAATCAAATGTTCCGTGCTTTCTGTGAAGAATCTGCATGTTATGTTCGGCTGTGCATTCGGCTTGAACCATACGATGCTGTTGTTTATCTTGATGTCCTCGAAGCTCTGCAAAATGAAGCCTAGCTGATAGATGTTATGGAAAGAACCGCTAACCCACAAACTGCCACCATGCTTTAGAACACGCAAGCACTCGGAAATCCACTTTACATTAAAGTCGAAGAACTCGTCCTTGCTGAACATATCCCATGCTTCCTGCATGGTTACATGCTTGCTGTATTTCCATCCAAGACCGGATTTTTTGGACATATTGTAAGGCGGATCAGCAAAAATCAAGTCCACCGTTCCGTCTTTTATGTCCTTCAGCTTTTCTAGGCAATCGCCGATTATTATCCTATGTTGTGTTTTGACCATAACTAAAACCTTGTAGGAAGTCCGGATTCCTGCGCTCTCTTGGCCATCTCTGCCGATGACGGCTTTATGCCTTCTGATATAGCTTTTTGCAGTTCTGTCTTAGGCTTATTACATACAGGGCATTTATCAGATATAACTTCACTCTTTCCGCTTATCAACTTCGGTATGGTTTTCCTGTTGCTTCCAACCCTGATCGTTTGAGATGTGTAAACATCAGGCGTTCTGGATATCTTGATCTCCCCTTCCTTGCAAAAAGGGCATTTGACGGTCATTATCTCTGCCATGCTCTCATCCCGACTTTTTCCTTCTGGGCGTGTTCCAATAGGGGCTTTTGCACTTCGGGCATACCTTAGGTTCCTTGTCATCTCTCGGTATCCACGTATGATTGCACCTTTCGCATTTATATCCAGAAAGTTTTACCTTGCTCATGCAATAGTAATATACTAATGAGTATATAAGCTTTACTTTTGCCGTGATAGCTTTAAATAGATTACTATACCTAATAGTAATATACTATTAGGTAATGTGCATGGCAAACAAAAACCCGAATCAAGAATACAAGGATGAGAGCTACTTCAAGCCTGAATCATGCCCATCCTGTCATAACAAAGAGATAATCAGGTGGGGTTTCCGCTACAACCACACGACCAAGAAACGCAGATATATGTGCAAGTCATGCAAGAGGTTGTTCGTCGTGGATGACGGCTTCTCAAAGTGCAAAAAGAAGCGTGAAATGATAACTGCCTGCCTTGACCTCTACATGAACGGCATGAGCTTAAGGAAAGTGGCCAACCACGTAAACCAATTCAGCGATACCAAACTAAGCCACATGGCCGTCATGAAATGGCTGAGAAAATACAGCAAGACAATAGAGCCGTTTACAAGAACGCTACCGCTTGACCTAAGCGGAGATTACCATGCTGATGAGATATTCGTGAAGTGCAAAGGCAAGGAAAACTACTTCTGGGACATGGTAGATGCTGAAACACGCTTCCTTGTAGCCACGCACTATTCTCTGAGAAGGGACATAGACTCAGCCAAGATACTGCTAAACAATGCGAAACTGAGAGCCGATAAGCCGGTTTCCATAACAACCGACGGCCTGCACGCTTACATCAAGAGCATGAAGAAAGTTTGGTATAACAAGCACGATTCACGTGAAACGAAGGTAATGCATCTTCGCATAACAAGTCCGCATGATTACAGCAACAATATCATAGAACGGATACAGGGAACCATCCGAGAGCGTGTCAAGGTCATGCGTGGCTTCCATAGTCCGCAATCAGCCGAGCTTATCCTGAACCTCTTTGTGATATGGTATAACTTTCTGCGTGTCCATCAGGGCATAGGCATGACACCTGCTGAGATGGCCGGAATAGAGCTTAATTTAGACAAGGATAGGTGGCTGAACCTGATTTACAGAAGCAAGATCAATTAATCCGATTTCATTATTGATGTTAATAGTAAGATAGCTACTCCAATGACAAGCCCTTCTGCGATACCATTCTTTTCTGCTATTTTTCTTAATTCTAGATTGAGTTCTGTTGGCATTTTGACATATTTACGATGTTCTTTAGTCCCTTTGAATACCCATTCAACTAATGTAGGCTTTTTCTTGAATGTATCAATTAAGAAATTTGGATCTTTCAAGAACTCCTTGAGTAGACTTTCCTTGTCTGGTAGCATTCTTATCAAATTTTGCCTCTTCATTTGGTTAATACCTCTGTATACCTTTTTGTTAATATTCATATATACATAGAAGTATATAAACGTTTCGACATATAAGTTAACAAAAAATCATACTATCTTTTATACCACATATTCTATTAATTCCATATGAGAAAAGTAGAGAAGCCTCTACCACCGAAGGAATACTCGTTTGAACTCACTCGGGCTGAATTTCTTACTCCGGAAATACAGAAGAAGTATATCGGTGGCAAGACAGAAGGTCTAGTGGCTATCGAGAAGATATGTAAATCGCCAACGACATGGCAGTTTCATTACATAGGGAAGCAGGGTGCCGTAGAATTTCTGAAAAAGTTAATGACCAAGAAGGTTTAATAAACTTAAGAACTATATTGTTTATCATGTATAAGACGGTATTCATCTTAGATAAGAGCGTCTTTGGCGATGCTATCGACAGCAAGACCAAGATG
>Ga0315295_10000200_pt1 | contig 50373 bp, 44 predicted proteins | sample YL17G14_0_MG_FD_204453 | JGI IMG/M metagenome (GOLD analysis project Ga0315295, IMG submission 204453) | Sediment microbial communities from Yellowstone Lake, YNP, Wyoming, USA - YL17G14_0 | ecosystem: Environmental > Aquatic > Freshwater > Lake > Sediment | place: USA: Wyoming | collected... | reverse complement strand
CTCTTGACGAAGGGTTCAATACCGAGTTCTACCAGACGCAGTTGAAGAAGATCAAGGACGAGATCGAGAAGAAAACGAAGAAATAGCCGCCTCACTGATTCAAAACGGGGTCAAACCTACTCGTTACGCTAAATTCATCAGGGGAACATGCGTAACGAGTAGGTTTGACCCCGGACTTACTGCGAACTCCCTTCAAGCTGTAAAATAGTCGTTGTTCTCGCGTTCAACGATCTCTTTTTTGTCTTGAAATAGGCCAACGAAAGAATCATCACGACGACGCCGGTCAGGCTCAAGACATAGCTCCCGGATATAAAAAAACCTATGTATGTCAGTTTTCTTTGAAAAAAGCTTTTATAGATCAGGACTCCGACGCTGGCCAGGTAGCCGAAAAAATCCGCGACATAAATGAGGAATCCGGCGTTGCTCTTGTACCCGAAAACAGCGATGAGCCTGTCGAAAACGATGCCGTTGAACGGGATGTAGCTCAGGAACAGCCCGAACCCGACGAGGATGATCCACAGGACGGGAGGGAACCGGTTGGCTTGAAAAAGGAGCGTCGCGATCCCGACGATGGAAAAGCCGGCGATGATCGCCACGTGGTTCAGGACGAGCGCCGTGGAATTATTCTTGATCTGGAGCAGGAACGCCAACAATAAAAGGACGGCGAGGGCGATCGGAATCTCCGTCGATGTGAAGATCGCCGCCGAGTTACCCAAGCCCAGCGCTTGCCAAAAATCGGCCATGTAGTTGTCCCGGAAATCCCGGTATGCGGTCAGGATCAGGTAGGCGATGATCATCAGGATCAGGCCCGGCGCGAAACTCATGAAGAACCTTTTTCTTTCTTTGCCGTTCATGGGGATCCTCTGGGTCTTCAGGGCCACGTCTTCCTTGGACGGCGGAGGCAGGCCTTCGAGCATCCACAGGAAGAAAAGCAGCGGCACGAAGAACAGGGCGCCCGTGATCATGGGCATGGCGAAATCGGAGAAGCCCCAGTTCAGGACGATTTTGCCGACGGTTTTCACGAAACCGGAGGCGACGATGAAGCTCGCGCACAGACACAGGGTGATGATGTCGGTGAATTTCCTTCCTTCCAGGTAGCTGAAGACGATCCCCCAGATCATTCCCAGGGGCAGCCCGTTCACAAACAGGAAGAGGATGTTGTAAGGCGGCGAAACGATGGCGAAAAGGACCAGCGCCAGTTCGGCGATGCCGATAAAGAGGACCATGAGCACCGGCCGTTTTGCCCAGGAGATCTCCGAGATGACTTTGATGCCGATGAATTTGGATAACATATAGCCCAACACCTGGGCGATGATGATGACGGTTTTATAATCGAAGCCCATGAATTCCAAGCCCGTGAAATGACCCGCGGCGAAGGGTTTGCGGAAGGCATACATGCACGAATAGGCCGAGAACGCCGCGATCGAGGCATAGGCCACAAAAACGGCGTCGTTTTTCCGTACCAACCAGGCCCTGACCGTGGCGCTTCTGAACATGGGGAGCTTATGTCGATCGATAGCGTTTTTCTCTTTCATGCGCCTCTTCGAGGTCCTCGGGGGTATCGATCTCCGTCCAGGCAGAGGTCTCGATCTCCTGGAGGAATACGTCCAACTTGTCCAGGTTGGCCATGTGGATATCGTCCCAGTACAGTCCGCCGAAATTTCCTTCCCGGATCTTATCCTCGAGCTCATTCCTCAAGATCCGGGCATCCTCCGTGGTCCAGTAGGACAAACCGGCCAGGATGACGCCGGCCCCGCCTTCGACATCGATCCGGTAGATCCTTCCGTGCTCGTCGAATCGCAAGATCCATTCATGGGCGAAGCCTCGCCGGAAGCCGCCGAAGTAACAGGAGCGCGTCGGCTGGGGGATCAGATAGTTCCGGTGCATGAACACGTCGGCTTCCGATACGTAGCTATCGCCCATCCGGTCTTTGACCAGATAGACCGAATAAATATTGTTGTATTCTTCGTATTGCTCGTTATGGATGAGCCGGAGTCGATCGTATTTCGAAGCGAGATAATCCAACTGCTCGGAGAGATATCCCGTGACGATGACGATCTCTGAGACGCCGATCTCCAGGAAATATTCGATCTGCCTCTCGATGATGGGGATGCCGTTGACTTTCACCAGGGCTTTTGGAATTTTATTCGTGAAGGGCTGGAGCCTCTTCCCGACGCCGGCGGCGAGAATGATGGCCTTCATTTCCCATAACAAATCACAGAACTCGCTCGAGCGCAAGAAAAAAGTTGGGAAAGCAAGCCCGGTTGATGCGGCCGTCACTCAGTGATGGAACACGCTGACGGGGGGAGAGGGCTGGTCAGGATGATAAACCTAACGAGGAAAGGGGACCGGACTTCCCCTGCTCCCTAGATAACTTTGTCCAATTGGACTTTGCAGGTGGATATTTTTTTTGGCGGAATATCGGAATACGCCGAAAAAGTCTTGATCGAGCCATTGGGAAAACTCGTAAAATCTATAAACGAGTTGCTGAGCAGGGACCCTTCGGCATCATAAAGGGCGATGACAAATTTGGCGATGATAAAATCTTTTCCGGCGCTGTTTTTGATTTCTCCGACGACCTCCGTGATTCCATGCGAATCGCGAAAGGTGATTTTTCTGGCCGCAAATCCGCCGCCGATATCCTGGAATGTCTCACGCCGGGCCCGGTCATCCGCCTGCAGCTTTTCCTGTTTCAGCCTGGCAATGGCGGCCGCTTCATCTCTGGCTGTTTTTACGATCGGCTTTCCGGCAGCTCTTGCCATTAAAAGCTCCAGGAGTTTGAGCGCCTCGTCATAGTTCGCGGACTGTTTTTCTTTGATGGCTTTCTCCAGCATCGATTCGGGGGTTTCCGTGAATTGCGAGATCTCTTTCTCCAGGTCAGCGATCTTGGCGTTCAATGCTTGGTTTTTCGTGTCCAGTTCGACCAGTCTCCGGTTTAGTTGTTCATTCTCTTTTTTGAGCGCGGCGCTTGGATTCTTGCAGGAGAGTCCCAGGCCGATCAGACAGGCAGCCATGAGGATCGCTCCGAAGCCTTTTATTTTTTTCATGGTTTGATCGCTCCTTAATAGGCATCCTTTATAAAGCAGACTGATGACAATTCCATGATGTATAATTTTTGGATCCGATGCGAGAAAAAAACAATGCCCTTTGCAGATGAATCCGGGGGTGATTTTCAAAGACATTGGGGTCAAACCTACTCATTACGCATCTTCCTCGAGAGAACTATGCGTAATGAGTAGCTTTGACCCCGGACCGCCTGCTAGGCGGGAGTGCTTCCGGACGGACTCTCCGGCCGAGCGAACAATTCATATTCAGGTCCGAACTGAGCCAAGAACTCCAGGCTGAAGGCCCTGAAAAAGTACCATACGGGCAAAGTGATGACGGTTCCGATATAGGGGATCACCAACAGAAACCAGCCTATACAGCACGTGATGAGACCGGCGAAGACGACGGCAATGACGAAGGCTATGATCAGGACAAACACCAGCAGTCCATACAGGATGAAGTGAAACGGATGCTGCCCGAAAACAGATAAGAACATATGCCAGGCCGGGGCCGTCTTGATGTTGTTCTTGTACATGATTGGAACGACGAAATCCCTCAGGAACAAAAAGATGTAGGCAATGATGATCACGATCAAAAGGAAAAACAGTGCCATCCCTACCGCCAGGATGATCGGAAGCGGGAAATCGCCGCGGTCCTCAAAGTAATGAGCGGCCGTGATAAAGAAAATGACAGAGAACAGGATGGACAGCGACAGCCCGATCAGGCCGAAAACCAGGCGCCATACGAACAGCGAGTTGCCCAGCGTCTTGAAACGCTTCCAGGGGACGGAGATTTCGGCCTTGTCGCGGACCACATTGTCCAGAAACAGGAAGCTTCCTCGAGAGCTCAGCCACAAGATGATAACCAGAACGGCCATGATAATCATTACGCCAAAAACAATGGCCATGAACAATAAGGGGTGACTGTTCAGCCACTGCCAGGCCCGGTGGGGAAAGTCGACGAACTCGCGGAAGCTCCCACGATCGCTCCACCTTGAGGTCACCGTTCCATTGTGCCAGTCCGCCAATCCGGCGAGGAAGGCCGTGAATCCCAAGAGGAACCATTTGTTCAGGTCGAACGGCTTGAAAAGCGCGATTTTCATCCGGTTCCAGGCGCGGCCGAAAGGCCCGAAATAGGAGATGTCCATGCTACCCCTCCAGGTAAAATGCTAATTCCATGCTTCCTTCATTCTATACAACTTGCCGCTTGAATAAAAGATTTTATTTATCCGGCAGGAGCGCCATTTTTATTTTTGACGGGGCGGGGGACATCGAGATTTCCAAACGATGGATCAGGGATTCAGCGGCCTTAGATCCCCCTGGATGAGGTTGGGGAAGACAATCCCAAGGTGAGCGACATCACCGTCATCACCCACTACGAAATCAAATAACCCGCGCGCTCTGCGATTCTGGCGAAACAGCCGGCGCGATCGTCCTGCCTATCTTCTTCTCGTTCCTCCGGATGAGCGGCCCGACGAGGGCGGGCTGAAAGACCTGGAAATGGAGGGCCCGGAGAACGATCTATAAGACGGGCTGGAGAATGAACGGGGTACGGTCAACCTGGGAGAATAGGAACGTGAAGGTCTGGAATAGATCCGGGAACTCGAGAGAGACGAAGACGTTCTGTTCGACGGAGCGATTCTCGAAGGATAAATTTTTCCGCGCGGACTCAGGGATGACGGACTCGATCGTAAAACGGGATTGGCCCTTCTGATGATTCCCCGCGGCTCTTGAAGCTGATCTTTCCGGATCACGGTCCGGCCGGACCGACCATAGAAGCCGGGAAAATAATTGCCGTAAAACCCGTACCCGTACCCATAGTCATAGGGATAATAGCCATAATACCAGCTGTTCCAGGACCAATAGGGATTCCAGCCAAAATACCACGTCGGCCAGGCATAAGGGGACCAGAAATAGGGATTGTAGTGATACCAGATCGGGTACCAACCCATGACCCAGTCAAGCCTTGACCAGGGCCACCAGGGGGAGAATGACCATCCCATCGATCCGCTATAGGGGCGGACTCTCCATTGATCGGGCTCGTATTCTCGATAAATCGTCTCCTCGGCGAGATTCCGGCTCCAGCTGTCGAATTTGTCCACGACTCTCGGATCTTCGTACACATCCGTCTTGTTCTTTTCCACATCGACCCTGTAGAGTCTCTGTCCTCGAAAAGAATGCTCCCGCTGGGGACTCCGGACTTTGACTGTCCGGTCCGTCAATTGAAGATAAATACTCCCTTGCCAGACGCTCAGGATGGCGGTTTCTTTTTGCAGATCCGTGAACACGACCCTGGTCTGAGGACCCAAGCGAACCCAATTTCCATCGGCCAGTTCGATTTCGACCATGCCTTTTCCCGTGATGAGCTCGTCTCCCGGCTTCACGATCATGTGGAGCTCGGCTTTTTCAAAGTTCTGGAAGGAAACGATCCCTTCGACATGGCTGATAAAAGCAGAGGTTTCTTCCGTCGCAGCTTGGGGCGTATTTTGAGAGAGGAGCAAAACGGGAAGGAACAAGAGCCCCGCGATCAAAGCATAGGATGATTTTGCATTCATCGTATCCTCCTTGCCGCGAGCTTAAACAGGCTCGCCGCCGAGAATAGAATTGCTCATGTGATTCTTATTATACCACAGATCCTGAATGCTTGAAAATAGCAATATCTCTATGCCGGCCGGGCGGGATAGGTCTACGAGACCGATTTTCGATCGCCGCAGGCGCCGGCAGTCCGAAAGAGTAGCCTTCCGCAGATCTATAGGGGTTGAGATTCCGGGGTTTCTTCGCTGGGGGGAAGCGCGCCGCCTTCCTCCGGTGTCTTATCCTTGGCTAAGCGCCTGCGCCTCTTTTCTTCTTTTCTTTGCTGCCGGAGAAGCTCTCGGCTTCTCTTCGCGCCCTTATACGCTTTGTTGCTTTTCCGCAAAATTCCTCCGTTTGTCTTTTCGGAGATCATATCACAACCGGAGGCGCGCCGATAGAGGCTCCGAATAATATTTTTCGAATTTGACTCTTTCCCCCAAAAAAATTATTCTATGCATAGCTAAGCAAGGGAGAGTGAAGGCCATGCAATGTCCCCTCTGTCGTTTTGAGAATCAAGAAGGGGCTCGCATTTGCGAAAACTGCGATACGTCCCTGCGTCCGGCAAAAGAAGTCCCCGCCGGCCAGACAGAAACCGTCATAACCGTTACCGAAGAGCTGACCACCGGCTCGGTCTTTGCCAACCGTTACCAGGTCATCGAAGAGATCGGCCGCGGCGGCATGGGACGGATCTACAAGGTCTTGGATTACAAAATCAACGAGAAAATCGCCCTCAAGCTGATCAAGCCGGAGGCCGTGTCCGGCCCCGAGGCCATCGAGAAATTCGGCAACGAGCTCCGTCTGGCCCGCAAGGTCAGGCACAAGAATGTCTGCGGTGTGTTCGACCTGGGCCAGGCCGAGGGCGCCCACTTCATCACGATGGAATATGTCTCGGGCGAAAACCTCAAGATGATGATCCAAATGATGGGGACGCTGAGCATCGCGACGGTTGTGAGCGTCGGTAAACAAGTGTCTGACGGCCTGGCCGAAGCCCACAGTTTAGGGGTTGTTCACCGGGATCTGAAGCCGCAGAACATCATGATCGAAAAGGGTGGGAATGCCAAGATCATGGATCTCGGGATCGCCAGATCGGTTTTGGAGAAAGGAATCACCGGTCCCAATGCCTGGATCGGGACGCCGGAGTATGTGTCCCCGGAACAGGCGGAAGGGAAAGACGTAGATCATCTTTCCGATATTTATTCGCTGGGGGTCGTCCTTTATGAGATGGCGACAGGCCGCGTGCCGTTTGAAGGCGAAACGGCCTTGGGTATTGCTATGAAGCATAAAGGGGAGATTCCAAAGAACCCCAAAAAATTTAATCCCAACGTCCCTGACGCCTTGAGCGAAATCATCCTCAAATGCCTGGAAAAGGACAAGACCCGACGATATCAGAACGCCATAGAAGTCCGCGAAGATCTGGAGAAGCTCGAAAAGATCCTGGCGACAGCAGAGCCGATCGTTCCGAAGAGGAAGACGCGTCCTTCGAAAGTGACCGCGGCCAGATTCAACCTGAAGAAAATCCTCGTCCCCGGCCTGATTGCCGTGGCCGTGGTCATCTTGGCAGCGCTCGTCATCCAGTTTGTGATTTCCCGGAAAGGAACCGCTCCGTCCAAACCCGACAAGCCCTCCGTCGCCGTGCTTCCTTTTGAGGACTTGAGCCCGACCAAGGATCATGAATATCTGTGCAAAGGGATCCCGGATTCGCTCATCAAGGCTTTGTCTAATATCAGGGGACTCTGGGTCCCGTCGAGGACGTCTTCTTTCTTTTTCGAAGAAAAAAACTTGAGCGTCCGGGAGATCGGCCGCGAGCTCGGCGTGGAACACATCCTCGGGGCGACCGTTCAGGTGCTTCAAGATAAGCTGCGCATTGCGGCCAGGCTCACCAGAGTCGAGGACGGCTCCCAAATCTGGTCTGACCAGTATGACCGCAATATGGAAGATATTTTCGCCATCCAGGATGATATGGCCCAGAAGATCGTCAGAGCCTTGAAGATCAAGCTTTTGGGGGAAGAAAAAAAAGAACTTGCCAAGAGGCCGACGGACAACCTGAAAGCCTACACGCTCTACCTCCAGGGCCGGATGTTGTGGGGGAAGAGGGGCAAAGACAATTTGTTAAAAGCGATCGAGCTTTTTGAATCGGCCATCCAAGAGGATTCAGGCTATGCCTTGGCCTATACGGGAATTGCCGACTCGTACTTTGTCCTGGCCAGCAACGGCCTTCTGCCGTCAAGAGACTGCTACACAAAGGCCTTGAATAGCTCATTGCAGGCGCTTCAGATCGACGAGTCCCTGGCCGAGGCTCATTGTTCGCTGGCCTCCGTCAGATTTTTCTTTGAATATAACTGGCTGGCCGCTGAGATGGAATTCCAAAGGGCTATCGAGCTCAATCCTGCCTATGCGCCCGCCCACGCTTATTTCGCGTTTGTCCTGGTGAGCAAAGGCCGTTTTGACCAAGCCTTATCTGAGATAGAGCAGGCGCGCGACCTTGATCCTCTTTCTGCAAGAATTCAGACAAATGTTGGGTTTATCTACCTAAACGCCCGGAGGTATGACCGAGCGATCGAGATATTGAAGAAAACCATCGAAAAATTTCCCGAAGCAACGGATGCTACAGCCTATCTGGGAGGCGCCTACTATCTCAAATCGATGTATGATCAAGCATTAGAGATATTTCAAAAAATCGATGCGACCGCCGGCCTGGGCATTGTCTATGCCAAGATGGGAAGAAGAACCGAGACCCAAAAAATTATTAACGAACTCGTCGAGAGATCAAAAAAAGAAATTGTCTCTGCCTATGATGTCGCCCGCCTTTATTTTTCAATTGGGGACGTCGATCAGGGTTTCAATTGGCTGTATCGGGCTTATGCAGAGCGCGGGCCGAGAGTCTATTTGATGAAAGTCGACCCGTTCCTGGATAGTATATGTTTGGATCCAAGATATAACGATCTGCTGAGAAAGATGAACCTGGATTTGTAGATCAAAAAAAACCGATCCTCCAAGCGGGATTTTCGGATTTCATTGAATCTTCATTTTTCGTGTGTTATAAGTATTTTTAAGGCCGTTACATAAGAATCGCTATGAAACCAAATCGAAGGGCCTTTTTCTTTTTCCTTTTCGCGGCCGCGATCGGCGCTACTTTCCAGCCGTCCTTTCCACAAGAGAAAAAGGAGGGATTGTCCTACACCCTCTCCGTCAATGCCATCTCCATCGCCGTCAGCGTTCAGGATAAGAAGGGCCGGTATATCAACGACCTGACGGAAAAAGATTTCACGGTCTATGAAAATGACAATAAGCAAGACATCACGTATTTCAAGCACGACTTTGCGGCGCCCCTGAGCCTGACCGTCCTCCTCGATGTCAGCGGGAGCATGGCCCTTCAGGACAAACTCAGAGAAAGCAAGGAAGCGCTCAAGCGACTCCTCACCCGGCTTCTCAGCCCCCAGGATGAGGTCTCGCTCTTGATTTTTGCCGACGGCGAAGTGGAAGTGGCGGCCAAGTTCTCGACCGATAAAGGCCAATTTCTGGCCGAGCTAGAGAAAACTGAGGCGTATGGACAGACGGCCCTGAATGATGCCGTTGCCGTATCCCCTGAATTTGCCAATAAAGGGAAGAATGATAAAAGGGCGCTTCTTTTGATCACGGACGGTATCGAGAATGACAGCCGCACGTCTCCCGACCAGGCCGTCGAAATCGCCAGGCGGGTCGATGTGCCGCTCTACACCATCGGGTATAAAATCCCGCTCAGCGAGCAATATTTAAAGACGTACAAACGCGATCCGACGCTGACCTCGACCGGAATCATCGCCACGCTTGAAAAATTCTCCCAAGCGACGGGCGGAAAGGCCTTTTTCATCAACCAGCCCGAGGAAATCAATGCCGCTTTCGCTGAGATCAAAAAAGAGCTGGGCCATCAGTACATGATCGGATATACATCTTACAAAGACTCTAAAAATGAATATCGAAAAATCCGGGTCGTCACCTCGAACAAGAAATACCAGGCCAGGACCCGGGCCGGATACTAGGAGGGATTAGGATCGTGAGGGAGACATCTCCTTACGTCGGATTTCAAAGAGGACCGGTAGCATCGCCCTTCGCCCCCTGGGGAACCAGTCCCGTCGGACACTCTTGGAGGGAAACCCTTATTCAGGGTTTCCCTCCAACGCTCGCTTCGCTCTCTGCCTCCTTTCCAAGGAGCATCTGGCGATGAATTCATAGGAGGATGCTCCTTGGAGGGGTGGCAGGGCGGGCGGGTAATCCCGCCGCCCGTTGGAGGGGGACCCTGTGAAAGGGTCCTCCTCCAAGAGTGTCCGGGGCCCCCCTCCGCTAGGGAGGCCTCAGGGGCGATGCCAACGCCTCTTTAAAATCTTACAAACAGAGATGCTTACGGTCGAGAGTTTTGGCTAGGCAAGGAGGTGATGAATACGATATAATAAACTATTAAGACGTTTTGTCGATCGTCTATCCAAAGCTCATGGAGGCTAACATGAAGAGAAGAACAATAACCTTTTTGGCCGGGGCCGTGATCCTCATCGGGCTGATCTCGTTCACGGGCTGCGCCACAAAGAAACTGGTCCAAACAGAGATCGCGGCCTTGGATAAAAAGGTGGAGGGCGTGGAAACGTCCGTCGAGGAAAATCAGAAAAGGATCAAAGATCATGATGAGCGATTGGCCTCGATCGGCTCTCTCATCAGCCAGCACGATTCCCAGTTCAAGGCCGTTGACGGTAAAATCGAAGAGGTCAGAAAATTCGCCCAGGGAAAGCTGATTGCCAAGGAGATCCTCAAGAACAACGAATCGAAGTTCAAAGTCGACAGCTTCGAGCTCAGCCCTGAGGCCAAGGCGACATTGGACAAATTCGTCCAGGCGCTCATCGCCAAGGATCGCGGTGTTTATCTTGAGATCCAGGGGCATACGGACAGCACGGGGCCGGAGGCCTGGAATTTGCTTTTAGGAAAGCAGAGGGCCGAGGCCGCCATGGAATACCTGTATAAACAGCATCGGGTTCCTCTCCATCGGATGCAGGTGATCAGTTTTGGAAGCTCGGCGCCGATCACAGACAATACTTCGAAGGAAGGACGAGCCCAGAACAGACGGGTGGAAATCCTCGTCTTCGAATAGGCGGGGCGCCGGATTTAGCTATTTTCTTTCTTTAATCTCAAAGAGATTGCCGTCGTCATCGCTGATGAACGTCAGCAGGGCATCTCCTTTGGGAACCTGGAGAACGTTCACGTTCAAGCTGCGGCATTTTTGAACAAACGCCGCCAGGTCATCCACGTCCAGGCAGACATGCTCGATGGGTTTGACGCCGCTTTTCTCAGGGGTGCCAATGAAAACCTCGAAATGGGCCTGATCGCTCATGTAATTGATGACTTTGAGATCGGCATTCACGTTGAATAGGGCTTGAGACAATAAGGCAGGGAGCGTTTTAGGCTCCAGCTTTTCGAGCCCTAACAGCTCCCCGAAGAACTTGTCAGAATTCTTTTCGGAACGGGAAGTCAGCCCGACATGCCGCAATTTCATTTCAGTCTCCAGGTCCGGACGCCAAGAGTGATTCTTGTCATTTCACCCCTCATGAGGTCGGATGATGACCTTGATGGATTCTTGCCCCTCAATCACCAGCCGAAAACCTATTTCGATATCCTCGAGGGGAAGCCTGTGTGTGATCATGTCATTCACTTCGATCGTTCCTGCTTTTAAAAGCTTTATGGCTTCCGTGATATCGGGAGGCCCGCAGTAATAGGACGTGAGAATCTTGATCTCGTGGGTCCAAAAAACATTAATTGGTATGGTCACCGGCTTGTCAGGGCCCGGAACAGCGAAGAAGACAATGGAGCCGCCTTTATCCACGCATTTCCAGGCTTGATCGATCGCCGAAAGAGCCGAAGTGCACAGGACCACGACATCCGCCTTTCTGCCGATTTCTACCGTCAAGCGCTCGGGAACATTCTCGGATACGTCGATGACCGTATCCGCCCCAATTTTTTTGGCGAACTCCAGCCTTGTCTTGTTGATATCCGTGGCGATGATCGTGCACTTTTTTGTTTTAGCCAGCTTCACATGCAGGAGTCCGGACATCCCGCACCCCATCACCAGGACCGTCTGGCCTTGTTTGATTCCCGCTAGATGTTGGGCCCTGACCACGCAGGCCAGGGGCTCGATGAAGGTGCTCTGATCATAGCTGATGCTGTCCGGAAGCCGATAGGTCCCTTTTTCCACCAGGACCTCAGGAACGAGAATGTATTGGGCAAAACCGCCGGGCAGCCGCTCTTTGACATTGGAGCAGGCGGGGTAGTGCCCGTTTTTGCAATGAGAGCATTTCAGGCAGGGCACTTTAGGGGCGATCATCACCCTGTCGCCGGGCCGATAATTCTTTATGGATTGACCGACTTCAACGACCTCCGCGCCGATTTCGTGCCCCTGGACGAGCGGCGCCCGGGGAAGCCTGTACCATTCAACGATATCGCTTCCACATATCCCGCAGGAATGGACTTTGACGAGCATTTCTTTCGGGCCGGGCTTCGGCGTGGGGATTTCCTCCATTTTGATATCTTTGTTGTTATGCCAGATGGAAACTTTCATTTTTTTGGGCGATGCGAATCGGGCAAGGCAAATCCTTTATTTGATCCGCGTCCCGCTTTATTTTTGGCTTTTGAGCGTCTGATAAAGGTCATAGGCTTTTGTCGGCGATTCATTCCTATGGACAACCGCCCTTACGGCCTGGATCATGGCGATGGGCGCTTCCGATTGAAAGATATTCCGCCCCATGTCGACACCGGCCGCTCCTGCTTGGACCGCTTTGTAGGCCATGGTCAAGGCCTCCAATTCCGGGATCTTTTTGCCCCCCGCCATGACAATAGGCACCGGGCAGGCGGCGCACACCGTGTCGAAGCCGTCCTCGACATAATAGGTCTTGATATAATGGGCGCCCAGCTCAGCGCAGATCCTGGTGGCCAGCCTGAAGTAGCGCGCATCTCGGACCATGTCCTTCCCGACGGCCGTCACGGCCAGCGTCGGAATGCCATAGCGTGTGCCGAGGTCGACCATCCTGGTCATGTTGATGATCGACTCTCGTTCGTGTTCACCGCCGATAAAGACCTGGACGGCCATGGCACAGACGTTCAGCCGGAGGGAATCCTCGATATCCACCGCGATGTCCTCGTTGGACAGCTCCTTGAGAATGCTGGTGCCGCCGGAAACCCTGAGGACGATCGATTTTGAAACGGACGGAGGAATGATGCTCCGGAGGATTCCCCGCGTCAACATGAGGGTGTCTGCATAGGGCACCAGGGGAAGGATCGTCAGGTCGATGCGCTCCAACCCCGTCGTGGGCCCCTGAAAATAGCCATGATCGATGGCCAGCATGACGGTCCGGCCGGAGTCCGGATTGAAAATCCTCGACAGCCTGTTTTTCATCCCCCAGTCCAGGGAGCCGGATCCTTTGAGAAAGAATTCTTCTGTTTTTTGGGGGATATCGGCAAAATATTTTTTTGCTTCCTTGATTTCGTCGACGTCGGGCATATTTCTTCTCCTTATCGAGATCGATGATCAAGCGAATCTTGAGAGAGTCATCATCGGATGCACTTAGGACAAAACTATCACACTCAAAAATAGCGGTCAAGGGCGGCGGGACACTCTTGGAAGGGAACCCTTCCTTAGGGTTCCCTTCCAAAGTGCGTCTAAAATAGATTCATGGGAGGATGCTCCTTGAAGGGGTGGCAGGGCGGGCGGGCTTTCCGCCGCCCGTTGGAGGGGGAACCTGTGAAAGGTTCCTCCTCCAAGAGTGTCCGGTCGCTCCGCTCCCTGCCATCCTTCCAAGGAGCATGCGGCGATGTATCTACGAGGGCATCTGGACACTTTTGCCGGGACGAATCCGGCTCTGTCTGCGAATTCTCTTTTCTGGTAAGATGTAGTCCTTATCCTAAAGTGATGGAGGGAATTATGGACGCGAACAATGATCCGACACTCCGGGTGACTCTCTTGCCCCGCGATACGAATAAATATGGGACGATCTTCGGAGGCGTCATCCTGAGCCAGATCGACATGGCGGGGGCCATCGAGGCGCGCCGCTCATGCGGCCCGCACAATTTCGTGACCGTGGCCATGGACAAGGTGGTTTTTCATAAACCCGTGTTCGTGGGAGATATCGTCAGCTTTTATACGGAAACACTGAGAATCGGCCGGACCTCGGTGACGACGAAGGTCATCGTTGAGGCGACGCGCGCCGAGGACGAGAAAAGGGTCAAGGTCACGGAGGCGGAAGTCGTGTTTGTCGCCGTCGGCAAAAATTGGCGGCCCGTTCCCGTTAAACCCAAGAAATAAGATCGCCGAAAAACTGGAGCCGGATTAAAAAAACTGACAGATTTGTCGGATGTCTAGTTGCGCGTCTCGCAAATATCTTGCATATATAAAGATACTCCCTTGAACGCGCAACCGCCGGGGAGTTTGAGGGGGGCGGAGTGGCCCCCCTCAGGGGTTCAGCGGAGCGAAGCGAAGCGCCGAAGGGGGAGCTTGACTCCCCCTTGGAAGTGCCCTGGCTCTGCGAAATACTGGAACAAGAAATTAATGAGACGGGGCACTAGATCTGACCGCGATACTTCCTTCTTCTTTGATTTCCATGATTGGACAAGAAAAAAGAAAACAGGTCGGTCAGCCGACCTGTGTGAACCACATGCGCCCGTACTCCTCGCGCCAGTGCTTATAGATCTGTTCTGAGATGGCCAGCCGGCCGATGACTTCTTCCATGGTCGATCCCTGGCCGAGAAGCACGTCGGCCTCGCGAAGCTTGCCGATGATCTTTTCCGGGGAGAGAATCGTCTTGTCCATATCTTTCTCCTCTCTTCCTCCAGGCATCATCCCGGGACGATCCCGGGACCGATTGCGGGCGGAAGATCAAAGCCGCAGGTCAAGTCTAATCTCAGTAACGGCGGTAACCCTCTCTCGCGCCGCCGTTAAAATTGCGGGGGCGGGCTTCATCCACCCTGAGGATCCGGCCTTTGAATTCAGAGCCGTTGAGCGCCGCCTTTGCTTTTTCCGCTTCGGCGGGATTGGACATTTCCACGAACCCAAAGCCCTTGCCCTCGATTACATTGACATCCTTGATTTCGCCATAGCTCGAAAACAAATTTCCCAGATCCTCTTTCGTCAGGAAATAACTAAAATTTCCAACATAGAGTTTACTGTCTAACATTTTTTTCTCCTTAACAGCTTGCTACAAAAATTGAGCACCTATCCGTAGAACTAAAGAATGATAGGAAGCTCAGATACTTGAGAGGGATTATTAAGACTCTGGATGGGACGACATGTCCAAGTGATAATCAGTTCTCTTGTAGCTAACTTTCTATTTTCCTTAATCTTGTGACAGGACTTATAAGCTTGACTGCATTATCTCATGGATCGGGCGGGATGTCAAAAGGATATATAAGAAAGATATTTGACAGCGTTTCCTCACTCCTGATATGTTTGTCCGGAACGGCTTGAGAACATGGACGAACAGCACACGGCTCCTGAACGACCCGATGAATCCGTCATTTTAGAGAGACCGGGGCACTCGATCTCGCACGGCGACATCGATCCGGATGTCCTCAAAATCCTTTATCACCTCCACAGGCAGGGTTTCATCGCCTATCTGACTGGGGGAGCGGTCCGCGACATGATGTTGGGGAAGCATCCGAAGGACTTCGACGTCGTCACCGACGCTCGGCCGGGCCAGATCAAGAAACGTTTCCGGAACGTCTATGTCATCGGGCGGCGTTTCCGCTTGGCCCACATCCATTTCGCGGACGGCAAAATCATCGAGGTATCGACGTTCCGGAGTGAGGCAGAGCCATCGGAAGAGAGCGACCCTGAGGCCGTGGCCGAACCGAAAAGCGTCTATGGGACGCCCCGTGAGGATGCTTTCCGGAGGGATATTACGATCAACGCCCTCTATTATGACCCCGTCACATTCTCCGTGATCGACTACGTCGGAGGCCTCGAGGACCTGGCCCGGCGAAAGGTCCGGGTCATCGGCGATCCCGCGGAGCGCTTCACCGAGGACCCCGTCCGCATCTGGAGGGTGATCAGGCACGCCGCACGACTGGGATTCGATATCGAGGAAGCCACAGAGCGGGCGATATATTCCCATCGCCAGTTACTGGCTGCCTCCCCTGGGTCCCGCCTTTATGAAGAGCTCAACAAGGACCTCGCCTATGAGACGCGGCCTGTCTTCGAGGCGCTCCGGAAATACAGCCTCCTCAGATATATCCTGGGGCGGATCGGCGAAGATTACGAGGCCGACCAAAACCTGTCTTCCCGGCTCAGCGCGCTCCTGGATATCGAAGACCGGGCAAAGTCGCGGGGATTCTTGCTTTCCCTGGAGGAAATGCATGCCCTCATCTTCTGGCCCTGGATCGAACCTCTGCTGGCCGGGGTGGAAGGAGACCCGAATCTGGTCCTGAAGAACGCTTTCCTGGGCGCCCAAATGAGAGCGACCATCCCCCGGAACCTGCGGGCGAATGTCATCCAGATCATGATTATCCTGCGGAGCATGATCAGGGCCATCCGGACGGGGCACATGCGGTGGTCCCTGCAGAAGCGGTCCCATTATGATCAAGCCTCCCGTCTGTTCTTTCTGATTGAGAAGGGCCGGACGCCCGAAGGGGGAGAATCCTTCGAGGGCCTGTTCAAAGAGGCGTTTCCATCGGGGACAAAATGGCGAAGGCGCCGACGACGGTAATTACGGAAAAATTTAGCGACGACTTCGACCTAATAAATGCCCTTTTAGTCTCCTGGAAGGACGAGGCAATCTTTCTCCAAGGACTTTTTGCCTGATGAGGCATGATATCGAGAACATCGGCCAGGCAAATACGACATCTATTTTAAGGTTTGACCTCATTGACATCAACCAGGCGCCGACGATATATTTGGAGCCTGATGAAAGGGTCGGAATCCGAACCAATGAAAAAAAATCTGAAACGTTGTCCCTGGCCGACTTTCGATGACCCGCTCTATTTGAAGTACCACGATAAAGAGTGGGGTTCGCCGGTCCGTGATGACCGGAAAATCTATGAGTTCCTTGTTTTGGAGGCTTTTCAGGCCGGGCTGTCCTGGCGGACGATTCTGTACAAGCGCGAAAATTTTCGCAGGGCGTTCGCCGGCTTCGATTTTCGGAAAGTCGCCCGCTTCGGCGCCAGGGACGTCGCCCGGCTGATGAAGAACCCCGGTATCATCCGCAACCGGGCTAAGATCGAGGCGGCGGTCAATAATGCCAAATGCTTCATAAAAGTGCGCCGGGAGTTCGGCACCTTCGCCAGGTATATGTGGTCATGGGTCGGTGGAAAGCCCATCGTCCACAAGCTGCGGAGGCTCGAGGATTATCCACCTTTCACCGACGAAGCGGTCGCTTGGGCTAAGGACTTAAAGGAGAGGGGATTCAAATTCCTCGGCCCGACCGTCGTCTATGCGCACATGCAGGCTGTGGGCATGGTCAATGACCACACGGTCGCCTGTTTCCGCCACCGCGAGCTGGCGCGCTAAGCGGCTATTCTTGCTATTTCTTGCCGGGGACGAAGAGGTCGGACAGGGTCTTGAGAAAGGCGACGACGGCATTCTCTTCCTCGTCGGTCAGGCCGAGATCGCCCATCTCGTCGGTGTTCATATTGGCCTTCACCTCGGGCGGCGGGAAATTGCCGAGATCCCGGGCGTTATAGAAGTGAACGACTTCTTTGAGGCTTTTGAAAACGCCGTTGTGCATGTAGACTTTGACGAAGTTCGGGTTTTGCCTCAGGTCGACGTTGCGCAGCGTCGGGACTTTGTGTTTCCCCATGTTCTGCTCCGCGTACTGGGCGTACTGCGGCATGGATTTCAGATGGCCGCCCAGCCCGAGGTCCACCCAGTTCTTGCCCTCCGGGTTGAATTTTTTGTCCATGGTATAGAAAGGATTGGCGGGATTCTTGGGGACGCCGAGGTTGTCGTATGTGTAATCCGTGAACACGGGCGGCTTGTTGCCCGGCCCGGGCTCCAGGATATGGCATTTGGAACACTTTCCCTTGGTGTTGAAAAGCATGAGCCCCTTGAGCTCGGCTTCGTCCAGACCCAGGTTCGCATAACTTTTCCAGTTGGCCGAACTGATCGCTGCGGCCTTGAGGTTCTTGACCGCGATATTCTTCCATAAAAGGTCGAATTTGGAGTTGAACGGATTGACCTCCTCGGAACGTTCGAAGGCCGCGATGGACCGGCAGATATATTCGTAGATTTTGTCGACGTTCTTGTCCCAGTCCTCGGGCTTGACCTTCCAGGTCTGCGCAAAAAGGGAAGCGTAGCCGGAACTCTTGACTTTCTGGACGACTGCCTTTTTATCGGGGTTGTTCTGCTCGAGCGGGTTCAGGAACGGTCCGCCGGCCTGCTCGGCCAGGGGGTCCTTCAGCTCGGCGCCCATGGCCCGGCCATCCCAGAACATACCTCCTACGAAGTTCCCCTCTTTGTCCAAGTAGAAAACCGGGCTCTCCCCGGCATATGCGGAGGAAGGCGGCTTGCGGTTGCCGAATCTTCCCTTGAGAGCTCCTTCATACACTCCGCTGGTATTTTCTGTGGGACCGGTCCATCCATCCACTGGGTCATGACAGGCGGCACAGGACTGGCCCGGGGGGGTGGAAAGGATCGTGTCGAAGAAGAGTTTCTTGCCCAGTTCTTCGACTTGCGTCAGCTTGGCTGCGGGCGAGGCTTTGATCAGAACCAAAGCGAACATCCCTGCCGAAAAGATAAAAATAGCTTTTTTCACGGTCACCGTGCACTCCCTTATTTCTTATTCCCGTCTATGATGCTTGATGTCCACCGCTTGTTAGATTATCGACAAAGCCTTTTTCTGTCAATATCGCTTGAACCCGCCCATTCTGTATCTTGACGGGGTCAACTTAACGGGGTCAAAGCTACTTTTTACTTACTTTCTCGGTAAAAAATTAGCGTAAAAAGTAGCTTTGACCCCGGTCTTTCCGGTCTTTCTTACTCCAATATCTTGAAATACTTGTAGATCGGGTAGACCACGCTGCGTTTGTCGGCGCCGATTGATTTTAAGTAGCTGTCCAGCACGCCCCATCCGACAAAACCGTCTGCGGCCAGGGGTTCGAGGCAGTAGAAAGCAAGATTAGCCATGGGCTGCGCCATGTCCACCCGGAAGGTGCCTGCCGGGAATTCCTTGACCGCCGATTTGGCGAACCCGCCCTCAAGCTTCACCATATTATAGCCCCCGCCCGTGCCCCTGCCGATCTTATCGATGACGAACTCTTCGCCGGTCGCTTTGATCGGCTTGGCCAAGACCTCGACCTTGACATTGTGCGTCCTCAGTTTTTCGGCGATAAAATCCAGCTCCGCCGGGATCAAATAGCCGCGCGGCATCGTTGCCTCGGCCGTGCCGACGGGCTTGGTCATGTTCTCAACGCCCTTGACGATTTCAGGCGCCGCGAGCATGTGGGCCGGGATCTTCGCCCGCACGCTCGTGCCCGGGATATACTCGGACCTGTTCCTCTCTTTATAGGCCAGGATGTCGATCTTGCCCCAGGATTCATACTTGCCTGCAACATAATTCTTCAGCTCGCCGCTCTCGGCCTTAGTCTTCACGGCCTCGACGACCTCGCGATCGGCATTCCGGCAGATCTCCTGCATTTCCTGGCCGTGGGCGTTGGCGTATTCCAGGATCCCGGCGACGAGCGCATAGCTGGCATAGATCCGGCGCTCGAAGGATTCGTGCCCCGGCGTCTCCGCCAGGATGGCCATCCGGTTTCGCAGCCCGTAGGCATTGGCCACGAACTTTGCTTCGTTGGTCCACATGGCCGCCTCGTGGTTCCAGATCGTCGGCGGCCACTTGTTGTCCGTCCCGCCGTGGGTGAAAACTTCCAGGCCGAAGTTTTTCCGCGTCGCCTCTCGCACCGCCGGGAAAAGCTTATCGAAGACGTAGCCGCGCGGCCCGGGATGGGCGGCGGGCACGGTGCACGTGGCGTATCCGATGGCGTAGCCGTGTTGGACGCGGCCCATCATATGTCCGTCGTAGATCAGGGTCGGGTCCCAGCGGTTGAAGATCGTCCGGTAAAGCCCATTGATCTCGATCGTCTCAAGTTTGACCGCGTCGCGGTTGAGATTCAAATTCTGGGCGTTGTTGCCCGACCCGATGATGTGGGGCGTGCCCTCGCCCAAGGTCCAGGTCTCGTTGCCGTCGATGTTGAAACACGGGCAGACGATGATGATCAGGTTGTCGAGCGCGCGCTTCATTTTGCCGAAGAGGATTTCGCGCATGAGCATCAGGAGCGCCTCTTTGCCCTCCGGTTCGTAGGGGTGGATGTTCCCCTGGAGGTAGACGACCATCTTTCCGGATTTCACGGCCTCTTCGGGAGATGTGACGCGCGGGCTGGCCAGGACCACGGCCGGGCAAATCCTGCGCAGAGAGGTCGTGAACATATTGATGACATAGACCTTGTCGCTCGACCACTTGAGCATGTCGATGAACTCGAGGAGCTCGAAGTATGATGTGGTCCGTTCGTATCTCGTCTTTTCGGGGACGGTCAGGAACTTCGGGGGCCAGTTCCCGTTCCAGCCCTTGGGGACGGAATCCCCCCAGTAGATTTTTTGGGCCGCGGGGGCAGGGGTAGCGGTGGCAGCTGCCGGAGTTGCGACTAGCCCCCAGACAAGAAACGCGAGCGCAAGGATTGTAGTTTTTTTCATGCGGTGCCCTCCTAAAGAAAATGGGGAAATAAAATGGGGACAAATAAAATTGCGAAAAGTGCTCTTTGTACGCGGCACCAATTTCTTGTCCCCATTTTCTCCATAAGACTTTAGACTTTATTTTTAGAGGCGGGGGCTTGTCAAGAAGAATACAGGGTCAAAGCTACTTTTTACGCAACTCCCCCGTATTCATTTTGCGTAAAAAGTAGCTTTGACCCCGGGCTTTCATCCCAGGCTTTCATGGCCCTCGCTCATGCCGCGTTTGCCCCGGCGGAGAGTTTCCTGATAAAATATCCAGATTAAGGGCGACCTTGAAAAATAACTATAGAGTGCCCGAGCAGAATTACCCCGAGAAGCTCATTCTGGATTTTTCACGATATATCGTTTCCAGGATCAATTCTTTCGAGTATCAAAAATATGCCATTGAGCAAGAGGACCTTTTACAGAGCATCTATGTCAGAATTTATAAAATTTTTAAAAATAGTGATAAAAAAAGGGGCTGTTCGCGGTTATATATTAATAGGATCATTAATTCAGTGGTTATTGATGCCATCAAGAAATCAAGAAAAGAGACGGAAATCGTGAATACGCTAAATCATAATATGATCGCCGTCCATGGTCATGCCTATGAAAAAAGCAAGTCGCAGAGCTATGATTTAAAGCAAATATTATTGAGATCCTTGAATGAACTTAAGGGGTCCCGCAGATATGTCATCGATTTATACTTATCCGGCTTGGAATTAGACGAGATCGCCCAGCTGCAAAAATGGTCCAAGGGTAAAACGAATAATCTCTTTTACCGGGGTCTCAAAGACCTGAAGAAAAGATTAAAAAAAAGGGGGATATTCCATGAAAACTGATCTACTCGATCTCAAAGACGCCTATCGAAATTTTCTCGAGGGCAATAAGCCTGCGTCCCGGGAATTATGCCCTTCTCCCGAGGACCTTGTTCTCCTGGTGAGATCAAGAATGCCCAGGCGCGATCGATCAAAAATCATGAATCACACGGCGAAGTGTTCTTACTGCCTGCAGGAGGTCAAAACCATCCTGGATGTCACGAACAAAGAAAACAAATTTATCCTTGCTATGAACGATGTCCTGAATTCTGCCGCCCATGAAAAACCTGCCCAGGCACGGCCTTTGGCCAAGCGCTTGTCATGGAATTATGTTTCTGTGGTCTCGGCCGTCGTTCTCCTGGCAGCCGTCGCGACGTATTCGGTATTACATTTTTCATCAAGATCCGACTTTCGAAGAGGACCGACAGCCAATATCCAACTCGTCTCGCCCATCGATAAAGCAGTTTCGAGTGGCGAGCTGAGGTTCATTTGGGAAGCCGTGCCAAAAGCGAAATATTACATCATCGAAGCCTTCGACGCCACGCTCGACCTCATTTGGAGAAGCGAATCTCTCACGACCAACGAATTCCAATCCTCCCCAGATATCCTCCAGAAATTCAGGCCGAATGAAAAATATTTCTGGAGGGTAACCGGCGTTTTAGAGGGCGGAAACAAAATTAAATCCAGGATGAGTGAATTTTCGATCAGAAAATAGCTGCCTAGTATTCTCCCGTCAAAATAAAAGCTCCCCAGTAAAATGGATGGGAGTATTTTGTTCCCATCATTCTTTGCTTGGCCAATTGGAGGGCTCGGGCTTTGCCCGTTCGCTGGGCATAATATTCATAAAAATATTTCATAAACTGGGAGGTGGCTTTATCATGAATCGACCATAATGTCGAAATGACAGAGCGAGAACCCATGTAGAAAAAGACTCTCGGAAGGCCCAAGACGCCTTCGTATTGAATGTTTTTGCCTTTTCCGGTTTGGCAGGCCGACAGCACGGTCAGCTCGGCATTCAGGCGCAACTTATACATTTCCAGGACCTGAAAAAATCCGTCTTCTTCGCTCTCGTTCTCCAAGGAAAAGACGAGAGTCGACCGGAGGGGATAGCTTTCATCGGAAAAAGCATGACAGGCGAAATGAACGATACGATAGTCATCTAAATTTAGGCTTTTGAGAATTCGCTCGCTGGCATTCTTCTTGATAAAGACGTCCTTTTTATCCGCCTTGAAATATCTTGAGATTTCCTTGACTTCTTTTGCGCTGTAGGGGATCGGAGAAATGGAAAAACCGCTTTTTTCATACAGGTCCAGTAGGATTTGGCTCGGGGAGCGAGAGTCCCGATTTCCTCCAGATACGGGCTTTGAATAAGAAGGCGCCCCGAAGGCGAGGAGGTCTTTTGAATAGCTTTTGGGTTTCGGCCTTTTTAAAAGATAAAAGAACGCACTGGCTGAAGGGGCATAGGATATTAAATAGCGGTTCGCCAGATAATCAGCCTTTGAATCAGCGCCATGACTGGAGACAAGAGTTTCAAAAGGCAGATGAAACAATATGCCGTCCGGAACGATGATTAAATTCGTAACCGATTTCGGAATAGAGCTTTCTATGGGATAAAAGAGATCTCGATATATGCGCCTTGCGGCGACCATTCCTGTTTTCGGATCCATGCCCGGGTCTTCGAGGTATCCCAGATAACCCGTCAGCATATTCACGATCTTGTCTTGGGAGGGGAGTTCGATGACTTTATAGGATGTGTTGGAGACGAAGATCAAGAAAGACCGTTCGTTTCCCAGGATGTATTCGATCATGGCGGAATCGCTTTTAAGCAATTTCTTCTGAATGATCTCGAGAGCCAATGGTTTTACGAGTGCTTTATCGGATTCAGTTTCCAGGAACATGTCCGAATTCATGGCGCAGATCTGATCATCGATCTGACGGAGCTGTATTTCAAGCTGTGATATCTTTTCCCTATCCAGGCTGCTATAGGAGAGCTTTTTTAAAATGTCCAGCCGGGATACTTTTAGCCTCTCTTCTTCAGCATTCAACTTCCCTGCCGCCGGAGCGCTGCCGCGTCTGCTCATTCTCTCCAAATGTTCGATGAAGGATCTCGCTTTAGCTTTTTCTGCGATCGAAAAGATTTCTTTTTCAAAAGCGGTCGATTTCGTTTTCAGAAAAAGATCATAATACAGATTGATCATTCTTTGATAAATTTGTGCTTTGTTCTGAACGTACCCAGCTCGATTGATATCATCAACGATTTTGGAGCCGATTTTATCAATGATTTTCAGACATTCGTCATAGTTGGAAACGGCCTGTCCATAATCGCCGTTTTTCTCTTTGCATAGGCCGAGGCCGTAAAATAATCGCATGGCTAACGAATCTGACTGGGTTTTCTTGGCTTCGATAAAAGCTTTATTAAATAAGCTTTCCGCTTTTAAATAATTCTCTTTATTGAGGTAGACCATGCCTATGCTCGTTAATTCCGCTGATATGAGGATAGCATCATTTCTTTTTATTGACATATCCAAGGCCGACTGTAGGAGCTGTAGGGCTTCATCATATTTCTTTAGATCAGCATAGACATTCCCACTATTTGCAATAGATAGATTCTCAAGATATCCATCACCCGCTTTTCGGGCTAGATTCAAACTCTCCCGATAGAATTGGATAGCCTCGAGGCAATAATCTGCGTTCCCCGTCGTCTGAAATAGGTTCTGATATGAAGAGCCCAAATTATTGAACAAAGTTGAAAACTTGGATAGATTGCCTAAAGATTTCTGAATCTTCAAAGCTTCAGAATAATAGGCAATAGATTTTTCATTGTCACCGAGAGTTGAATAGAGGGTGGCGATATTATTTAAACAGGACGTCGTTTCTTGATCATCCTGGAGGTCCCGGGAAGAATTTAAAACTCGAAAGTAATAGCTAAGGGCTTGAGAATAATCTTTTTTTAATGAATAGAACAATCCAATATTTTTTTGAGCTTTCAGAATTTCCGTCTTGTGCTTAAGAAACCGGGCTAATAGCAGGGCTCGTTTGTTTAAATCTAAGCAACTGCTATTGCTTATGTCTCCTATATAATTGACGCTCCAAGTTCTCAATATTTTGAGCTCATGAGCATCGCTTTTTATGAATTTAGCTAAAAACGCAGCTTCTTCGAAGTATTGATTCGACTGCGACAAATCACCCTTGTTCCGGCATTCTATGGCCCGAGTGAATAGATTATGGATCTTAAGAGCCGTTTCACATTCCTGGCGCTTTTTCGAAAGGTTTAAAGCTGCCGCGAGTTCGTTCGCCTGCCTGAATTTTTTTTCAGATTCATCCAACTGATCAATATTCCAAAAAAGAATTCCCAGATTCCAATAACATATAAGCGCATTAGGATTCTCGACCGCAGCAGACTTTAGATATTTTGTGAATTGTTCAATGGATTGCTGATATTGTCCTTCTCGTAAAAGACCTTTTCCGCGCTCGATCATGGGAGGAAATTGAAAAAGATTTTGTGCCTGGAAAATGGGGCTGATTTCTCGGCTAAAAAGCGGTACTTTAAGTAAAACAAGAAAAATTACTATAAATAAAGAAAATAAATATTTTTGAATATTAGCGTTCTGAGGCTTAAGCACGTATCGTCTGCCGTTGAGGCACTAGAATTATAGAAGTTCAATCCTTTCTATGCAAATTTGACTTCGTGTAATTAAGAAAATTTCTAACGTAATTAGCCAAGCATGAGCCTTTCCATCGCAAATAATAAGATATATCTTAATATTTTTTTCATTTTTAAAAAAAAGTGATAAAAATTTGGGCTTTCTACTGTTTATATTAATAAAGAAAAGTGGAGGTATTTCTAAAATGAGCAAAAAAATTAAATACATTGCACTATTTTGCCTGGTTTCTTCAGCCTTTTTGTATGCCGCCATCGCAGCAAACTCCTTCGCCAATGAATCCAGCCGTTATATCGAGGTTTGCGCTAACGGTATTGTCTATGTCCCGCCGAATACGAAATTCGTCAAATGCTATGGAGTTATACGAAAAGTAATCCGATTTAGTGATGTCCTCACCGAAAGCATGGAAGATTGCAAATGCCCAAAGTGCTGTTATGGAGAGTGCTATGTCCCTGTGATTTCGGAAATGGGGGAGATTCGTATTATGTGGATGTCATGCTGATTATTAAAGCTAATGAGATGAAAGAAAAATTCTTGTTTTTCTTCAATCACAAGCTCGTCCAATTTTCAGCCCGGCTCATTTTAGGCGGGGTCTTCATCTACGCGAGCATCGACAAAATCGCTTATCCCAAGGAATTTGCAGCGATTGTCGTGAAGTATCAAATTCTGCCCGAAAAGCTGGCGATCTATTTTGCATTCCTGCTGCCGTGGGTCGAATTATTTTTGGGAATTTTTGTCATTCTGGGTTTCCTCGTCCGCGAATCGGCGATTTCTCTCTCTTTTCTCGTCTTGGTTTTCATGATCGCCATCCTGATTAGGTCTTTGGCCGGACCCATAGGAAATTGCGGCTGCTTCAGCATCACTCCATCAGGCACGAGTCAAAGTATTGCGTTTTTAATTTTCAGGGATGTTCTATTTTTGTTGTGCGGTCTTATCCTCGCCCTTTCGAATAAGGCAAAAAAGCTGCATGAATCATTCTTAAGCCAAATCTATTGAAGCCGGGATATCGAACGAGAGGCTTATGAGCTTCGATGGACGATTTTCGAAATTAAGAAGGTGAAATGTGGCCAATCACACCGGCAAAAATGAGATAAAAATGGTTTTTCATCCCGAAAATTGCCTGGATTGCTTGGTTTCAGAGCGCGTGGGCATTGTCTATGAATGCAAATTTTACGGCCGCAGCTACATGCCCCTCCATGGGGAAAAGCCCCCCTATTGTAAGGTGGTCAACATCAGGGTCGAAGAGGCCGGCGATAAAGATCCATAAGGGGAAAGATGACAATCAAATTTGTCATCACGACCATTTCCTGATAACCAGATCAAAAGGGGCGGCTAAGATTTTTTGGGAAATTGGGTGAAGGAAGAATGATGGTGTCAAACCTATCCATTTCGCAAATTCCCCTTCTAATTTTGCGAGAAGAGCCGGTTTGACCTCGATCTTTCTTGATAATCCGGCTCGACGCCATAGAATTTATAAGAACATGCTGGAGGGAGCCTAGAGGCAATCGGCCAAGCGCTTTTTTCCGCTTTTAACCGATAGAGAGGGACGGATCTCTCATCCCAAAGGAGGTATTGTCATGCCTAGTGAAGAATGGATTACTGCCAATGAACGAAGGGAACTCATGAATCTTATGGATTCGGGGCCGACAAAAATTCCCAACCGCCGGGTGGACGAGAACCTGATCCTCGCCACCTGGAACATCCAGAATTTCGGGGCCAAAAAAAGCGACCGGGCCATCCAGTATATTGCCGACATCGTGGAGCGCTTCGACATTGTGGCCATCCAGGAAGTCAAGACCGACCTCTCGGGACTGGCGCGGCTCCAGAGCAAGCTTCCCGGGAACTACAAGATCCTCGTCAGCGACCCCACGGGCAATAATGAGCGCTTCGCCTTCCTCTACGACAAGCGGACCGTGATCAACACGGGCCTTGTCTGCGAAATCGGCTTCACGGTGGATCCGAAGACCCACACCGCCTTCCAGCTTCACCGGATGCCGTACTGCGCTTCTTTCCGGGCCGGCCGGTTCGATTTTGTCATCGTCGATGCCCACATCTTCTTTGGCAAGAAAAAAGAGGAAGAATTTCGAGCCAAAGAGATTGTGGCCCTCGTCGACTTCGTGATTAGCCAGTCGAAATCGGCTAAAGCCTTCGACCAGGATTTTTTCTTGGTCGGCGACTTCAACATCCCGGATCGCAACTCTCGTTTCTTCAAGCCGCTGGCAGACCGGGGATTCGTCATGCCCAAGGGGCTCGATACAATGGGGACCAACCTGGAAGGGACAAAAACCTACGACAAGATTGCCTGGGTTCCTCGGAAATCGTTTTCCTTCTCAGGGGCCTACAGCACGCTGCCATTTGGCGACGTCCTCTTCAAGGAGTCCGGCTCGCCGGGAGCGAAGAAGGAGATCAGCGATCATCGGCCGCTCTGGGCAGAATTCTATATAAACAAGCTGACGCAGGAACTCGACCAGATCATCAACCGGGGTTCCTGAAGTCAATCGTCGGCGTTCTGATTTGAGCCGCAGGAAACCGCGGTGTTAACAACATTACGCAAAGGCGGGCTAATTACCGGGGATAAAGAATTTAAAAACTTGATGAGTGACATAAAAATTGCATGGATCTGATGGACAGGAAAGATAATCCAACATTCACGGGCAATTTAAGAACGATGATGCAGTCCTTCGGTTAACTACTTAGGCTGTTCAAAATATTCACCTGGTCTGTTTTCAAAGACACAAAAGTCTTGAAAAAAGCGACTGCCATTTGTATTATTAGTGGCAAGTCTGAGCTAATTATTAGGATCTTATGAGGAGGGCAGAATTGAGAAAGCGCATAGGATTTATTAGTCTCATTTTTCCGAGAATATTTAGGCGGGCGTTGCTTTTGTATCTTTTAGCCCTTTTGGCAATTCCTGCTCCAACCTGGTCCCAAAGCCAGGAGCTGAAGCCTGCGCAGAAGCCGTCGGTACAAGCGACGAAGGCTCCGCAGGCGAAATCGGCACAGCCATCGTCGCAACTCCAGCTCGCAGCTCCCACCTTCGCCACGGCCATCGCCAACCTGAAGTTTCGGGAGATCGGGCCGGCGAACATGGGCGGGCGCGTCGATGATTTCGCCGTCGTCGAATCCGACCCGAACATCGTCTATGTCGGGTTTGCCTCGGGCGGCGTATGGAAAACCATCAATGGCGGGACGACCTGGGAGCCCATCTTCGACAAAGAGGCGGTTTCGACGATCGGCTGCCTGGCTCTCGCGCCCTCAGACGCTTCGATCATTTGGGTGGGCACGGGCGAGGTGAATAACCGGCAGAGCTCTTCGTGGGGAAACGGCGTCTATAAATCCCTGGACGCGGGCCGCACCTGGCAGCACATGGGCCTGGCTGAAACCCACAACATCGGGAGTGTTGCTATCCATCCCAAAAATCCTGATGTCGTCTATGCGGCCGCCCTTGGACGCCTCTGGGGCCCCAACAAGGAGCGCGGGGTTTATAAGAGCATCGACGGAGGCCGCACCTGGAAACAGGTCCTTTTCGTGGACGAGGACACCGGCGTCGTCAATATGGTCATGGATCCTCAGAGCCCAGACACTCTCTATGCCGCGGCTTATCAGCGCCGCCGTGCCGTCTACGGCTTCAACGGCAGCGGTCCTGGAAGCGCCATCTTCAAGACAACGGACGGAGGCGCCGCCTGGAAGAAGCTGACCAAGGGGCTTCCTTATGAGAACGAGGAGGCGAGCGAGACCGGGCGGATCGGGCTCGCCGTCTACCGGCGCAACCCGAGCATCGTTTACGCGACGGTCGAGCATGCCAACGGCGGGACTTACCGGAGCGAGGACAAGGGCGAGACCTGGACCAAGACGAGCAGCACCAACCCGCGGCCCATGTATTACAGCAAAATCCGCATCGATCCCAATAACGACTTGCGCATCTGGGTGCTGGGCGCGCCGATGTCTTATAGCGAGGACGGCGGCAAGACGTTCGTCACGACGCGCGTCAGGCGGATCCATGGCGATTACCACGCCATGTGGATCAACCCCGCCGATTCGAGGCACATGATCGTGGGCTCGGACGGGGGCATCCATTGGAGCTACGACGCGGGGAAGACTTGGGATTTCGTGAATACCGTGGCCGTGGGGCAATTTTATGAGATCGGGTTCGATATGAGGAAGCCGTATTGGATTTACGGCGGGCTGCAGGACAACGGGAGCTGGGGCGGGCCGAGCCGAACGCTGGACAGAAACGGCATCACGAATGCGGATTGGATCAGCGTGGGGGGTGGCGACGGATTTTACGTGCAGGTCGACCCGAGCGATCCGAATATTGTTTATAGCGAGTCGCAGGACGGGTATTTGTCGCGGCTCGACCTGCGGACGACGGAAAGCAAGAATATACGGCCGTATGAAGCGGAGGGGGAGCATTTCAGGTTCCAGTGGTGTTCGCCGCTTGTCATAAGCGCGCATGACCCGAAGAGATTGTATTATGGGGCGCAGTTTTTATTTAGGAGCGACAATCGGGGGGATACGTGGACGAAGGTGAGCGGCGACTTGACGACGGGGAAGACCCGGAATGAGCTGCCTATCATGGGCAAGGCGCCGGATGCCAAGACGCGGTCGAGGCATGATGGCGTGCAGGAGTGGCCGTGCATTACTGAGATAGGCGAGTCGCCGATTAATGGGGACGTGCTGTGGGTGGGGACGGACGATGGATGTTTGCAGGTGACGCGGGACGGCGGAAAGACCTGGAAGAATGTGGCGGACAGGGTCGGCAAGGTGCCGAAGGGAACTTATGTGACGCGAATCGTTGCCTCCAAGCACGCAGAGGGGACGGCCTATGTGACTTTTGATGGGCACCGGATGAACGATTTTGAGGTTTATGTGTATGCGACCGCGGATTATGGAGAGACGTGGAAAGATATTTCGGCCGGGATACCGTGCAGCAATGGAGTCGTCAATGTTGTGCGCGAACACTTCCGCAACCCGAATTTGTTGTTCGTAGGGACGGAATACGGGGCTTATGTTTCGTTTGATAAAGGCGCCAAATGGATGCCTTTAAAGCTGAATTTGCCGACGGTGCCCGTGGACGACATCGCTATCCATCCGAGGGAGAATGATCTGATTTTCGGGACGCACGGGCGGTCTGTGTGGGTGATGGACGATATAACGCCGCTGGAGCAGATGAGTGAGAAGGTGCTGGCGAGCGATCTGATTTTATTTGATATAAGACCGGCGACGGCGTGGCGGATCAGCGGCTATAGGGGCTCGACCGGGCATAAGATTTTTGTGGGGCAGAATCCGCCTTATGGGGCGATCATCAATTACTATCTAAAGGCCAAACCGGACAAGGACATGAAGATTGCGGTGAGGATATCGGATGCGGCGGGGAAGCAAATCCGTGAGATTGAAGCGACCGGCGCTGAGGCGGGCATCAACCGCGCCGCCTGGGATCTGAAGTATGACCCGCCTGTCAAGGTAAAGCCGGTTGAGGGGGCAGGGAGGCGCGAAGGAGGCGGGCTGCTGTATGCTCCCATGGCTGAGCCGGGCATATATACCGCGACAGTGCTCACATCAGGACCGACCTGCGAAAGCAAATCCGTAGTCGTGGAGGAAGACCCGAGAATCTTAATAGGCGCGGCCGACCGTGCCGATCGGTGGGCGGCTATTATGCGGCTCTATGAGCTGTGCGGCCGGGCCTATAACAGTCTCCAGAGCGTCAGCAAGGTGCGGATGGCGCTCACAACTGCCTTGGAGGAATGGAAAAAGCCCGATGCGCCGAAAATTCCCGATGACGTGAAGAGCATGGCTGAGGCAATGCACAAGAAGGCCATCGAGCTTCATGAGAAGTTCGTCGATCCGCCGCTCCCCGAAGGATGGGCCGGGCCTCCGCTCGAGCAGCGTCCGCCGACGATCCCGGACCGGATGGGCCAGTTGACCGGAACGATCGATGAATACACGGGCCCGCTGAATGATATCCAAAAGAAAGAGATGGAATTGGTGGCGAAGATAATTGACGAAACAGTAAAAGCCATTGATAAGCTCGTCAACATCGACCTCCCCGATCTAAATAAAAAGATGAACCAGGCCGGCGTGCCACATATCCGCATAAAATAAAAACGGGGGATACCAAGATTTAGGGACCGGCGCTTATTCCGGGGGATTCCGGCCGCAACTAAATAACGGGGTCAAACCTACTCATTACGCACTTTCTCGAGGGAATATTTGCGTAGAGAGTGGCTTTGACCCCGATATTTCGATTCGTTTCCCAATTCCTCGATGGAATTGAGGCTGCTCATTTGCAGAGAGTCATTCATCCATTTCTCTTGAATTAATGCTGAACGTTCAATATAATGAACGTGCGTTCAATATAATGAACAGTGGAGATAAAAATGTTTTTTAATATCTTCATCAATTCGCCTGAGCAAAAAATATTGAGCCTTTTCGCCATGAACCCCGGCAAATCGTTTTACGGAAGGGAAATCTCTAAAAAGCTCAATTTGAGCCTTGGCTCGGCGCATGCGGCGCTATTGTCTTTAGAGAAATCCGGCCTTCTTTTTTTCCAAAATATCGGCAAGATCAAGCTCTATAACTTGGAATCGGACAACCCGGTCATCAAGTCTTTCCAAGTCCTCAATATCCTTCTGGTTCTGGAGCCTCTTGTTGAATCCCTGCGCAGAATAGCGCGACGTATCGTCCTTTATGGAAGCTATTCCGAGGGAACATTCACGGCAGATAGCGATCTGGATTTATTAATCGTCACGGAAAAGAAAAAAGATACGGTTGGCGAAATTGTCAAGTTCCAGAGAAAAAGCGGGCTTGACATTCGTCCATTACTAAAGAGCCAACTCGAATGGATGGAATTGGAAAAGGCCAGCCCTGAATTCTATGATGAACTGAGCCATGGAATCGTTCTCTGGGAAAGACCGATCGACGAATCAGGCTTATGAGGACTGTCTGAAGAAACGGAAAATCATAAGAAAGCGCGAAATTGAGCCTCGTCAATGCCGAGGAATTCCTAACAAAAACTGAGTCTCTTCTGGCATAATTTGACTCTTTTCCCCTGCTCACCGAGGACGTGGAGACACGGGCTCGCTGGCCGATATTCCATAATCCTCCAGCTATCGATAGGCTTTCAGCTGCTCTTGGGTAAAAAAGAAGTCACGAGCGAAGAGTTCCCAGAGCTGGTCGCCTAACTCCCAATACTTTTGCGTCACGGCCCGGGCGAAATTCCCGCTGTAAGATGTGAGAAACGCCTTTGCCGATTCTGGGTCTTTCTCATGCATGGCGAGGGCCGTTCTTTCGACGTTGGTCAGTTCGGCAAATGCCTGGTCCTCGCACTCTTTGAGGAGAGATTGAACAAGCTTTTGGGTCATCCCCCAATTGACAGCGGCGAGGCGGCTGACTCGACGGAAAGCCCATGATGCAGATTCAGTCGTGAATCCTTGCTGCCCGCTCACCTCGAAACTCGGCGGCAGTGCCGTGATCCCGCAGAATATCGGCATGCGTGCGCCGTGAGCCGGATTATCAAAGCCCAGCCAAACAAGTCCACCGATCGGATCCGGGAGCCAGCCCCGAGCCTGTATGACAGTCGAGTACGAACATGTGTTATTGGGGATCATATAGGGAAGCGAGACCGATCCCGGTTTCAGGGTGTTGAGCAGTTTCGCCGTCTCCCTGGTCATCCAGGGGCTGACTACCGGGCTGACGACTTGCTTTCCATCCCTACCTGTGACCGTCAGATTCTGGGTGATGTCAAAGGGAGTGTTCTCATAGGTATCGCGGAACCAGTCGATAACATCCCGGACCGATATCTTGCGTTCCGCCTTGACGGAAAAGGGAAGTTCGAGCGCGTTATAATCGAGTTGCAAGGATGGCGCCGCGAGGCTGAGCACACGCCACTCCCTCTCTGTCAGCCTCTTCCCTGGGCCTCCATAGACCCGGCCAAAATCGAATGGCTTGCCGGCGTGGGGATCCCACCAGCCCATTTCCTCCGCCAGGGAGAAGATGTTTTCCGAAGCCATGAAATAGTCGGGATTGCTTAAATCGAGTTTTCCTATCCGCGACATATTCGCAGAAACTCCAACATGGTCATCCGGAATGCGCACGGCAGCCCAAACCGCACCGACGTATTTCGTCGTAGCCCCGGAGATTTCGAAGTGCCAGACTTCCTTGGGATCGGCGATCGTCAAACATTCTGCATTATAGTCGCTGTAGCCGTAACGTGTGGTCAGTTCGTCCGCAAGCCGAATAGCTTCTCTCGCGGTCCGGCAGCGCTCCAGCATCAGTCGGGCGATTTCTTCGATATGAAATAGGCCTTTTTCCCGGTTTTGAAGCTGCCCTTTAAGAAAGATGGTCGTTTCACCGATCGCCAGCTGATGCTCGTTCAGGCATGGATAAGCCGTATCCAAAAACGCATAGCTTTCCGCCACTTCCGGGATCTCTCCGAGGATTCTTAGTTTTCGCTGATCCCAGGGACCTTTGGTTCCCATTCGGCCCGCATAAATGGGGGCCTTCGAGTCCGGCTTGTTTTTTCGATGCGGGGAGATCGTCATCCATGTTCGAAACAGTCCGTCACAGGTCTGGGACGTGATCACCGAGCCATCCACAGTGGCCTTGCGGCCGACCATGATACTCGTGCATCCGCCGGCGCTAAATTCCGTTGGTTCATTTGCCGCCGCGCTGCGGGCGACACCGGAATTCGTGCAGGAAGTAAGGAAAAAGATGATGGCCCATAAAAAGCATTGACCTAGAGCGACAAAACGGCGTCTCATGCTCCACCTCCTCGGAGGCGATATTCTATTTAAATGAAATGTTGGGAATTTCTTTTTGGTGATCGATGAAAATCATTCTTGCGCTTTAGCCTCTCCAGGCCCAGGCGATCATCTGGTCTTCGGGATCTGTCAAAGGCTTGCCATCGAAGCCGCCCAGGATCGTCCATCGTCCGAATCCGGCCGCGCGGAATAACAGCTCGAGCTCGAAGCGATACACCCAGCGTTGTGACGTCGCGAACCAATGGGAGGCGGCCGTCTGTCCGGCTTCGTCGACCTCCCGGATCTCGACTTCCGACCGCTGGATCTGGGCGACCGGGTCTTTCGTCCGCGTGTCCCACATTTGGATCGTCCGGCCGGTCGATGGATCCTTCGCCTCTGCTTCGAAAACCGGAACGCCGTCGGGTTCAGCCCAGTACTTGGGGCCGGGGTATGACATGTGGAGGATGAGCGCGCCGCCGGGCTTGAGATGATTGCGGCAGCAGCGGAAGGCGCGGATTTGATCGTCTGTCGTCTCGCAATGGGCGAAGCCGTTAAAAGCACAGATGATCCGCGCGTAGCGGCGCGGCATGGCGAACTCTCTCATATCGGCCAAGACTCCGCGGTTCTCCCATCCCTTGGCCCGGGCTTTAGCCCGGAAGTGTTCGATCATGGGAGCGCTCGAGTCGAGCCCGTCGGCGGCCGCGCCCGCTTCAAGCAAGCGCATAAGGACGCGCCCGGTCCCGCAGCCGAGCTCGAGGAGGGGGCCTTCTGCTTCGCCTGCGACTTTGAGCCAATAGGGGATATCGAAATCGAGGGTCTCGAACAGGAGGTCATAGAGTTCTGGGGCATCGTAGGGCGACGGCTTCAATTTTTTCCGCTTATGTGTCCCAATTTTTTTCATGTCTGTATCCTTTAAAAATTTCCCGGGTTATATTCAAGAAGCTACTATTTTATACCAAGCTATAAAGAAAAAGTGACATTTTCAAATTCAAAGAATTTCTTTCTACACATTCAGTCACGTTCGGGCGTCAAACCTTCCATGTCCATTCAAGCCAATTTATTGCGCATTTTTTGCATAATGGGTAGGTTTGACTCCTTGCCCATATTAAGGCGTCCCGCATAATTCTATTGACAAAGATTTACAATTTACGTATCTTTATTGTATATACATAAGAGCATCCGATGGAAAGTCGCGTCCAAAAATGGGGGAACAGCCTGGCCTTGCGAATACCCAAAGCCTTTGTCGATGAGATGGGATTAGAAAATAATTCGTCTGTTAAGATGATGCTCAAAGAAGGTTCCCTAGTGGTGACGCCGGCTGAAGGACAAAAATGGACATTGGAGCAGTTGCTCTCGGGCGTGACCGAAGAGAACAAGCACCACGAATGGGAAACCGGGGGACCGGAGGGCGAAGAAATATGGTAGGCCAAGATTCTTTTGTCCCTAAGCGCGGCGATGTTGTCTGGATTGCCCTGAATCCGCAGGCTGGGCACGAACAGGCCGGGCGGCGGCCGGCCGTCGTCCTTACGCCAGCAGCTTATAATGAAAAGGTCGGGCTCGCTCTTTTATGTCCGATTACGAAGCAGATGAAAGGCTATCCTTTTGAAGTTCTTATCCCCGCCGGCCTGCCCGTGAGCGGAGTTGTTTTGTCGGATCAGGTGAAGAGCCTCGACTGGCGGATTAGAAAAGCCGAGCTGATTTGCAGCCTGCCGACCCGCCACATCGCAGAAATTTTAGAAAAACTCAAGGCTTTATTAGAATAGAAAAAAGCTGTCTAGGGTCAAACCTACTCATTACGCATGTTCCCCTGGTGATTTTGTAATTTTGCGTAATGAGTAGGTTTGACCCCGATCACTTTTCTTTTAGCAAATGCCTCTGTTGGCGCCGATAGGCGATCGAATCGATGATTAGCTTGAAACGGAGGTCGCTCTTGACACCGGCCAGCAACGGGTCGCGTTGAAACCACTCCGCCCGCTCATCGCCGTTGCGGACCGCCCTCTCAAGCCAATCCAGGGCTTTCTGGGATTCTCCCAGGACTGCATAAAATTCAGCCGCCGGCAGGGTCGACCAGGGTGCCAAAGCAGCGTATTTTAAAGACTCGTCATCCATTCTTTTTAGGGCTTCGCTTTTCTTCCCCTCTAAAGCGAACAATAGCGCCCAGGTCATGTTCACTTCATAACTTTGTCGATCTCCTGCGGGGATGCTTTCCAGGTGCGAACGGGCCCGGCGCAGGTCATTCCTGTCGATAAAGACCCGCGCAATTTTTTGAATGGCATAGATATTTTTTGGATCCTGTTCCAGGATCTTCTCCTGTTCACGGACGGCCGCCGGATAATCACCCTCGGTGCGATAAAGTTCTCCAAGAGTCATCCGGGCTGGGAAAAACAGCGGGTCCTGCTTTATAAGTTGGTTGAGATAAATCCTGGCGGAGGAATAATCGCCATTCGATGCGTGATAGTTGGCCAGCCACGTTTTTGCATCCATTTCTTGAGGATCGATTTTGAGGGCTTTTTCGGCTTCCTGCAACATCAGCTCTTTTCGGCCTTGATAGAAATACAGAGCCGCAAGGCTCGAGTGAGCTCTCGCTGAAGTGGGATCATCTTGAAGCGCGCGCCGGAGTTCTTCCTCAGCCTTGTATAAAAAACCTGAATCGTTCGAGTAACCGCTATCGATCTCCAAGAAAAAAGTAAATCCGTGCCAAGCCCGAGCTTCGGCATATTTTGGGTCGGATTCCAGCGCCCGCTCCAGCATCGTCCTTGCCCTCTGGAGGTCGAATTGATGTTCGAGAAACATCATCGCTTTTTTGAAATACTCATTGGCTTCGGGAACGGGCGAGGATCGGGCGGCTGTGCCGGCAGCGGATTGTTGCTCTTTTGTTTTTGGCGGGAAGCTTAGTTTGAAGATGAAGGTCATTCCGATCACAAGCGCCGCAATGGCCATGGCAGCCAACAGAATCCTATTCCTCCACCTTCGCCGATTCCCGGTGGAGGAGACTGCCGGTACAACGGTGTCATCAAGGGTTATCGTTTCAAGAGCAGTTCGGACCTCGCCCGCGCTCTGAAATCGCTGGCCCGGATCTTTTTCCAGGCAGCGCGTGACAATCGTGCCCAGGCTTGCGGGGACTCGAGGCGGCAGGGGCATCGGCGTATCGCGCAGGATGGCCGAGGTGAGCTCGAAGCTGGTCTGTCCGTTGAACGGCAGCTTTCCCACGGCCATCTCGTACAGAATCACGCCGAGGGCCCAGATGTCGCTCTGCGGGGCCGCCGCTTCCCCGCGAAGCACTTCGGGCGCTAGGTAATGCATCGTGCCCATAAATGATCCCGCCTCGGTCAATGGCGTTTGGGAAGGCCCTGCCTCTCTCAATTCCTTGTTTCCCAGGCGCTTGGCCAGGCCGAAGTCCAGGATCTTAGCCCCTCTCTCTTGGGTGATCATGATGTTGGCCGTTTTTAGGTCGCGATGAATGATTCCTCGCCCATGGGCATGCTCCAGCGCCCCGGCGATCTGGACTCCATAGCGCAGAATATCCGCCGTCGGCATCAATTTGGATCGGGCAACGTTGCCGAGAGAGAGGCCCGCCACGTATTCCATCGCGATGTACGGTTTCCCTTCCTCTTCGCCGACTTCATGGATCGTACAGATATGAGGATGGTTGAGGGCCGATGCCGTCTGCGCTTCTCGAAGGAAACGCGTCCTATGATCCGGGTCGCCAAGGAGGTCGGGAGATAAAAATTTGATGGCAATCGTCCGCTTGAGCTTAGTGTCCTCGGCTTTGTAGACGACTCCCATGCCGCCTCTGCCCAGCTCTTCGAGAATTTGGTATTTTCCGGCGATGAGAGTCCCCTTGGCGAAGCCTATACTCCGGCTTTGAATTGTCAGAGTGTAAGGGATAGACAGGTCGGGGGCAAATTTGAGACGTGAGCCGCATTTCCCGCAAAAAGAGGTGTCCGCGGGATTCTCAAATTGGCATTGGGAGCAACGCATTCCCCATGATTCCTGTTGGTTTTCTGGCTTGAAGAATAACAGTAAATAAAAAAAGAGTCAATTTGGGCAGGCGGATAATCTTGGCCTAATCAGACGCATTTCTCGCTTCGGAATTTCCTATCAACGGGGTCAAACCTCAACATTCAACATTTTTTGTTGAATGTTGAGGTTTGACCCCGATCATACACGGGCCAAGGGCGGATGTCCCCGATTGTTCCTCATTGACATCATGGTGGCACGGGGGTTACAGTCCTAATCATGAAGCGAACCTCCATTGTCATCCTTTGTTTAGCCCTGGTCATCCCGGTGTTTTTTTCGTCCCCGGTCGCGGCCGACGATTCCGCCCGTGACCAAATGCTGAAACGGCTGATGGCGGGAGAGCTTGCCTCCGCCCCGCTCTTTGCTCCCTTGACCAACCTCCTTCTCGATTACGCGGAGACGATCATTCCCAAGACCAAGCTTGCGGAACTCTATGGCGCCGAAGGCCGCGCCGATTTCCTGCGCCGGTTGAAGGGATTGACCGGCCAAGATATTCTGGACTTCGGCAACGACATGTTAAGATTTTATGAAGAGAGGGCGTCGAGGGCGACTGGAGATCCATGGATCAACATCACGGCCGGCCCGCTTCTTCTTTACATCCGGCCGGGGAGCGCCGCTGACAAGGACCGTGATCTCATCAGCCGCGATGCGGCCGACACCGCCGCCAGGATCGCCGCCGCCCTCGATCTGGCTTCGGCTTTCGAGACGGCGCGCCGGCTTCTCGTCCCTGCATCCGGAAGCGCTCCGGACCTCATCCCCGTTTATCTTCATCCCTCGCGGAAGGACGAAGCATCCCAACGCATCCGTAAGCAGAGCTATGGCAGCACCACTCTTGGCGCAACGATCGTGGACCGCGCCGGGCGCCTGACCTGCCGTATAGATGTCTTTTATCTCAACGCGCTCTCGCTAGCCGTTCTCGAACACGAGGTGGCCCATGCCGTCATTCTCTTGGCGTCGTTCGACACGTCGCCTCTTGTGGCCCGCGAGCTGGGCGGCGAGGCCGAGCTCCGTAAAGCCTTTTTCGCCGGGTATCGCCAAATCCCTTCCATCCTGCAGGAAGGTCTCGGCGATTGGGCCTTCTATTATCACGGCTTTCATAGAAACTGGGGGCTTCTGCCGCCGCCGGAGTATATGGTGAGAGAGCTCCGGGCCGTGGCCAAAACGCTTCCCTTGAAGGAATTGCTTGGACGTAGCGTCACCTTGCGTGATCCGAAATATAAGGCTTATTCTCTGGAAGCCGCTTCCTTCCTTGAGTACATCGTGCGAACGCGCGGCAAAGATGTCGTCCGGCGCTGGCTTTTTTCCGGCCAGACGGATGGCGCCAAAACGTTCGCCTCCATCTTCGGCCTTGCCATTGAAGACGCCGAAAAGGAATGGCTGGCCCAGGAACGGAAATAAAAGGAATCCGGATAGGGGATCGCCTCCCATCAGAATCCGGCTTTACGATAAGATATGGATATAAAAAGGAAGCAAAATGAAAAAACTCGTTTGGCTTATCATCTTGGTCCTCGTCGGCTATTTCGTCTATGCCCAGTTCTTCGGGCCGCTCCCTAAAGAAGAAAAAGAGGTCAAGGCGCTGGGAAGCCGATTCGGCACCGCCCAGAGTCAGTATTTGGGAGCGTTGCGCCAGATGGGATCTCTCGGGCTGGATGCAACCGCGGATGCGGATGATGCTATAGGAGCCATGAAAAAAGCTAAAAAGGAACTCTTAGAACTTAAAGAGAGCTTGACGGAGGCGAATGCCATAGTCCGGGCAGAAAAGCTCGAGGCCAAGATAATCGAGTTCTTTGAGAAAAACGATATTAAATAAGCCTTTTTTATATCATCCGGGCCGGGGTGAATCCCGCCTTTGCCGATTGACTCCTCTTTCCGAGGGTGTTATTCTTCAGCCAGCAGCGCGATAGGGCATTAAGGCTATGAAGTGTCCCAAATGTCAGTCTGAAAATACCTCGGATTCCCGTTTCTGCAAGGCAATCCTCGGGGCAAGGGCCATTATTGCCACATGAACAATTATTGGTGTCCCCAAAAAAATCGCAGCCGATTTCCCCAGGATTCCGAAAGGAATCGGATTAGAGAAATAGACGACTGGAATTGATTGTAAGGAGATAAACTGCATGAAACCGATCCAAACATTCATGGCCGTCCCGACGCTTCCTTCTTCCCTCGTGCGACTGCGCGACCTCGCCCTCAACTTGCGCTGGGCCTGGCACCACGACACGATCGAGCTTTTTCGCCGGCTGGACAGCGTCCTGTGGGAAACAACCGGCCACAATCCCATCCTCATGCTGGGAACGATCGATCAGGCGAAGCTCGAAGCCGTAGCCAGCGATGAGGGCTTCCTGTCCCACTTGGAACGCGTCGCCCAGGACCTCGATGCCTACATGGCCGCCGAATCGACTTGGTTCCGGCGGGCCCATGGAGTTTCTCAAACGCCTCTCATCGCCTATTTTTCGGCCGAATTCGGCATCACCGAGTGCCTCTCCATTTTTGCCGGTGGCTTGGGGGTGTTGGCCGGGGATCACCTCAAGTCGGCCAGCGACTTGGGCGTTCCTCTTGTCGGCGTCGGGCTCCTCTATCAGCAGGGATATTTCCGCCAGTATCTCAACGAGGCCGGATGGCAGCAGGAAGTGTACGAAAACAACGACTTTCACAATCTGCCCTTGACTTTGAAACGCCGGCCGGACGGGGCGCCGCTCACCGTCGAAGTGCCTTTGCCTGGTCGGAAGGTCATCGTCCAGGTTTGGTGGGCCCAGGTGGGCCGCGTCCCCCTCTACCTGCTGGATTCCAACATCCCGGCCAACCGGCCTGAAGATCGCGATATCACCGATCAATTGTACGGCGGCGATATCGAGATGCGGATCAAACAAGAGATCCTGCTGGGCCTCGGCGGCTATCTGGCTCTGGAAGCCGTGGGCTTGGAGCCGACTGTTTATCACATGAACGAGGGCCATTCCGCTTTTCTGGCTCTGGAAAGGACGCGGCGGATCATGGAAAAATGCGGGCTGTCGTTTGCAGAAGCGCGAGAAGCTGCCTCGGCCGGGCTGGTTTTCACAACCCACACCGCTGTAGCTGCGGGACACGATTATTTTCCGCCCGCGCTCATGGACCGCTATTTCGCCGATTATATGCGCGCTTTAGGCCTCTCTCGCCGCGACTTTCTAGCTCTGGGGCGACGGAATCCGGATGACGACCAAGAGCCTTTCTGTATGACGATCCTCGCTCTTCATCTCGCCGCCCATAGCAACGGTGTAAGCCGGCTGCACGGCAGGGTCAGCCGGAAAATGTGGCAGGGGCTTTGGCCGGGGCTGCCGGAGGACGAGATCCCTATCGACAGCGTGACCAACGCCGTCCACTTTCAGTCGTGGATCTCCCGCGAGATGAAGGAGCTGTACGACCGCTACCTGGGGCCGCGCTGGCGCGAAGAGGTGGCGGACCAGACCATATGGCAAGGGGCGGACCGCATTGCGGGCGAGGAGCTGTGGCGGACTCACGAGCGCCGCCGGGAGAGGCTGGTCGCTTTCAGCCGCCGCCGTCTGCGCAGCCAACTGGAGCGACGGGGTGCTTCTCAAACTGCCATTGAAGCTGCCGACGCGGTCCTGGACCCGGAAACGTTGACGATCGGCTTTGGCAGACGTTTTGCAACCTATAAACGGGCGACGCTGCTCCTGCGCGATCCGGAACGGCTGGGGCGCATCATTAACCAACCGGGTCGACCGGTCCAGATCATCTACGCCGGCAAAGCGCATCCTCGCGACGAGCCGGGAAAGGGTTTGATCCGGCAGATCGTGGAGCTGGCCCACCGGCAGGAGTTTAGGCGGCGACTTGTCTTCCTCGAGGATTATGACGTGGCCGTGGCCCGTTACCTGGTTCAGGGAGTCGATGTCTGGCTGAACACGCCGCTTCGACTGCAGGAGGCCAGCGGCACCAGCGGCATGAAGGCAACGGCCAACGGCGTCCTCAACTTGAGCATCCTGGACGGTTGGTGGGACGAGGCTTATCGGCCGGAAGTGGGCTGGGCTATCGGACGGCGGGAGAAATACGACGACAGCAACTATCAGGACCAGGTCGAGGCCGAAGCCCTGTACGGCCTGCTGGAACAGGAAGTGGTCCCCGCTTTTTATGATCGCGGCAGCGACGGTCTGCCCCGCCGCTGGATCGGCCGGATGAGGGCGTCCATCCAGACCTTATGTCGAACCTTCACGACTCATCGCATGGTGGGAGAATACACGGAGCGCTATTACCTTCACGCGGCCGGCCTTTATGCGAAGCTCACGGCGGATGGCCTGGTCCGGGCTAAGGAGCTTGCGGCATGGAAAGCCCGTCTCCAAAAAAATTGGCCTCGAGTCCGGGTGGAAGCGGTCGGCGGCGATACTGTCAAGGATGTTCAGGCGGGCGGAGAGTTTCGCGTCCAGGCGAAGGTGCATCTGGGCGCCCTCACTCCGGATGAAGCGGCCGTCGAGCTCTATATGGGACATGTCGATGCGGCCGGAGAAATCATCGAAGCGGAATCCACGCCGATGCAGCCGGTGGGACCCAAAGGGGAAGGGACCTACCTCTATCAGGCAAGCGCCGTCACGCTCTGCGGAAGCGGTCTGTATGGCTATACGCTGCGGGTGCTGCCCCGCCATCCCGATCTCACCGCGCCTTTTCTGCCTGGGATGATCGTTTGGGCTTAAAAAATGATCCGTCCTTTGGACTAGGCCAAAAAAGCTTTGAAAATCCTCGGAATGAGGAACCGTCCTACCGAACCCGAAAATGCAACGTCAATCCAGAGGAATAACAAGTTCGGTCCTATTTTGAAAACGAACGCCTCCTGACAAATGGTCACCCGGAAAAAAGTTTTAAAATGGGCTTGGCTGATCGGCGTCGCTCTCTTCGTTTTTCTCCTCTACAAAATCGGCCCCAGCCAGATTTGGGAGGACATCAAGAAACTGACATGGCTGAGTTTTTTAATCTTGATCCTTCTCCGGATGATCTACTGGGCTTCGCGCTCGCTGATCTGGAAAATTGTTTACAGAAGCTATGATCAGCAGGTCACGTTCCTCAACCTTTTTTCGGCCCGACTGGCAGGATATGCCGTGAGTTTTTTGACACCCGGCGCCTTTTTTGGCGGGGAAGCGATCCGGGCCATGATGGTCGACACGTCCAACCGGAAAAAATGTCTGGCCTCCATCGTCGTCGATAGAACCTTGGAGATTTCCGCGGTCATTTTTTTTGCGGTGATTGCGGCGGTAATCACCGTGACACGCATTCCCATGCCTTTCCGGGCCAAGGCGATCCTGGCGGTTTTAATCGCTTTTCTGAGCGTGTTCATTCTGTTCATGCTGGCCAAACAGAGACAGGGATTCTTCCTGTGGATCATCGATGCCCTGGGAAAGATAAGGATTCGATTCAAGTTCCTCCAGAAAAACATGCCCAAAATTCAAGAGACCGACGAATATATTTCGGATTTCTACAGCAGCCACAGAGGGACTTTTTTTGCGGCCCTCTTCCTCTACGCCCTCGCCCATCTATTCTGGGTCGTGGAAATATATTTCACCCTGGTCTTCATGGGCGTCGAGGGAGTCACGCCCCTCAAGGCCTTCTTGGTCGTCTCTCTGTCCGTCTTTGGATTCATGATCCCGGCCATTCCGGCCTCCTTGGGGACGCTGGAAATGACCAATGTCGCCCTTTTTGCGCTCCTCGGGCTGGGCGCGGGAACTGGGTTTTCGATGACGATCATCCGGAGGATTCTGTCCCTTGTCGGGTCGGCAGTCGGCCTATTATTGATGGTCTTGAAACGTGTAAAACGTTAATCGATACCCGGAGATCAGCTCGAAACGCTTGAAGCGTTCCAGCGAAAGGTTGAGATATCGTCCTTTGCGATCAAAAGCTGCTTGTTCTTGAGCGATGAGGATGCTGCAGTTTCGGTTCGTTTTCTCAAGGATCTATTTTTTTCGTTCTTTTGAGCAGCGTGCACAAGAGGAAATAATCGAGCGTTCCTAAAAACAGGATGATGCCGACCTCCGCCGCAAGCATTTTTTCATTGAGCAAATAGGTGCTTCGGCCCTGTTCCTTGGCCAGGACCTTGATCGACCGAGCTTTGAGAAATCGAGGCAGAAACATGTATCCGCCCTGTTTGGCGGTCGTTCGCCAGATCAGGTTTGTGCTGAAATCTCTCTTATAGGAAAGATGAATCGCCCGGTAGGGGACAAACAGGCCGGCCAGAAGCAGGAGCGCCCCGAAGACTCCCAATACTTTCTTTTTGCATGGATTCATCGTGAGCCTGTCAATGAATACGATTGTACCAGGCCAGATGTTTATAGGCCAGTGAAATCGCCGACGTCCGGATTAACAAATGATGTTCAAAGCTTGGGGAAGTATACGGAATGTCGCCTTTCTAAACAGGGAATGATCGGAGCCCCTCAGGATTTCACCATCTGTCTGGATGATAAAAGGCGTTATGGAGGAGATTTCGAAGCTTCGGGATTGAAAGATGTCCACCTCATTGGCTTTCCCGTGCTTTCCGGAATTGGCCAGCGAAGAAATTCGCGCCAAGCGCAGGAACGAGCATTTCCTGATCAGGCAGGCATCCAGCTTGCCGTCATCGGGACGGGCATTGGGATTGATGATTTTTCCCGTCGCCCAGTAGCGGACATTGCTGACGACGGCGGCCACGTATTCGCCTTCCACTCGGGATGCTTCGAATTCGACGGCCAGGGGCAGCGGGATTTTTTTGTCTCGATAAGCGCGGATAATGCCTCTGATCCCCGCAACGGTCTGCCTCTCGGCCGACTTCGGCCTTCGTTGAGCCAGTTGCGATACATATTGATTGACAAAGACCCCGACCCCGATATTGGCCTGTCCTAAAAAGCAGCGGACCTGCTCTTCCCCGTCATAAATGCCTCCGAGATCGATCTTTTTTGTCCGCATATTCTTTAAGGCCAGGCATGCTTTTTCCAGCGAATCGACGCCGAATTCCTTGGCGATATCATTGGATGAACCGACGGCGATCATGCCGAAATTCACATCGGCACCCGCGGCCATGATTTCATTGATTATGATATGAAACGTCGAGTCCCCCCCGGCGCCGACGATGGCCCCGTATCTTTTAGCGTGCTGCCTTGTCAGGGCCCGCAAATTCTCTGCGCTCCGGGTCACCGTCATATCGTAAGGAATCCCGGACTGTCGAAGCCGTTCTTCCAGCTCGCCCTTCTTTCTGAGAGCCTTGCCCATTCCTGCCGAAGGATTGAACAGGATGGAGAGCCTTTCATTCCCCATGCGGCACGATGCTCCTTCTCATTTGGACGGCGCGCTCGGACAGGACCGAATGGACGCGGCCCAGGTCGTTCCGGATATGGGCCAGGACCGGAAGCCAAAAAAAGATATTCACGACCCAAAAGATCAGGACGGACCACATGGCCGTTTTCAGGCCCCACAGTGTGGCCACGTAGGATGCGATCAGGGGGCCGAGGGCATTGCCGATCATGTCCATGACCGACGCCAACGAAACCATCGTCGCCCTGTGCTCGGGCAGGTTGATGTCGGCCAGCGAGCTGTACCAATTCGGGTTGACACCTTGGTTGATGAACATGGCTGCGGCGATGGTGAGGATGAGGGCCCACAGGCCGGGCAGGGCCAGCGCTTCGGAGAGAGTCGACCCGGCGGGAATCCAGACATGGGATTGGATGAACAAAATCATGAAGACGATCGGAACGCTGTTGCAGAAAAGGGCCACCAGGACTTTAGCCCTTTTGTCCCTCTGGAATCCCCAATCGCCGATCCTTCCAAAAGCCAGGGCGCCCAGCCCGCCGAATAGAAAGACCAGCAAGATCGTAAAATTCACGGCCTGCGCTTCCATGTTATGGATGTCTTTCATGTACTTGAAGATAAGAAAGAGAACGATCGATCCCGGGATGACGTCGACAAAATTCATGATCAGCCAGACGTTGCTTTTGGCCGCCCAGATCATTTTGACATCTTTTTTGGAAATGCGGAAGCGGTAGGCGGCGCCCTCGAGGATGACGTCGCGCAATTCCTGCTCGCGGGCCCCGCGCTCCGGCTCGCGGACGACGAGAAGGGCGAAGGCCAGAACGAGATTGATCATCCCGACCAGGACGTAGGCGAGTCGCCAGCCTCCGTCCACGGAGCCGGCGATGACGAAGCCGGCCAGTCGACCGAGGAGCATAGCCAACGACGTGAACCCGAAGGCCGTCGCCCGGCGCTTGGGATCGACGGTATCGCTGACCAGTGAAAAAACCGCGGGGACGACGACGCCGATGCCGATGCCGTTCAGGGCGCGGGTGATGAAAAAGAAAATATATCCGGCCTGGCCATGAGGAGCGAGGACGGTCAGCGCAGAGAAAGAGCCGTAGACGAGGCAGCCGGCGAAGCAGATCTTGATGCGCGCTGTCCGGTCGGCCCAGATGCCCGCCACGATCATGGAAATGGCCGAACACAGCGTCAAGGCAAAGGTCAGCCAACCGAGCGGCACGACATTCGACGTCGCCCCGAAAAAATCCTGGAGGAGGGGATTGACCAGCGGGCTGAGGAGCGACTGGTCGGCGAAGTCAAAAACGAGAATGAGAAGGAAAAAAACGAAGGCCAGGGTGCCGGCGGCGCGGGAGACGATTTTTCGTCGGGTGTCCATGGCCTGAAATCAAGGTATTATTAAACCATGCCTTCCCGGGAAGTCAAACAAATTCATTTGACTCTTCGCCTCGGCGGGACTATGCTATCAGCACATGGACATCGCGAAATCCGCGCCTCTGAGAAAAGGGACGAGAATTTTCCTGTTCCTCCTCGTTTGGGCCTTCACCGCCTGGCTGCTCTATCCACTCATCGCCCTCGATACGATCGACCTCCGCAGCTCCTTGGAATATTTCTACCGGGCGGCCGGGGGCGTCGTCATCATGATCATCCTTTTCGGGAAAACGGTCGTCGACCTCTTGTTTTCCCAGGATCTTTCGCGAAAAAAATCGTATCTTTATGTCGCGTTCCTCACCGTCTATTCGATCGTCCTGGCCGGCGGGATCATCTTTATGGCCATCCGGATCCTCCTTCTCTACCTCAACAAGAATAGCTCCGCGTTCACCGGTGGGGACGTTCAGTACTAGGCTCACTCTCCCTTTGGGCTGAGATTATTACAGTCTCTGCCGCCGTCTATTTGGGGGTTAGGACAACACTCCGTCTTTGATTGAAGCAATGGGCTTGAGCCTATGCCGTGACCCATCGCCGGCATCCCGATTGTGCCGGACCTCATGTCCCAAGCTCGGAAGGCTATCCGAAATCAGCCGCCTACGGCAGGTCCGGGAATTCGTTGAAGCTTTGGGTCGAGAGGCCGATGGTGAAGACCTTCAATCCTCTGATAAGAGAGGACAGAAGCTCGATTTTTTTAAAGCCGCAGCCTGGAACATTCACGAGAGAACGGGCCAGGTAGCCATCCCGGCGGTTCAGGCACATCAATAATAATAATCGCCGCCCTGGCCGCCGAAGCCCCCGCCGAAGCGTGGGTTGACAACGTTGCTGTACACGGAGCCGAAGCTGAAGCTGAGACCGACCGAAATCTGGTAACTATAGTTGGAGGCCAGTTCGGTACGACGCAGGAGCAACTCTTCCACCGAGGCTTCGCCTTTGCGGAGGTTGAGTTGGTCATGGATGGCGGAATAGCGGCCGTCCACGGTCAACGACAAGCCCTTGATGAGACGGAGGGAGAGGTTTCCGGACACCCTGAACCTTGTATACTCCCAGCGATGGAGGAAATAATTGGACCCTTCGATGGACAGTTCTGCATTCCCCCAGGGCTCGGTGAAATCCAGGGTGACGGACAAGGCCTGTTTAATCGTAGTATCACTCATCTTACTGTAAATGGTGTCTTCGATGTACTTGTCGTAATTATAGCCGATCCTGTAGAGGATGCGCAGCTGCCGCCGGGTCGATTCCGAATAGGGGAAGACATTAAATTCAACCGCCGGAAAAATGCTAAACCCGAAGGCAATGTTGCTGTAGGTTGAGTAGTTTGAGTCAACCATCATGCCTAACGACCAGTGCTCGCCTAGGCTTTTCGCATAGAGTCCATCGAAAGACCTGGATTTCGAAGAACTCGTTTCCTTATAGTCTTCGTAATCAAATTTGCTTTCATCGATGTTCCCGGAGAGGCTGAGGCGGAGCTTGGCTTCGGGCGTGATTCGGCTGATAGAAAAGCTGCCTCTGATCGAATTGGATTTTCGGGATGCTTCGCCGTTCAGGCGGCCCCGGGCGCTGATGTTGAAAACCCAGAAATTCCATTTGTCGACGACCGAGGTGGGCTTGACTTTGCCGTTATAGCCTAAATTGAGAATGCTGGAAATCGGCGTCCGGGCGAGATAGGGCGCCAAGCCAAGCTTAAGAATCTGGGTCAGTCCTTTGCGGACCTCGTCCGTAGTCTCGACCGTATTGGAATAAAATTTGAGCTCGTTCTTGAGGTCTTCATATTTGTTCAAGCCGATGAACGAGAGCGTGTATTCGCGGCCGCCGCTGCCTGTTCCCTGCTGGGTGATGAGGACGTGGACGTCAGCTTCCTTGCGGTCCCGGACGTAGTTCACGAACGGGATTTCCGTCCGGATGTAATTCATGTCGAGGCGATAGCCGTCGACAAACACCTTGGGTGCCGTTTTTTTCATTTCATCGAGGCTTGGGCTTGCCGTCTCTTGGGGGCGGGCGCAGGGAACAGAAATGACAAAGACGAGCGAGAGCGCTCCGAGGATGATCGCCGCTTGCTTTTTCACCGTCATGCTCCTTCTTGATATCTACCCGGGCGGTCCTGCAATCCTGCCGAATCGCGATTTCCAGGCAGACCGATTTCAATATTTAGACGCAAATCGATTCCTTTTCTTCCGAAATTTCAGGTTATTTTGTTCGGGAACGGGCAAGCCTCAGATTATCGACAAAAAAATTAGAGAAGACAGGCCGGATGATAGCAGAAACGAGTGAGATTTCATATCTTTTCCGAAGATTCAGGGAAGTCGCTTTGGCCGGCCGGCCAGGGCATCGATGTCCGAGAGCTTCAGGCGGACACTGACGATAAAAGGCGATTCGCCCTCGATCCAATGGCCGTAGGTCGTGGCCACGCAAGTCCCATCGGGAAGGACTTCCACACCCGGGTAAGCGCAGTCCCCATCCTTATGGTTATCCATCAAGCGGATCCTGTATTGGCCTTGGCGGTCCTGGGCAATATCATCATACGTCCCCACCCAGGCCACCCAATCGCCGCGCCAGGGGGAGTCGGCGGCCATATCGCGAAAGGAGATAAAGAGCCTTCCGTCCGGGGCATACTTGGCCGTATGGCGGTCTCCCGTGAGGGAAGCAGAGAGTTCGCGAGGGGTCGTCCAATGTTGGCCCTCATCGTCCGAAAAAATCACAAAAGAATTCCGGGTCCGCGTATTCTCGCGCAGGAGGGCGGCAATCTGTTTTCCATCCGGCGAGCGGACGGCGCCCGGCTCGCACAAATGGATTTTGTCGGATTTAAAGATCTCTTCGGGGAATGACCAGGTCAGGCCGCCGTCCCGAGAAAATGTCTTGTAGAGCGTCATGATTTTGGCGGCAGACCCGTTTTTCTTGAAAAACCTGCCGTCATCATGGAAGAGGGCCATGTCATCGCCGTTTTTGAGCCGGACCAGGCTGGACATCGTCACGATTCCGCCCCAATCGCCCACCGGAGCCAGCGGCGTCCAGCTTTCACCGTCATTTTCTGATTTGGACATCCGGCACGGGTAGAGCCCCGAAAAAAGAATCAGTCTTTTTCGGCCGGCTTTATCGATGATCCGATAGATCGTCGGTGTTTCCAGGCTTGAGGCCCAGTTTTCCGGAACCGGGAGTCGGCCACTCCATGACAACCCGCCGTCCGTGCTTTTTTTTAGGCAGATCGCGCCTTTTCCATGCCCTTTGGGGTACACGCAAAGGATCGTTTTTTGGTCTTCAAGCAGGACCGTGGTTGGATGGCCGAGATACTGCCCGGGCTCCTTATCCACGATCACCTGCCGGTCCTTCTGCGCCGCAAGATCGACCAGGGGAATCGTGATGGCTTTTTGAGCCGTCTCGATAGATTGCCGCGAAGCGTGGAGGATTCTTTGGGAGAATAAGAAGGTCATCAGAAGGGATATTGACAGAAAACAGAAAAATCGACTTTGGGTCATCCTGTCTTGGATGGGTAAGAACATATTCAAATTATAGAAGGAGGCCCTTGGTGAATCAATAAAATATTGTTTGATCGCAGCCAAGGCTTCATCCTAGGCGGGATGGCGATCCTTTGTCATAAGCCGGACCTATGCACCGGCTGCGAGATGTGCACGATCGTCTGTCCCCACGGCGTGTTCGGCATGAACGGCCGGAAGGCTGAGATTGTCCGGTACGAGGCCTGCATGGAATGCGGGGCTTGCCGGATGAACTGTCCGTTTGATGCGATCACTGTCGACAGCGGCGTCGGCTGCGCTTTTGCCTTGATGAAAGCCGCTGTGACAGGGAAAAAAGAGTCCTGTTCCTAATACAAACGTAATAAATAAAGTGACAATGTATGGGCGGCGCTTAGGCCGACCTCAAGCCCCCGTAGCGGAGGGGGCCCCGGACACTCTTGGAGGAGGACCCTTTCACAGGGTCCCCCTCCAACGGGAGGCGGGAATACCCGCCCGCCCTGCCACCCCTCCAAGGAGCATCCTCCCATGAATTCATCGCCAGATGCTCCTGGGAAGGAAGGCAGGGAGCGAAGCGACCGTTGATTATATGAAAGCGCGGCCGATAATCATTTAGAATGTGGATGAAGGAGGTATTCACATGTTATATGTCGGCTGTGATGCT